>Ga0268252_1000950_pt1 | contig 17389 bp, 12 predicted proteins | sample AgamicMgSfrz_FD_200244 | JGI IMG/M metagenome (GOLD analysis project Ga0268252, IMG submission 200244) | Agave microbial communities from Guanajuato, Mexico - Mg.Sf.rz (v2) (version 3) | ecosystem: Host-associated > Plants > Phyllosphere > Phylloplane/Leaf | place: Guanajuato, Mexico | collected... | reverse complement strand
AAACAAATTCAAGACTTGAAAACGATTCAACCTGACAAAGCTATTAAAGTTAAATTACTGGATGCCGCAGATGACTGGGCAGTCCAATCGATTCAGATACTTGCCTCCCAAGGAATTCTAGACCCTGATACTTCCATTAATGCTGACGGATCCTTTATGTTCCGTCCGAAAGACCTGTTACTGCGTCAAGAAGCAAGTGCTTTGCTGGATTTAGCTTTTAACTATTATGCACCGCCTATCAAACGACAGTAAATATTCATCCTAAATTGAATCATAAAAAAAATTGGATGATGGTATCACATCAGCATCAAGCTAAAGTACAACAAGAAATTCAATTTTATAAGATTTTTATGAAAACGGAAACGCTTCGAAGCATAATCAGATGTATTTGAGGTTTTTGTATTTAAAATAGGAACCTATTAGGAAATATAATAGGTTCCTATTTTGTTATGTAAATAATTTTAACTTTGATATAAGAGGTTAATTAATTTAATATTTTTTATCATATAAAAACTCCTTCCATTTAGGAAAGAGTCTATATAATAACTTATACCAGTTTAAAACACTCCACTTTCTAAGCCTTTTTTTGTTTTATCAATTTTGAATATCAATACATATCCCCTATAAAAAAATCCATTCTAATAAGTCTTTTATCAAGATCTTAATCGAAATGGATTTTTAACTTTATAGAGACTGGTTTTTAACTATACATCTCTTGCAGTTTCACTAAGTTTTTTTTATGATTTGATAATCCAATAGTAAAACTATTTGGATTCATAACGATATCCCCTTTGTTATCTTTTAATGTAACAATAACTTTAGACTTTATTAGCCCTCTTTTTACTTTAATACCCTCTACATCTTCAATATCAATTATTATCTTATTACCATTAAGCTTACCAGTTAACGGATTCAATTCAAGCATCATTATCCTCTTATTAGTAAAGCAAATCACTTGATGTTGATTTTCTAAAAATGCACCAGGACCAAATTTAATATATTCTGATGTTGCCGCCATTTTCATAGTGTAAAAATAATAAAAATACGATTCATCTTCATATGCTACCTCATTAAATAGTTCATCTAATACATTATTGTTTAACATTTTTATTCCCCCGATATGCTAATAATCCATTACCATTTACCCTATTTCTTCCTATCCGTATTTTAATTTTACCATAAATTAGAATTTAGTTAAGGTTAATAATCAATCAAAAAATTCCCACATATTTATTTCAATAGCTAATTTAACCATTGGGGTGAAAAATAATGATAAGTTATAAAAATTGGAGCGATATCCCCTTAGAACTTGCAAGCAAAACTAAACTCAGCAAAGAAGGTTTAAAGCCTTTAGAAGCTCCTGTAGCTAAGGTATTCCAGAGAGTAAATAATAGGTATATAGAGCTATATGAACGCTCAAAATCAGAAAAAAAACGGCAATTATCTGATAGGCAAAAACTAGCACTATTAAATGGTAGAAAACTAGGTATAGAGGAACGGACTTGTAAACGATGTGGCCATGTTGTTCAAAGTAAAACAAAACTACGTTTAAGTCTCTGTCCTAGCTGCTACGAACACCAAGTAATTATGAATCAATTAAAAGAAACAAAATTAAAAATCCAAACATTTATCAACCAAATGTTTATAAAAAGAGATCAGTTCGTTATTTTAGATACCGAAACTACTGGACTTACTCTAAGAGATCAAATTATCGAGATAAGTGTAATTGATTTAACAGGAAAAATCCTATTAAATTCATTAGTTAAGCCAACTATAATTATTCCAGCTGAAGCAACCTCCATTCATGGTATTGCAAATGAAATGGTCCACGGTGCATCATCGTGGACAACAATATACAAAGAGTTACGTGAAGTTACAGTAGGAAAAACTATACTTATCTATAACGCTGAATTTGATTTAGGTATGATAGAAAACACCTGTATTGCTAACAATGTAGAATTTAAGGATTTTAAATCCACATGTGTTATGAAAATGTACGCCGATTATGTAGACTCAAAAAAATGGATTTCATTAAGTGATGCAACGAAATTAACGATTAAACATCGAGCTGTAGCTGACTGTTTTGCTGTCCTGGAATTATTACAACAACTCAAAAGTAAGAAAATAGATTAAAATGTAACTTTGAAATAAAGTTTGATTAAAAATACTTCATAAACCCATATTTTACGATTAAGAAAAAGAATCCATTTTGAAAAAAGATTGATCAAATATGGTCATATAAATAGACTTAAACAAAGTTCGAATAAAGCAAAGGGGAGAAGTCATAGAATAGACTCCTCCCCTTTGCTTTATTCGAACTAAATTTTATAATCCATACTCACTTCAGTATAGCTTTTACAACATAAGTACGTCTTACTGTTTTGATTCTAATATTACTAATCTTATTAAGACCAAATCCACACATCATCATTATTTTGAGTGTTATTATTTTCCTCATGCACTTTTTTGATATGATCAACTGTGTTGTAATTAATAGAAATGCCGCGTTTTATAAAAAGGTTTGATTTTAAACAATCGCACCCTATCGTGAAGGAAAACTAAGCTTACATATTAGTTTTAAGTTTACTATTTTTCTATTAACTTGTACGACTAGCTAACCCAATAAAATACTTTGCTTTTGCTTTTTCATCTTTTGGCAATGTTACTTCGATAAATTTCTCTACTACTTCTGTCGTTATTTCATCAAACTTCGAAATTATGACAAAATCCTCAAACTTATTTAACATGTCGTAGCGTACGTTCTCAGGAATAATATTTAGTAATGCCCTTATTTGATTTTGCGCAGCTCTATCCCATAGATAATCTTGTAAAACGCTTAATTGTTCTGCCTTTCGAATCGCTTCTTTCTGATGCCTTAATTCCTCTGCAGTCATGATTCCCTCCTCTGGAATACCCAATCTATCAAATTGCTCCCTCGGTGCTTCATTTTCTCTCATTTTATCAGCTATTTTTTTGATAAATTTCAATTCAATTTCAGAATCCTCAATTTCCTCTGTTTGCCCTGGATCAGTTGATAAATCAAACAACTTTGATCCATATTGAAATGGGTTAATAAACCCCTTACCAGCTTGAATTTTCATAATTTGACACCCTTTTGTGAATGAAAATGGTTCTCGAATTTCAATATTGTGTAATTCTTTAGGAGCAAACATCTGTCTCATATGAGTTGGCATTAAAGTATACTCAAATAATGGTTGATTCTCCGGAGAGACAGGGGCTCTCATATACACATAGTTGCCATCTGTTATATTCACATGGCCGCCGTGATATCCAGATAAAGCAGTTTCACGAATTGGCTGATCCGATTGAATAGTTTGTTTTAATGGCTTTCCATCCATATTTCCTGGTAATGGTAGGCCGAAAAACTCAAGTAACGTAGGAGCTAAATCGACTGTTTGTACGATAGAATGCCTCCTTTCTCCTTTTATCCCCACTCTAGGGTCCCAGACGAATAATGGAGTGTGGGCGATTTCTTGATAAACTGGCATAACACTTTTTGACCACCATCCATGCTCACCCAACAAATATCCATGGTCAGTATTTACAATCAGCATAGTATCTTTCCACATATCATGTATGTCCATCAGTTCGATCACACGTCCCAAATAATGGTCACACATACTTAAAAGAGCAGCGTATTCATATTTTCCATGCTCTACTACTTCCTCACGTTCTTGAACGAAGTAATACGGTGGCCAGTCAAAGTGCTTTCCTTTATATTCATGGGGATACAAATCTTTGTAATGTTGATAAGCAAAAAAAGGTTCATGAGGATCAAACGTCTCAAGCTGTAAGAACCAATGATCCTCATCCTTATTTCTTTCGATAAATTCCAACCCTAAAGAGAATGTAACTGCCTGTGGATGGTTTTCCTCTAATTCAAAATAACTTCGATTAATCATATCTTGTCTGAACATATTACTATTGGCAAGAAAACGATGTGTTTCTGTTTCAGGTTTGTCTAGTTTTTTCACGTTTCCCTTCCAAGGATCTCCTTCTTGCCCTCTTACTATTTCAAAAGAACTATATCTAGGATGATAAGTCGCACCACCATCTTCCCAATAATGTTGATGATCAGTTACTAAATGAGTGTATACGCCATTTTGTTTCAAAATCTCTGGCATTGAATGATCAAATGGTTCAATTGGCCCCCAGCTCCGATGCAAGAAATTATAACGCCCCGTGTGCAGTTCACGTCTTGCTGGCATACAAGGTAAACTCCCTGCATAACACTGATCAAATACAACTGTTTTTTCTCCCAACTGTTTAAAATTCGGTGCATGAGTCCAATCACATCCGTAGTTTGGGAGCATATGTCTATTAAGTGAGTCGAACATAACCATGATTGCGCGCATGTCATTTTACCTCCATTTTTCATATTGCTTTTCCAACAAAAAATGATAATTATATTCCCTCTAATTTTTCCCATTTACTTTTTGACTTTTTGGGTAAAGATTATTTGCCCCGGGGAGCTAGGCTACTTGCGCTAGACAGTGTTCGCAATAAAAGGATATACTTCCTTATCTGTTAAGCCAAGCCCTTGATAGGACTGATTCTTTAAACGACCTTTTTGGGATTTTAATTGTTTCAGACAGTTTTTAATATTAAATTGTTTGTAACCTAGTGAATTACTCTCATACCACTGTAAAGGAACCAACAACTTCCTCACTATCCTTATATCCAATTCGAACCGCTTTTGCCCGAATGATTGTAGTTCCTTCAGTAACGATTATAGGGCTCGTATAAAGCTTCCAATGAACATTCTCTCCTTCTTCTGTTGTATAAGCAATTGATCCCCCCTGGGTAGCAGTATGCAGCAAAATTGCAGTTTTTTCACTAAAAGTTCTTTCGGTCATTGGCTCTTTACCAAAGTGCTTATTATTAATAGGTACGAAAATAGGAGATACAGCTCGTGGTTGTATACCATTCGGCCACATTTGTGCAACCATTTGTTCTTCCGATACATCACCCCATACGTCATGCTTCTGCCTCCAGTCGTTCAAAGTGATACGAAGTCGTTCCAGTTCCGCACGATATTTCGGAGAGTTAGCAAGATTGTTCATTTCAAAAGGATCGTTTTCACAATCATATAATTCTTCTGCAGGACGGCTACTCTGCATGAGTAATTGTTGTTCTCCTTCAAGCTGTCCAGATAGATGGAGTCTCCATAACTCTTGGAACATTGGATGGTCATGACTAAAAGGAATCCATTGCAGATAAGGGAGATTGGGATAAAAATTCCGAATATATTTATACTTTTTGTCACGGACCGCACGCACCATATCATAAGACGAGTCATACCGATCTCGAGTAGCAAACACATACTCCCTAGACTGAACTTGGTCACCCAAGAACGGTTGGCTGTCAAGATGATTGGGAACAGTTGTTCCAGTAACACTTAAAATGGTAGCTGGCAGGTCAATTAAACTGACCAACTGGTCGTTGATTTGGCCCGGCTCGAGTACGCCGGGACATCGAACAATTAATGGGACTTTTGTTCCTGCATCATAGGGCCACCTTTTGGCGCGTGGCAATCCTTCGCCATGATCACTCCATAAAAAAACAATCGTGTTTTCGGCAAGTCCATCTTCCTCAAGTTGCTGCAATAAGAAACCTACATAATCATCAGCTTCTGCTATCAGATCATAGTACTTCGCAAGCGTTTGACGGGATTTTGGGGTATCCGGCAAATAAGGAGGGATTATTACATCGTCTGGATTGGTAGTCAACATTAAATCTTTTCGTTTTAATTGTTTACGATATTTATCTGTCCACATTGAGCTTTCGTGGGTAAGAATATGATTGAATACCGCAAAGAAGGGCTGACCCTCTTCGCGGTGACGCCAATGGGCCTTAAAACCATTTTCATCCCAAGCCGTAAGCGGCGAAGGAAATTGATAATCCGTTTTAAAATTATTTGTACAAAAATAGCCTTCTGCACGTAAATATTCAGTAAAAACCTTGATATAAGCAGGAGGTACAGCCGCATAGGGAGTCGGGAGCTCTGGTGTATGCGGATTCGTATGTTCGGTACGCATATGATGGGTACCAATTGAAGTCGGATACATTCCAGTAATAATGGATGATCGGCTGGGTGCGCATACACCTGCAGTCGTAAATGCCTTGGTATACATTACGCCTTGGCTAGCCAGATTGTCTATGTTTGGGGTTCGTGCCAAAGGATCACCATAGCAACCAAACCTTGGACTTGTATCTTCAAGAGAAATCCATAAAACATTGAGTTTTCCTTCTTTATTTTTCATATTTTTTACCTTCCTCTCTTAAGCTATCTATTTCATATTTTTTATCCGCAAGACGCGAGCTCGAACTTTTCACGGTATTTTATTATTTGCCTCAGCTTTACGTAAGAGAAGCTCATCTTCTGAATGATATTCTCTCAAAAAAGCAATGCGTATTGTTTAACAAATGGATTATTTCAAGAACTGTGAGAATCCCGTTGTGGTTAGAGTACTGATAAAGAAGTAGCTTACTTTTTTCATAAAATTTCTCGTTATGTTTTCCTTGATTGAATTTCCGCAATAACGCTAGCATACTTGTGGTTGTAACCTGTGAAAAGCCATAGTCATGATCTTAGTTACCATGGCAATGACGGGCAACAATATGTTAAGTTTCAAATCAACCTTAAAAACTTTTATACATGTAAAACATGCCTTTACTACAAAACAAACGTTGGAAAATTTATATAATTCATCCTTATTACAATTACTCATTCAATTTTTGCAACAAGTTGTCCAAATCTGCTTCTGTAAACGGTATAGGCTGAAATGAAATAAGCACTCTAAGTGGCATACCTTGTAAAAAATGTTTCTGTCTTTCAGAATCCCCCTGAAAACCAAGTTTTTTCGCTATACTTTCTAGCAATGGTTTGATGATTTCAGCACGCATTGGGTCTGCCATACAATCAAGAAGGGTAGAATTCCTTGTAAATCTCTTTTTTATCACTGTAGTAGATTTGACATGGATGGTTTCTTTCAAGGCAATTTCTTTAGAAGATTTCCCAATAAGAATTTCAAAGTCTCCACTTTCCACATACCAGTCCATAATATCGATATTGTAATAGGCAAAAGCCCTTTTTTTCAGCGTAAACTCGACAGTCTTTTCTTCTCCAGGATCGAGCTTCATCTTTTCAAAACCCTTTAATTCTTTATATGGTCTAATCACACTACTTTCAACATCTCTTACATACAACTGAACAATTTCCTTCCCGGTTACCGTACCTGTATTCTTTACTTTAACCTTTACAGTTACGAAATCATTATCGTACATTTCCTTCTTATCGATAGAAATTTCAGTATATTCAAAGCTTGTATAACTCAATCCAAAACCAAACGGAAACAATGGTTCAATTTCCATCGCGTCATAATACCTGTATCCGATAAATAAACCTTCTCTGTATTCCACCTTTTCTTCACTACCAGGATAGTTCAAATAAGACGGATTATCACGGATATTCTTTGGGAAAGTTTCTGCAAGCTTTCCACAAGGGTTAGCTATCCCAAATAGAATGTCCGAAATAGCACCTCCGGCAGCTTGACCTCCCAAATATGTTTCAAGTACACCCTTTACAGCGTTTAGCCATGGCATCTCAATCGGTGATCCGTTACTTAGAACTACCACAGTATTTTTCTGCACTTCTGCCACCGCTTCAATCAATTCTTTCTGTCCTTCGGGAATTCTGATATGTTTCCTGTCAGTTCCTTCAGATTCATAAGTTTCAGGCAATCCCGCAAATACAATTGCTACATCCGCCTTCCCAGCAATTTCTTTTGCTTCTTCAATCAGTTTCATATCCGGCTGATCACTCGAAGACTTTAACGGATGTTTGGAGTACCTGCCTGCTGAACTGTCCTTTCTGTATCCATCTGCATAAATTACCTTCATCTCCGGACATGCGAGCTTTTCGATCTCTTCTAACGGAATGTCTATTTTGGTTGGATTTATATAAGAACTTCCTCCTCCCTGAAACCTTGGTTCTTTTGCAAAGGCACCTATTACCGCAAGAGTTCCTTCCTTTTTTAAAGGTAGTATGTTGTCTTCATTTTTCAGCAGGACCATACTTTCTCTCGCAATATCCCTTGCCAGTTTATGATGTTCCTCCATATCCCAAACAATATTTTCCTTTTTCATGTCTACTGCTTTGAATATGACCATCAGTAATCTTTCTACCGCTTTATCAAGCACATCTTCAGAAAGTGTTCCATCTTTTACAGCAGCAATGATCTTTTTATCACCTTCGAAGATGCCAGGAGGCATTTCCAGGTCCATCCCTGCAGCCAGCCCTTCGACCCTTTCATTTACAGCACCCCAATCTGAAACCACGATGCCTTCATGACCCCATTCCTCTTTTAAAATTTCAGTCAAAAGATATTTATTTTCCGAACAATAGTAACCATTTAACTGATTATAAGCACACATTACGGTCCATGGTTGTGCCTGCATTATTGCTTCCTCAAAACTTGCCAGATACATTTCCCTAAGTGTCCTTTCGTCAACTTCAACATTAGTAAGAAAACGATTATATTCCTGGTTATTGGCTGCGAAGTGCTTCAGCGATGCTCCTACTCCTTGACTCTGTATTCCCTTAATATAATTAGAAGCCATATTGGTAGATATATATGGATCCTCCGAAAAGTACTCAAAGTTTCGTCCGCATAATGGCGAACGTTTCAAATTAGCTCCCGTACCAAGAAGTACAGCTATATCCTCTGCTTGACACTCTACACCCAATAGATTCCCCACTGTCTCAATCAATTTGCGGTCCCAAGAAGAAGCCAAATTGACAGCTGGAGGGAAACAGGTTGCCGCCTTACTACTGTTCAATCCTAAATGGTCTGCGGCACCTTCCTGTTTCCTAAGTCCATGTGGTCCATCCGATAACATAATAGATGGTATTCCTAGGCGCTTCACAGCTTTCGTATGCCAATAGTCAAGCCCTGAACACATTCCTGCTTTTTCTTCTAAAGTCATCTGGGAAATGATTGATATAATATCTCTATTCATATCTGACTCTCCTTGTATCAAATAATTAGATTTTTTAGTTTTAGTCATATGAATTCCTCTATCATGACCATTACAGATTTCACGATACGGACGTCCGCCTTTAGGCATCGGATGAAAGTATCGTTTTTCCTATAACATTATTCTTAAATATAACTAATTGCTGAAATTCAATGTTTTTAACGTTCGCAAAAATCAGTTATTTATTTACATCAGACTCATAGTTTACAATTAAACAAATTTGCTTTCATAGAAAATACAATCATACGATTAGATTATTCAAGTAAAAATGATCGATTTTTAATCGCGAATCTAAATTAAGATTTCATAAATAATAAGAAAGAAAGATACATAAGAATCATAAAAGTTAACAATGAAAATAGGATAGATACGAATATAATGGATTGGTTAGACGGAATGAAAATACCTGCTTGGATTTCCCTCCTTTTCCTCGCGTATTGAATAGTTGACAAAATGCCAATAATAAAACCAATAACCCATGCAAAGATCCCCAGAACAATTACTAAGATGTTAATATATGGATCAAATCTGATTTTTATAGTGAAATGCAATGATGTCGTTAAAAAGCCTACTCCTGTTATAGATATAGCTGTTCGTATCCATGCTAAATATGTTCTTTCGTTAGCTAAATGTTGTTGGGCATACTTAACACTTTCTCTTGGTAATTCTTTTATCTTATCTAAAGCTTCCATTGCTAGGTAATCCTCCTTTATTAACAATTTTTAATAAAGAGACACAGCAAATTTAATTACTTAAATGAAATAATCGCTTGCTTATTGAATAAGTAGAACTTATTTCTTTTCTCTTCTGTTCGAGAACTAAACTTCGTTGTCTTGGGTGGAGAAACTTATACATCCTTAATTCAAAGGAACATAAGGTAACTGGAGAACTTGTATTTTAGACAGTCTAAAATATCATCCTCTCTTATAAATTTTCTTTGCTTTATAAGTCAGCTGCACATCGAAAGCCCATGTTTCCTGTTGAACTATCTGGAGTATTGGAACTACGTGCAGCAACTCGGTAACGATTACAATACGACTTGTGACAAAGATAAGAGCCACCGCGTGTCACTTTTGCTTCACCATTTGATGGTCCCTTTGGATTCTTACACGTACCATCTTCATAAAACGTTGGACTAAACCAATCCGAGCACCATTCCCATACATTCCCAGATACATTATATAGCCCATATCCATTGGCAGGAAAAGACTTGGCTGGAGCGGTACCCAAGTAACCGTCCGCCCCTTTGTTCTTTTCTGGAAACGTCCCCTGCCAAGTATTACACATGTATTTGCTGCCTGGCTGAAACCGATCTCCCCAAGGATATCTCTTTTGAACGAGTCCCCCGCGGGCAGCATACTCCCATTCAGCCTCAGTCGGCAAACGTTTACCTGCCCATTGGCAGTACGCTATTGCGTCATTCCAGGACACATGGACAACCGGGTGATCCATTCGATCCGCAATATTGGAATCCGGTCCTTCTGGTTCTTTCCAATAAGCTCCTTTAACAACCCACCACCATTGAGCATTTTGCACAACTCCCGTTACGGTCTTCTTTACTTCTTCTGAAATAAAACTGAAAAATACATACGACCACCCGTATAGTTCTGCCTCTGTCTTATATCCTGTATCCATAACAAATTCCGAGAACTCAAAATTGGTTACAGTACACGGATCGATATAAAACGGATTCACCTTCACTTTTCGAACAGGACCCTCACCGTCTGTAGGAAACCCTTCATTACTATTAGTCCCCATTAAAAATTCCCCGCCGGAAAGGTAAATCATCCCTTTCGTCACAGACTTGTCACGCTTTTCCATTCCCTCCTGCTTTTGTATAAGTATGTTGCCGAATGACTGTGGTCTTCTTGCACAACAACACGGAGTTTTCTTTTCATGAGACATTCATTTTCGCCTTCTTTCTACTATATAAGTGGCAAAGTATGCCCTCCTGCCATGATTTATTTGGATTTATATAATTAAACCATAGCATTATGTTTCTCTTTTAAAACTTCCATTATTTTTGCTTCTTCCTTCTCTAATCGATAGAACATTACTAGAATAATTGAAAGAATACAGCCGATAAGTGGAAGCCATATAAAGTTGAATTCAATGGCTAATAATGTAGAGGAGCTTTGCTGTTGGTTTGCTACATAACCTCCTGCTGACATGGTCCATGCTGAAATTGCTCCCCCAAGCCCCATGCCAATTTTCACACCAAGAATGGAAGCAGCCATTAATAATCCTGGAGCTCTCACACCAGATTTCCACTCCCCATAATCTACCGTATCAGCAATCATGGCAAACTTTAATCCAACTGCTAACCCTAATCCTGAAATCCCCACCACTCTTCCTATAATAAGAATAGGAATCTCAGCTGCTTCTGCGCCGATATATACCAAAACCTGACCGATGCCGGTAATAATAAATCCTAAAATGAGCGTATTTCGCTTCCCTATTTTTTGAGAAAGAAATGGCGCTGCAATAGTCCCCACAACCATTAAAATTGTTAATCCATTTATAAAAGGAATTAAGTCTCTTCGATTAAGATTGTAAGTAAAAAAATACATAGTCGATTGCATAGACGAAGTGATAGTAATATAAAGGAAAACGTTTACAAACAACAAAATCCACCAAGGAAGGTTCCCTCTTAAGGCCTTGAATCCTTCTTTAAAAGGAATGGGCTTATTTCCGTTTACTTGGACACGTTCTCTTGTATTCACGAATGTAATAAAATATAAAACAACGCTAACAGAGGCAAACAAGATCATCGTATAGAGGAAGCCATCTTGTTGGTCTCCTTGTCCAAAAAACGCGACTAAAGGTAATGCGGCACCATTTACTATAAATAAACCAACTTTTCCCCCGATCCCTCTGAATGTATTCACAACGATTCTTTCTTGTGAACTGCTTGTTATACTGGGCAATAATGACGATAAAGGTAAATTAATTGCTGCATACATTATCCCAAATATGATATACGTTACATATGCATATATAAGCCTACCTGACTCACTTAAATCCGGTACTGTAAATGTTAACACAGCTACAACTCCAAACGGGATGGCTAACCAAAGGAAATAAGGTCTTGACTTCCCCCATTTTGTACTTGTTCGGTCAATTAACACACCGATAATTGGACTATCGAAAGCATCGAGTATTCTTGCGACTAGAAATAAAGTTCCGACTGCTGCCACGCTTAACCCAGATACATCTGTATAGAAGAACATGAGATATGTTGTAATCATTCCAAAAGTAATTTCAGAAGCCGTACCACCTAAACCATAGCTGATTCTTTCTTTCAATGGAACTTGCTTATCATTCATAACTTAATCCCCTCTCTTCTACCTCATGCATCTCTATTAAAGATATCTTGAAACCCTTTATATTTTCCTACCACTGTGTAAAATGAATAAAAGCTTTTTTATTTTAACTTAGCTCTAAAGCTATAGCACGTCCTGCGACACGTCCTGTAAAAAGACAGCCGCCAACAAATGTACCTTCAAGCGCTCGATATCCATGTAAGCCTCCTCCACCAAATCCAGAGACCTCTCCGGCTGAATAAAGACCAGGAACTACTTCCCCTGCTGAATTAAGAACTCTTCCAGACATATCAGTTTGTAATCCCCCTAACGTTTTTCTGCTAACAATATTTAGACGAACAGCAATAAGCGGGCCATTTTGAGGGTCAAGGATTTTATGCGGAGGAGCGACCCTGATCAATTTATCACCAATATAGTTACGTGCTCCGCGAATCGCAGTTATTTGAAGATCTTTTGTGAATTTATTATTTATTTCACGATCCCGTGCCTGAATTTGACGTTCTATATCCACTAGGTTCAATAAGTTTTCACCCGTCAATTTGTTCATACCCGCTACAAGATCAGGTAAATTATTCGCAACGACGAAGTCTTCTCCTTTGTCCATAAACGCCTGTACAGGGCCAGGGGCTCCCGGAAAAGCTCTTTCCAAAACTTTTCGAATACTTTTGCCCGTAAGATCAGGATTCTGTTCAGATCCAGACAATGCGAATTCTTTCTCAATGATTTTTTGAGTCAAAATAAACCAAGAATAATCGTATCCTGACTTTTGGATCTCCTCTAGTGTTCCCAATGTGTCAAAACCCGGGAAATTTGGAATTGGAAATCGATTGCCCTTTGCATCGAACCAAACAGATGAAGGTCCTGGTAGTATCCTTATCCCATGATTTTTCCATACAGGGTTCCAATTTTTTATTCCCTCTGTGTAGTGCCACATCCGATCCCGATTCACAATCCTTCCCCCTGCTTCTTCAGTAATAGCGAGCATCCGTCCATCCACGTGTGCAGGTACGCCTGAAATCATTTTTTTTGGAGGATCCCCAAGCCTGCTCGGCCAATTTTTACGGATTAAATCATGGTTAGCTCCTATACCTCCGCTAGATACCAATACAGCTTGCCCTCGAAATTCAAAATCTCCTATCACCTCTCTATTACTATCTTCTCCCCGTATAGCAGCACTTGGAGCAAGAACAGAGCCTCTTACACCAACAATTGCACCATTACTATTGATAAGTTTGTCCACACGATGACGAGAACGGTACTCAACCAACCCATTTCTTATGTGCTCTCGGACTCTCCGTTCAAATGGAGAGACAATACCTGGACCTGTTCCCCAAACAATATGAAATCGAGGAACAGAGTTACCATGGCCTTCAGCCAAGTACCCTCCTCTTTCTGCCCACCCAACTACAGGAAAAAATCGAACCCCCATGTTATATAGCCACTCTCGTTTCTCACCAGCAGCAAAGTCCACGTATGCTTCCGCCCATTTTCGCCCCCAGTAATCTTCATCTTCGTCCCTATCAAAACTAGCTGCCCCCAGCCAATCTTGCCAAGCCAATTCTTTAGAATCCTTAATTCCCATCCTTCGTTGTTCGGGTGAATTGACCAAAAATAAACCGCCAAATGACCACCACGCCTGCCCTCCTAAAGAGGCTTCAGGCTCTTGATCAAGAAGCAATACTTTTTTACCAGCGTCAGCAATTTCCGCTGTTGCCACTAGACCAGCAAGACCAGCCCCAACTACAATCACATCATACTCCATCATACGTCTCCCCATTCGTCATTAATTTATCTAATATTATTTATTTTTCAACTATAAGTATGGTATTATTTATAGAAATTTATTGTTATTTATTGATTTATTTAAAAATGTAATCGCATCCATTTTTAAATCAGGGACATCAAAGAAAGGTCATGAAACATTATTGAAGCAGTTAAAGGGGTCACCTTATATGAATCAACAAAATCCAGTACAAGGTTGAGGGGGCAACAATATGAATATATCTTCCAAATTTACAGATATTTATTACATCTGTAATCTGATATTTAAAGTATCAAACATGTCTGTATTTTTCTTAGACATAAATGGAGATGTCGTGCATGAATTTACTTCGGCCTATGTTACTAATCCTTTTTATTCTTCTCGGAAGGAACAATTTAAGAAGCTATACCATAAAGATGACCCCCACGATTTTCCAATTTTCAGGTCATCTGACTATCATGAAAATTTTATTTCTATTTGTATCAAAGAAGAAAATAAGCTTCTGGGAACAATTATCATTGGGCCTTCTATTTACTCAGAACTATCAGGAGAAAAGATTGATGGAGTTATCAACGATTTTAATTTGTTCAGAGATAAAAAATTGGAGATTATTCACTACTACCAATCTATACCAATTATTAACAAAGAAAAGTTAATGAATATAAGTATACTGATTTACTATACACTCTATAATAAGAAGTTGGACATAGATGCTGTGCGCCAAAAGAACAACCATCTAGTATCTACTTTCATCCAGGTTGAGAATGTCGATTTACATATTTCAAGACGACTCCAAAATGTCACTTCTCGTCAGGATCCTATAATGGTAAATAAATTACTTCAAAGTATAATAGAAGGTCGCAAAGAAGATGTAATCAAATACATGGAGTCGCTTCCCCCAGAAAAGTTTGGAGTTTTATCAAAAAACAGTCATATAAGAAGCCAAAAAAATTTATTAATAGCAGGTATTACCCTTGCTACCAGAGCTTCTGTTGAAGGTGGTCTTCATCGAGAAGTTGCTTATACCCTAAGTGATTTATACATTCAAAAACTAGAATCTTTAAATGATATAAAAGCTATTGAACGTTTAAGAGACGAGGTTTTTTGTTCTTTTGCAGACCGAGTGTGCAAAATCAAGAATCAAAAATACTCAAAACCTGTCACGAAGTGTCAACACTATATTTTTAAACATCTTTACGAAAAAATAACACTTTCACAACTTTCTAACCTTGTAGATTTGAATCCAAGTTATTTATCTGTATTATTTAAAAAGGAAGTTGGTACCTCATTGAGCGAATATATCCAAAATGCAAAAATTGATGAAGCAAAGAATTTATTAACCTTAACGAACTATTCCTTGTCAGATATTTGTTCATGGCTAAATTTTAATGACCAAAGTTATTTCACCAAGATTTTCAAAAAAGTTACTGGAGTTACCCCAAAACATTACCGGGAAAATCATACTGTTTGGTAGTGTGCTTTTCGATTGAAAGTGGAATAAGGATTTTTAAACAACTATATTATTTTTCAAATGACTTTATTGTAAATTAAACAACTGTATTATTTCTGCACACGTGAACAATTAAGATACTGTAAATAGGACTAAATAACTAATATAAAAATAAGCACATCCTGTAAAAACAGATGTGCTTATTTTTTAATTTTTATGCGTTTTTACGTTTTAAGAAAATAACTCCACCAACAATTAACAGTAATGCGCCTGCAGCCATAGAAATCCAACTTGTAAGATTAGCACCTGTTTGTGGTACCATCCAATTTTAGATTGAACTTCTTTTTTAGGTTGTGGTTGTTCTTTTGGTTGTTCTGTAGTTGGAGTATTTTTATCTTGATGCGGCTGTTCTGGTTTTGGTTGCTCTGGTTTTACTTCTTTAAATTTCACCGTTTGACCCTTATCTTCGATGTAAACGTGAATAGCTACCAAGATGTTATCTTGATACAATTCTTCAAACACTAACACTTCTTTACCTTGTAATGCAGAAGCGTTAAATGTGAAATCAAGTGTGATAGAGGCATTTTTTCCTTTTACAGCAAACTTAGATTCTACTGTTACTTCTTTACCATCAACTAATAATGGTTTTTTTGTTACTTTATCCATTAGTTTGCCTTTTACTACGTACTCTTTACCCACGATTAAGTCTTTGTATTCCACTTTATCTTGTATTTTTTGTATAACCTAGCTTAATTTTACATCATGTTTTTCTCCATTATTCCTATTTTCAAAACCTGAGATTGTATTGATCATATTCTTTTCTAATAACTTTTTTAATTTCGTGCTAGTTATTTTCTTTTTCAACATGATGTTATTTTTCTTTTATTTTGGGTAAACACATATTAGAGGTAGAAAAACGGAAAACTTCTCTTATTCTAAAATAATTCCCTCGACACAAAGATACTGTCTCGTACAAGTATTCAACTTAACAAATATGTTTTAGGAAGGTTAGAAAAATGGATATTTTATTAGCAATTTTACCAGCCTTATTTTGGGGAAGTATTGTACTCTTCAACGTTAAGCTAGGAGGCGGTCCTTACAGTCAAGTACTTGGAACTACCCTTGGCGCTCTAGTTTTTTCTATCGGTGTTTATATTTTTATAAAACCCGTTTTGACGCCTATGGTGATGATTATCGGGATTATATCAGGCCTATTTTGGGCATTAGGACAAGCCAATCAATTGAAAAGTATTGATTTAATTGGGGTTTCTAAAACAATGCCTATTTCAACAGGAATGCAATTAGTTTCGACTACTTTATTTGGGGTCATTGTATTTCATGAATGGTCAACAACAACATCTGTTGTATTAGGTGTTCTGGCACTTCTTTGTATCATAATTGGAATCGTTCTCACATCTCTCCAAAGCAAAGAAGAGAAAAACAATGAACAAACAGGAAATTTCAAAAAAGGGATTGTGATTTTATTAATTTCAACTCTTGGTTACTTAGTATATGTGGTAATTATCCGCCTATTCGGTATAGACGGATGGTCAGCGTTATTACCACAAGCCATTGGTATGGTGTTAGGTGGAATCCTATTAACCTTTAAGCATCAACCATTTAATAAATATGCAATTCGCAATATTATTCCTGGTTTAATTTGGGCAGCCGGAAATATGTTTTTATTTATTTCCCAGCCACGTGTAGGGGTGGCAACAAGTTTTTCCCTTTCCCAAATGGGGATTGTGATCTCAACTTTAGGTGGAATTTTTATATTAGGTGAAAAGAAAACAA
>Ga0268252_1000945_pt1 | contig 17450 bp, 15 predicted proteins | sample AgamicMgSfrz_FD_200244 | JGI IMG/M metagenome (GOLD analysis project Ga0268252, IMG submission 200244) | Agave microbial communities from Guanajuato, Mexico - Mg.Sf.rz (v2) (version 3) | ecosystem: Host-associated > Plants > Phyllosphere > Phylloplane/Leaf | place: Guanajuato, Mexico | collected... | reverse complement strand
CATACAGCACAGCTTTAATGCCTGGGTGCGCGAGTTCGGCACAGGGAACAAAGAACACCAGCAGATTATTGAGCAGTGTGAGGCCTTTCTAAACGCCTATGGCATGAGCCGTTTCGCCCCGCTGGATTATGACCCGCGTGATTTACCTATCCACGAACTTTACGGCTACAGAGACAAAGGCGGCGAGTCAGATGAGCCTGTGCTGTTTTATGTCCTGCCTGCGCCGTTCAGGGACCAGCTTGCAAAAGGATTCAACAAGGACACCGCCGCACGAATTCTCAGTGAGGCCGGAATGCTTAAAAAGTCCACCAGCGTTAAGGGGTGGCAAATCCGCATGCCACGGCTCAGACACCTGAACAATGCCCGCCCCTGGGCGTATGCGTTGTTCTTCGCGCCGGAAGCTGAACCAGAGCCAGAACAAAAACTCACACGCGAGGCATAAAACAGTTAGCCCAGTTAGACCAGAAGACAGGTGAACTAATTAAATCATTGTTATTTATATAAACCTTATCCAAAAACTGGTCTAACTCTGGGCTAAATATTGGTGTGTTTGGGCTAAATATTCAGGTTTCTGGGCTAACTAATCTTCAGAGCAGGGCTGGTCCAACCCAAAAATCCACAAATTTAGCCCAAACCCCTGACGAGTTAGCCCAAAAAAACAGAGTGCATTCAGAAAAATCAACAAGTTAAGTGCATTGGGCTAAATGGTCCAACTGGGCTGACTCCTTTTCTGTGTATATAACGAATTTTTCAGGAGTGGAAATGAGCGATCGTTCAAACGTGATAGATGAATTACTGATGTCCCTGAAGCTGGAAACTGATGCCAGCTCTTTCAGAAAGGCCAGTGACACAATCAACGGGATTAAAAGCAGCATGCTTCAGCTTGCAGCAGCGACCGGAACGGGGATGGGATTTAAGGCTGTAACCAGTGACCTGGCGGATACTGTGCAGGGCATGATGAATCTTTCTCGAAATACAGGCCTTGCGGTAGAGAAAATCCGGGCACTAAAGCATTCATTCGCCATGCTGACCGGAAACGGGAATGATGCTGTCGGTTTTATTCAGAAAATGAAGCAGCTGCAGTTCGCAATTGATAGCCATACCCTGAATGAGAAGGCGTACATCAGCGGGGCATTTTCACCGGAAAAATTTAACGCCGAGTATAAACGTGATCCGATGGCTGCAGTTCGCTACTACCTGGATGCTGTGAACAGAGAACAGGACCAGACCCTTCGCCAGCAGCTAATTAATTCGACAATCGGGCAGGATGAAAAATCACAGGCCTTTCTGAATGCTGGCGTACAGCACCTGGATAAGTCCCTGCAGTCATGGTCGCAGGTCGGAAGGAATATGCCAGAAAATCTGGATGCAGATACCGAACTGTTTATTCAGCGTATGGGGATGCTGCAGACCCAGTTCGGGCAACTGGCCGAAAGTATAGGCTCCGACCTTTATCCGGTGATTAACGATGTACTGGGCATCATTTCTGATTTTATAAGGGATAACCCAGGGGCATCTAAGGCGCTGGCTTACGGCACAATGGCTGGTGGCACGCTTGGGGCTGCGGCGTTACTGAAAGGCTTATTCACCCGAGGGGCGGCAATTAAGTTTTCCGGTGGCGGTTCCGCTGCGGCTGCAGGAGGAAGTTCGTTAGGAATGGTACCACAACTGGCTCTTGCTGCAGGTACGGCTTACATGACTGAACCCTTGCTGGATAGTGCACTGAATACTGCCTTTGGAAACTTTGATTACTTCCAGCGTTTGCGTACTGCACAGACCTGGGGAGATTTCGGTGATGCTCTCATGGGTAAGGGGGATGCACACTGGGACGGGGGTAAATGGGTTGATAATCGTGGCGGTTTGGCTGGTATCACAGGCCAGACAAACGGTGGTGCTTCGCTCCCGCGGGGGATCCGTAACAATAATCCAGGAAACCTCAATTTTGCTGGCCAGCGCGGCGCATCGTTGGAAGGTGGGGTTGGGGGAAGGTTCGCTACTTTTGATTCAATGGATGAGGGTGTGGCAGCACTTCATCGCCAGTTGGGGCTGTATCTCAAACGTGGAAAAAATACCATCTCCTCCATAGTGAAAACCTATGCCCCATCATCCGATGGAAACAACGTCGACGCATATATTCAGGCGCTGTCGAGAAAAACAGGGTTAGATCCCAATGCGGTGATTCCTGCAGGCGATACCCAGACGATGGTTAATCTCATGAAGGGGATTATCGATCATGAGAACGGGGGCAATTATCTTTCCAAAGGTGACATATCACGCGTCATAAGCGGCGGGATGAATTACGACCCTGTGCAGTACCTCAGTGGCTATGGCGCACCTGTTGTTTCATCCACCAGCAGCCACACTGGGGGAACCATTAACCAGACCAACCACTACAACATAACCGCTGGTGGCGTGGATGCGGACGGGCTGGTGAGGCGTATCAAGCAGGAACAGTCGGAGGACATTCATCAGGCATTGAATATGACCAGCACTGAGAAGTTCTAAATATCAATTGATTGCAGCCTTACATAGTCCCTTACAGGCGAAAAGGATTGTTCGCCTGTTAAATCAGCTATACACCCAATCACCATTTTTTGACTCTGGATACCAATATTTTCACATAAATCCTCGCACACGAAAAAAAACAGGTATAAAATCCCCATTAACGAAACGTCAGCAGGGTGGCAAGATGCGTCAAGATATTCCAGGTACCTTAGTGCAAAACTTAACCAAGGATTTGGTTATGGGGATCAATGAGTCTCTTTATGCTGGTGCAGAGCGTGCTTATGTACGTGCAAAGCATGATGCGACAGGTCATCGCTCATCGATCCTGGGGAACATGCGCCACTGGTGCATGAACGAAGAGTTTTACAAGTCCTTACTTGCAAACGGCTGTACCCCTAGCCCATTGAAAGGAAATAATTTAGTAACTGGGAAAAGTGGGATTTTCAATATTGGGCGTATAAATGACAATAACGTGTCATGGAACAATTTAACACGCGCTAAGACCAGACAAAGGTTAGCCGAGCATAATCGCTTCATTGAATCACTTGTACAGCCGAGCCTTTTTGGTGACCCAGATGATATCCCTACAGCTACAGTGTTTTTCCTGGCTCGCTTTTCGGGTAGTTTCTCCGAGCAACCAGAAGCACCTCTTTCTATAGAGCTGGTTGTTCCTAGCCATGACATGCGCTCCTGGCTTTTTCGTGAAGACATAGCACAATTTCTTACTCGGTATGATCAAGCTATCTCGCAAAGCGATAAAGCGTTACCAAAACTGAAAAGCAACAAGATTAAAAAAGATGGAACAGAGGAATAAATTGAATGAGTAGAGGTATTGCAGAGTTCCAGCCAGAAAGGTTAGTGCAGGTGCTCGCAGCCAGGAGACTCTCTCAAACTCAACTAGCGACGATGGTTGGGGTATCCCCTGCAACTATTAGCAAATGGCGTTCTGCTCAGCAGGCTCCTGAAGCGGAAGCTCTTCAGAGATTGGCTACCGTTGTCAACGTTGCCCCTGAATGGTTTACGCGTCCACTTCCTGCGAAAATGTCTAAGCCTCTTTTCCGAAGCAATGCGAGTGCGCACGCTGCTGCGCGGGCTATGCTGGAGGCCCGGATGGAATGGGCTAATGAGGTGGTGGTTAGGTTAGAAGAATATGTTGATCTACCTGATATTTGTTTACCAGTCCGATTTTTCTCCAATATTGATGAGATAAGTGATTCTGATATTGAAGATGCAGCTCTTGAATGTCGTACTAAGTGGGGATTAGGAAAAAACGAGATACCTGATCTGGCATTAGCCGCTGAAAGCAATGGCATTATTTTAATTCGTGAAGAGACTGGCATTGCACAAATCGAAGGGTTATCAGCATGGGGCACTGAGCCTGAAAGGCCATTTGTTCTGCTATCTTCTGATAAAGACAATGCTTTCAGGAGTCGATTCGATCTTGCTCATGAGATAGGGCATCTGATCCTGCATAAAAATGTGGGCAATGAACTCGACTCTGAGCGTTATAAACTGAAAGAGAGTCAGGCTCATAGATTCGCAGGTGCCTTGTTATTGCCAGCCGAACCTCTAGCAGAACAGGTTAGACTGCCTGTAACGTTAGATAGTTTGTTACTACTAAAACAGCGTTATGGTGTATCTGTTGCTGCAATCATCATGCGCTTACATGCACTGAATTTGATCTCTGATGAAGATAAATTAAATCTTTTCAAACGGAGATCCGCCCGTTGGGGAGCAAAATCTGAGCCAGGTGATGATTATAGACAACCTGAATCACCTCGATTGCTTAAGCGTACAATAGACTTATTGATCTCTTCAGGCCTATTTACCTTGGATGGTATTACTGGTTTCTTTGGTTTATCAGCCATGGATCTCGAAATGCTACTGGGTTTGCCAAGTAACTATCTTAAAGGACAAGCCTCAGTTGTACATTTGGCAACCTTAAAAAATCAGATACAGAAGGCACGGGAACAATCACAGCCAAATGAAGGTAGAGTTGTAGAGTTTATTAGTCGTAAAAAATAGAATGGTTTTATCGAATCAAGGAAGATAGAATATGAAGGATTTTACTTATTTAAATTTAGCCCTTGATGTAAGGGCTATTTTTGAAAGGGATCATGATATGTTGAATGACCTATCTTTTCCCTTTTTTTTCCAATTTCCAACAAACTGCTGCCAGAGTGCATCAGTTTTTTTTGGAATCTGTGTTAAGCAATTATTTCCTGATTCACAAGTTCAAATAATTCGTGGAACAACAAGAGGTGATGACGAATATCACCACTATTGGGTCGTGGTTGATAAAAAAACCTACGATCTCACACTGGATCAGTTTGAAGAATGGGTAGAGCCTAAGTTTTCTGAGGTTTCCAAACCAATCTATGCTGAGAGTAAACATCCATTAGCTAAGTATTTTTTTTATAAAAAGAAGGTAGATGTGACGGATGCCTTCGTTGATTTTATTACCGGATATGCAAATCTTAATGAAGTTTTAAATGCCTTTAATTTTTGCTATATCGAACTGCAGAAGCTTGGATGGTTCGCTAACTTTAACGATTTAAAAAGAGACACATATTAATCGCGTAATTCCAACTGCAAGGAGATTGTAGCTGATGTTGATGTCGAAGGCCGCTTATGCCCGCCACTGTAATGTAAGTCGCCAGACAGTCTATGACTGGGTAGCCAAGGGTGGAGTAGTGATGTCCGGTAACAAGATTGATGTGGAAGCGACGGAAAGACGTTCGGCAGGTGATGAATCCCCCTCAAGCAACGACAGGCTTACCATGAGCGCCAAAGAGCTAATTAATTGGGTTCATACTCATGATGGTAAATACCCACCAGCTCAAAGCCAGGATGAAGCGAGGCAACTGGTGGCAACGGCAGTAAAGCTCATTGCTTATGACATTGAATTTATATCTGATGACGAGGATGAGGAAGAAACCGCTGTCAGAATCTCTTTCGATGATTGTGAGCATATTTTCCGGGGATTTCATCAGCTGGACGAGGCGATGTTTTTTATCAGGGATTATTTTTATGCCGAGTGCCTTACTGCTGATTTGCGTGGCATTGGCGATATCAAGGATCTGGACCCCGATGGCGTCATTATAACTATGGAAAGATTGAGGGCTATGTGCACGCCACTGGAAACGGACGAGGCCCGCCATAAGCGTTTTTATGGCGAAGGAAACTAGGCTGATACTGGTCAGAACTCCTCACATCTGGGCTGCTACAGAAGAAAGTGAAACCCCTCCTTTGAGGCATTGCTGCAGATGGCCCAATGCGAAAGTGTAAGACCAATATATTCAGAAATATAAAGGGCTGAAGCCCCCCCAAAGAAGTGTCAAGCTGGTATGCATAAGAAATGCTAATGTTTAAGGGCAAAAAAAGAAAAATGCAAACCAGTCTACAGGCCTTTAGATTACTGGGGATTCTCTGTTCAGGGCTAGGGGACGTCAGAAAAACCCTCAATTCTGCGCAAAGCGTCAACGCGTGATGTTAAGTAATGTTAAGGTTTTTTGCGCACAAATGGAAAGTGTAAACCAGCCTTCAGACCCTGCGACTGCTGGGTTTTCGCTGTGCAGGAGCTAAAATTAATGTCAGCAAACCCCATATTTTTGCGCAAAAGTGTCAACTTAAGATGCTAAGAAATGCTAAGGTTTTTTGCGCAATAAATGGAAAGTGTAAACCAGCCTGCAGGCCTCGCTATTGATGGTTTTTTCGCTATGCAGGGCCAAGATTTATGTCAGAAAAACCCGTAATTCTGCGCAAAAGTGTCAACATGCCTCCTAAGTTTTCCTAAGGTTTCTGGAGCGTAAAAAACGATTCTGTAACCTTCTATCAAGTACGACAGTTACTGGTTTATGAGGAGCTACCGAGAGTGCGAAGTTGTATAGATTTGCATCCCGTCTAAACCGTTTTCAGCCTAATCAAGAGCCCATCTCATTTGGTGTATTGAGCAAGTTTAAGGATTGTTGCGAAGGGAATAATGCTAAATCTATTGTAGATTCCTAAAATATCTCTTATCGCGTGTTTGTTTATTAATTATTTAAGAACCGTGAGTACAAATAGCTTTATCAAAAAACATGATATTTGGGAGTGATAATGGCGTTACAAGGAAGGTTACTATTGAACGGAGCAGATTATGCACCATTTGAACTGAATGGCGTTGGGGTTTTTATGGCGCATTCTGGGAAAGGGCAATACAGAAATAAGGGAGCATGTGGTTCTATTGCCTCTAACGGTCCTATACCTCCGGGCAAATACTGGATAGTTGATCGACTTGAAGGAAACTGGTTTTCCCAAATGCAGCGCGAAGTTCGTGACTTCGGTAACCGGATTGCTGGACGTCGACAGTTTGGTAAGTCCGACTGGTTTGCATTGTGGCGCGATGACCTTGGAATTGATGATTACACGTGGTTCGAAGGTGTTAAACGGGGTAACTTCCGGTTGCACCCAGGGCAAGTTTCGGAAGGTTGTATTACTATTGCCCATAACGCAGATTATGCAAGAATTCATAGCGCATTAATGAACACATCCCTAATACCAGTTCCATGCATGCGTTCACTTATGGCTCGTGGATGGGTAGAGGTAGTAGCTAGTGGTTATATCAAAACTTGTCCGTAGTAGTGCTAAATTATGCTTTTATGTAATAATTATGATTGGGGTGGGGCACCTTCTGCCTGAGCCGGAAGCGTATATTAATTACGATTTAGCCAGTAAGGTTTGTAAGTATTTATATGGCGAGGTGAATGCTGAATCAATGTATGACACGATGACAAACATTGATTTTTTAATCATTGTAATGATTTCGGCGGTTTTTTTTAAAATTTCAATGAAAATTTTTGGTAATAAATGGAGGTGGTGAATTGCTCCTGATACTTGTTGCAATGGTCAATAAGTAATGTCGATTTGTGTATCCTTAAGGTTTCGTTTCCTGGGCCTTATTTCTGCAACAAGTGGCGTTCACTACTGCCAGCGGCTCCGTTAAAATATCATTTAGCTGATAAAGAGAAGCTTTTATCCTTAGGTGTGCAGGCCGTTTGTCGGAAGTCGATTTACGGCTTAGTAGCCCGCAGTGAAATTGTTATTTCGGGCGCTGAAGTGGATATTGAAGCATCGCTGGTAAACAACATTCTGCTGGTGCTGGCTATGGCCATAGAGAAATGACGTGCGCGCAGGCTGCCACATGGGGATGTGGGCAAGACGGCAGGCAAGAGTTACTGGCATACAGGCATGCTGATCAGCGAACTGAGTCATTAGTCTCTGAGCTGGGTTTTGATGTTCAGCACGAACCCCATGAGCAACTACTGATTCTTTTCTGGCTGGATGAAGAAACCCATTGCTTCTGAAGCAAAGTCCGTGCATCAGGCGCTTTGCGCTTTCTCTGTTCTGATCTGTCCTGCGTTGCCACAATGCACTCTATACTCCGAATGACTGGAACAAAACAGGATGAATGGCGCTCTGTAAGTAGGCTTACGAAAAACTCTATACCGTCTTTCCAGACTGCCATCTTCCAAAATTGACACTTCCTCACCTTAGATAGAGAAAAGTGTAAACCACACCGCTTTAGAAGACTTCTGTTACTGGAAGCCAAGAAGGGCGGTGTTGAGCACTCACCCTTTATAAGCCATGTTAATTATCTATCTGAACGGTGCCCTGGATAGCCCACCAGCCGATGATCGGAATCAGTAGCCAAAAGTTGTCGCCGGTAAGCACCGGCAACGGGGATCTATGGTTGTACGCACTCAAAGTTACAGTTGCTTCAGTCTGTTAGTGCTAACCCGCATCATGAAGGCAAATACTCACAAACTATTTTGAAGTAAATTTCACTGGATCAAATAAACATTAAATATATCAAAGCATTTACTGATTAGAACTTTCTATTTTATTTTGAAGTCTATTTGGGATTTCATCAATGAATTGTGCTAAGGATTTTTTAAATTCGGTTTTTGCGAATCCGAATAAAGAATAAAAGTAAATTGCACGAAGTAGTGTTTCAGAGCAAAAGTTAATAATGCAAAAATTAAATGTTTCATCAAGAGAAGAGCCATGTACAATTTTTGAACGCGCATCATAGAGACTTTTTGCTTTATCTCTAACGCTTTCATCAATTCCTACTTTTGTTATATTTAAGTTGGTTATTCTTCTTTTAAATACTTCGGTAGTATTTTCTTCATGAAAATTCACCAGAGCTTCTAATGAACTGACGAGTTTCTGAACTTGCTGAAACGGGATGTGCTCTGTAACAGCATCACCATACCATAAAAGAGCACGCTCGAATCGTTCAACTACTCGTTCATTAGAAAAATGTGGTATTAAAAGTAATTCGACGATTTCGAAAGCGGTGGAGATTAAATTTCCATCTATATTATGGCTTTGATGAAATTCGGTCCAAAATTCTTTTGAGTGAAATTGATAGTGAGGCATGTTGTATGTTGAAGCGTTAAAAAGATTATTTCTGTTGGGGCCGTGGCGATAAAAATGAAAAGGATTTTTGACCCTATCGCTTGCCGTTAGTAGGGGAACTGCTTGAGGAGATATCCGAGTACCTAGCAGTTTTAAAATATTATAAGTAGTATCTCTGCATTTTTCAGCAATTTTCAATGATAGTTCTCTGCTACATTTTGTTTTAACAAATATTTCGAGAAAAAAATTGCTTTCATAAACTCTAGTTTTATTAAGCTTTTTAAGCTCTTTTAATTCTAAATGTGTCGCATCTATCGGAATTAGTTTAATGTTATCACTTAATTTTAGCCCTCTGTCTAAATTAAAAACGATAACTGGGAATTGGTATAGCGTAGAAGAAAAGCTCTTCTCAAATTTCGAAACTCGGTTGTATACTATATTTTTAAAGCAATCCTCTTTGAGGTTGTGATGTTGAAGTTCTCTATCGATGATCTCGAAAAAAACATCAATATTCGAGTTTATATACTCATATGCTATATCATTTATAATTGGTCTTAATTCAATTGGCAAACATTTTAGATTCCCGCATCTTCTTATTATGACAGATAGTTCTATCGTAAGATCCAATGAATGTCTAGTATGGAATAATTGATGAATACAAGGTTCGTTATTCGTTGCTCTACTCGAAATTTCATCTTTTAAATCTGAAGGAGTTTCTATAGTAGTAAAAATGAAGTTCTCTCGGCTTATTTCTTGAAAATAAGCCTTATGATCCTTAACCCAAAGCTTGAATGCGCGAGCAAGTTCAACTATTAGTTCGCGGAAAATTTTTTTACCATCTTGTGAGATATTATTCAATTGTTCATCTCTCTGTTAGTTCATTATTGAAGGCTTAAATACAGATATCTTTGAAACTATATGAGTAAGCATATAGTTTCCTAAAAAAATTATATTGTCCATCTTACAAAAAAGGAGCTGCAGTAGTCAAAGTACTCTTTATGATAGGATGAATAAAACCACTTATGGTTTCATTGTACTGTAGGTGTCTTCTGTAAATTCATAATGCTTATATTCTCATCGATATAGAATCCAACAGCCTGAACTGGGCAGACTTGCCCTATAGGAATAATCTTTAGATTTTCCTGCCTTCAACATGGCATTGATATGAAGTGCCACCGTGTTCCCCTATTAGCCAATCAACAGCTTGCCCTGTGAGTCGATCGATGGTCACGTTTGAAACGAGCCCCCAAGTTTTCTTATCTCTAGAACCTTCAATCTTGTACTCAATTTTCTTATCAGTGATTGTCGGACTAACAACTCGGAACCAGGTATCGTCACGTCCCTGCGGTTTACCATCGATATCGACTATCACTGCCTCAGTAAACCAACTGGTGCTCTGTCCATTACCTACGCATTCATGACCTGCATCTGCACGAATATTGAAGCAAAGTTTATCTTTAGATAGGTATGGAGATGGCCAAATACCTGTGGCTGATCGGTCACTGTAATCTTGAGGCTTACATACTATTACAGAAGTTTCGGATGCTATCGCCTGGAGGCTTACCAATACTGTGAGAGCAAAGAATTTGCTTTTCATTAGGGGATTTTCCTTGTCATCATTAGACTGTTGTTGTGGGGCTACACCCGGGATTGGGGCTAAGTATAACCTTATTCAAATGACCGAAAAACGAGCAAAACCAACTTACAGAAAAATAAGTGGGGGTATAAATGGGGGTATGTAAATTCATTGGTAACTAATAATTCCAATTAAAACAATTGGTTAACTGTTTTTGTTTTGCTCCTATTATCGAATCACCAGGTACTATGTTATTCATCACCTTGGCTGAATATAAGTAAAATAAAAGGCATACAAGAATCCAAATGTGCCTCAATATCGATTTTCTCAACGGGATCAATTAAACCAATCGCCGCCTGCCGAAGAGGTTCGGCGACACACATGGCGAGTATGACTTTGGCACAGGTATCTGCAGGTAACATCGGCAACCAGCCCTGTTTTTGCTGTCGTGTAATCCACTCAGTGAGTAATTGTTGGCCGCGCGCTATGCCATTTTCATTGTATTTCTTGAGGAGATCATCTTTGCCAGGAAATTCACTATTGAGAAGACGAAACATTTTCACGGCCGTTACTGATAGCGCCTGACCACAAATCGCAGCCAGTAATTTTCTTAACGCCGGTAAAACGTCATTCTTATCTTTCGGATCGCTCTGCAGGAGTGGGGCATAGTTATCCGTCCAGTTTCGAACCGAAAGGCCAAGCAATTCCTCCCTGTTTTTCGCAAAGCGATAGACGGTCTTTTTGGCAACGCCTGCATGCGATGCAACCGCCTCAATTGTTGTGGCGTCATAGCCTTTGTCAAAGAGTAAGGCCATCGCGCTACCAATGATTTGTTTCTTCACCTCTTCCTCAGGGACTGAGGGGCGTCCGCGTGGTTTGGTTGGTGAGGTCATCCTTGAGATTCCTTTTCGCTTGTCATACGACCATTCTATCGGTAATGTTTAGGAAACGCACTTCGTTTCCTAAATGGTTCGAACTTCCCAATGCTAATGGAGAAAAAATGCGACAACACGATATTGCCAGGCCCTGGCTGGATTATTCGGCATTGCTTGATCCTTCTCCCATGCCGCTGGAGACAGGTATTAAACGTCTGGATGACGGGAGTCTGCTGGTCGCCGTACGCACCGATTTACATGGCTGCAAAGGACGTATGATTAACTGGTGGTTTACCTTCTTTGAAACGACGCAGCATATAAAATGGTGGCATCCCGTTGATCATGTTGAGCATCGTGGATGGGATGCCAACTGGAAGCGTGGGGAAAGTTTTTACGGCGCAAGCATCCATGCAGTTGAATCATTAGCTGAAATCCCTCCCATTCCCGCGCGTCTTAAATTCCATCACCCTGCATCGGTATTTGGCGAAATGGCTGTCGACAAGGCAATGGCGGATGGGAGTGTCTCGGCAATCATTGCCGCAAGGATAGGCTTCGGTGAAAAAACTGAACTGGATAGCCAGGGCGACCCGCTGGACGGACAAATGTTACATGTTGTCCGGGATACGCCTTTTGGGTGTGTGCTGCGTAGCCGGTTTATTCTGGGTATGAGTAATGACGACCACGCTGAACCTGCCGATGACGTTGGATTAGCGCTTATGCGACACTGTTATACAGAGTTCACGTTCTTGTCTCGTTTCCTGCCTTCTCTGTATTACGGCGAGAAAGCGAATGATGAGAAAATTGCGCTTCCCTGGTAACACGCAGGTTTAACTGCTCAGGTAAACCTGTCGACGAGGGTAATCATGCCCACCGTGTATTACCGGGCCAGACCAATGTTATCGCCTGCGTGACGCACACTGGCTAAGCAGTGATGCCTGGTTTAACCAACGCGTAGCCAAACCGGCATCACTTCATATCTGAAATGAATTCAGCGTAACAAAATCAATCGACTGATTTTACTGTGATTCCAGTTATGCTGAAATCGTTACCGTCACCGCTGGCTTTATGGCTGAAAATTTCCAGCACATTATCGCCCTGTGCCGCCGTAAACTCTCCTGACAGCGTGACCCACTCGCCTTTCACGGCAAGTGCTGTAACCGAGGTAATATCCTGGCCTGCCACCCGCAGTGACAGTTCGGGTATCACCTTGTAGTCATTGTCCCTGCGAGCCTGAAGGCTGAAGCGATAGCGTTTCCCCGGCTGGAGTTCCGAATAATGTTTATAAAGCAGCACACCATTGTGTGTCCGACCTTTAACATTGGTGGTCGGAAAACGAATCATGGTCGCGCCACCTTCTGAGTAAAACTCATGCTCAGGCGTTGCCGGTCCAAATTGCCAGTTATTCAGATGATTATTCGTAAACTTACTCTCATCCAGGAAAGGTGTTGGTTCGGGACTGACAGGGGCAGTGTCCGGCGCAGCGGGGGGTGAGGAGGGGGTCACCGGTTTGTTGTGATGTTCCTGACACGGGCAAGGGGGCGTATTCTCTTTGCAACGACAGTCGCTGGCGCAAGCGTCAATCAGGTTCTTAAGTACATCAGCAAGCGTATTCACCGCCCGGACAATCTCAGGGGCCTGTGCGCACAGATCGCTGCCATTACCGGGCGTCTTCGCTGGCGTTTTGCCTTCCAGCGCATCTGCTTCTTCTTTTTTGTTCGCCACGCTGTCGTGTTGCGTGGCCTTACTGGCGCAAATGGTGCTTTTTAAAACCGAGGCAAAATCGGCAATGCCGGAGGTGTAGATATAATGCTCACCACCCGTACGAAGCGCCAGGCGCTTGTATTCCCGAACCATGGCTTTCTCATCATCCGGGGTGGGATAAGGTAATGAGACATGAGGCGTGCCCAGATAGGAGTGGATTTTGACACCGTACTCCAGGGCGGTGGCAATGGCATCATCGCAGGCTTTGATGCGGCCCGCATCCAGGGTCATCTCCCCGCCTTTCAGACTTTCGTCTCCCAGCACAAAAACATTCTTTTCAGCGCCGTCACGCCAGTTGTAATGACGGATAACGTCCTCCGCAGCAGGCGCCACATCTTCCTGAGCGGGGTTCCCCTCTTTGACATACTCTCTGCCTTTCAGGGCGGACGGGTTAGCACCAGCCTCGCTCGTCAGGAACTGACGGACCGTTTTATTAAATTTGGTGCCGGCAAAAACGCCTTCGATACCCAGAAAATCAGTTCGTAAATCCGAAGGGCAGGCTTTTCTGGCCTCCTCAATGGCGCTCTCAAGTTTTGCACAGAGCGCTTCCGCTTCATCCTTCATTGAAAGACTACTGTCGATGATGAAAACCAAATCAACTTTTTTATTGTCCATAATGCTCATATCAGGGGTTCCATTAACGTTCATTTTTGTTTTCCAGTGAACCGGCAGGGAAGGCAGTGGATGGCACGTTGCCTCCCTGCGGGCATTTCAACCGAGCACAACAAACCTGACGTCATAGCCTCCCGTATTATTGGCGTATTCAGACGCAACATTTGTATCGTTAAAAATGAATGAAATTTCGCCATCAGCAGGGACTTCCCAGTCGCTACCACCGCTTCCGATACCGTAAATATGCTCACCCGCTTTGATCAGTAATTTCCCCGCCAGTGCTTCTGGCAGGACAAAAGTGGGATCCGGTTTTTGCGCTGACGGATGCTGGCTGTCGCCGTCAGGTCCAAAGCTGCGACCGCGGCTGTCGTACTGAGCGGTACCGGCAGCAATCAGCATCACCTTGTCCCCTTTGCTCACGGATACGCCGGTGTGGGTCCAGTCACTGCGTGTTGCGGGAACATGACCTTTCCAGTCCGCCTTTTGAGCCGCCGCTTTCTTTTCGTCTTCAGCGATATACACAACCGCGCTGAAAGCGCCGCTGTTGTCGCGATGTGAAGAGTCACTGACCACGAGAATCAGCTCGCCGTCTTCCGGTACCGACCACTGGTAAACACCACTGCCAACGTCATAGCTTTTTCCGGATGCACTGAATCGGGCTTTCAGCACCTTATCGTTCCGTAAGACAAAGCCCTCTTTTAGCCTGCCGTATGGCGATGCCAGGGCGTAGTCTTCCTTACCGTATTTAATCCATCCTTCCGCAATAATACTGATTTTTTGCCCGGCTTTTAGTTTAAGTCCGGTATTAATGCCCGTGTCAGCAGTTGCGTCGATATTGCCCGACCATGCAGGTGAAACAGTCATATAATTCTCCGTAATCGTGACAGCGTCCAGCTTGTCAGTGGTATGAGGTAATAAATAGTCTACAGATAATGATTTTTGTTACTCAGGGGTATGGCATTCACAATTAGAATATAAACAGATACGCCACTCAGCAAATAATATTCTGGAAATGATGCTGATGATTTCCGTTCGTCTCCCGTCTGCTGGAGTTCTGCGAATTAAACATTAGGATTAATCTCATGCTGTGTTTTGTTAATCCAGAGCGGTAATGTGTGTGAGTGAGAGGTATATGTTGAAACCAAAAAAGTAATACACATGGTAACTAAGTGGATACTTGTTAACCCATTCCTTTTCCGTCGGGGAGGCGGGAAATTAAGTGGAGAGGTAGAGGTTTTTTATTGGACGGATATCACGACAGGCGGTGCTGTAATGCGCCCTCTCACTGCTTTGCGTACCTATTATTACCGCCATTCGGGTATGGTAATTAATTTACTAAAGGTATAATTACAGTCATGATTAAAAGTGCGATTACTCCTATAGTTAACATTAAGATCAATTATAAATCAGTGAGTTAGTGGTTGGTTGTGTTGGTGGATTTATATAAATCGCAGCGTAAAAAAAGAAATCGCATTATTCTTTCGACATAAGTCTGGAAAAGATAAATATATTCATATGCATCCATGATGAAATGTTATGAATACTAAATGTGATGTCTGTCACATGCAGGGAGTTTTGTCTTTGATTGATGTAAAGCACGCATCAAATGTAATGTTAATGAAGTTTGATAAAGGAGAATAGCATGACGGCTAAGCCAGAATGGTCCGGAGAAGTTCCTTCAAATATTCCTGCCGGTATTAATACAGGCCTGCAACTGAATGCCGGTGATGAGATAACGATAATGGCCTCTGGCTGGATTAAATACGGTAAAGAAGAATTTGCGCTGGCGGTGCCGGATGGCAGGGTGAAAGAAGGGCTCATTACCTGCAATGATAAGGTGCTGAAGGCGAGATTTGATACCTCTGGAAAAGGTTATGATATAGGCGGTGGAGTATATAAATGGGCGGCTCCCCAGAGCGGTATCCTGCATCTGTATATTGCCGATACAGAGGCTGGATACTCTGATAATACCGGCAGTTTCAGCGTCAATGTATACCGGTAAGAACGGGTCGTTTCGGATACAGCGATTTCAGCCCCATTGATATGGCGGCAGGGATTATGTCCGGCGTTCTCAAACCGATATCTTATTCATTCCAATATTATTCGCAGAACTCAGCAGATGATAAGAAGACTAATCAACAATATTCTCTGGTACTCTACCGGGTGGGTGTTTTTTGGCCTGATAGTGCTCAGTGGAATCGCAGGGGGACTGGCGGCTTCAGTCCTGCATTTTACTACAACGGATGCATTCCTGGCCGCATTTTGCCTTTTTCTGTTGCTCTCATTGCCCGTTTGCTTCTGGCTACACCGGTTATCTCGCATACACCGGCGTCAGTAATGCACACGCCCACAAGGAGTGTCCCGGTGAGCGTGTAGTGTTTCCAGTGCTGAGCATGCGCAGTCGCGTTACTGGTGCTTATCCTGCAATGCCTTCAGGGGTAAACGCCATACGTCATAGCGCTCCTGCCCAGGTTTGACCGCGCCAGCAAAATGGTCGTTCAGGCTGCTGGAGGTAAAGATCAGATCCCCGTCCGGATTGATGGCCGGCGTGTCCGGCCAGTGTACGCCGTCGTTTGACGCCATCAGGGTCATTGAGCCGCGCTTCGGTTCATACCTGACAATACCGTTGTGTGTCACATCGGTGATATAGAGGTTGCCTTCGGCATCGGTCACGATACCGTCGGTATTGCCTCCCACCGAACCAAGATCCCGGATCTGCGCCGCAATCTGCGCATCGTCAGCACCTGGCTTTCGCAGAATGTCAGTCGGTACCGCAAACGCATGGGTCCCTGTCGTCACTGTCCAGTAGAGCGTGCCGGTATCCGGAGACAGCGCAATACCGTTGATGCCAATCAGTAATGGATGACCTGGCCAGACTTCAGCCCCGTGCGAGACGACTTTCACACCCGGCTCAATCTGCAGGTCTGGATGACGGTCGAGCACGCGTCGGGCAGTGCCGGTTGCGAAATCGGCGATGATAAGACCGACACGGTTCTCAGGCGCACTGCGCGAGCCGCTGTCGGAGATGTAAGCGACACGGCGCGTTTCATCAACAACCACATCATTGAGGAAGCTCGCCTTGCGGTCTGCCACGCCATCCAGTGGAATGCGTTTGATTGTGCGGCCGGTATTCAGATCCAGCACCATCAGTTTCTGCGAACCCACGGGGGATTCCGCTTCTCCCGCGACGAACCCCATATCCAGAGCCCACAGCCAGCCATTCTTACGGTCAATATAGAAGCCAAGCACGTTACGCAGGTTCTGATCGGGAGCGGTTTCCACCGCATTACCCTCGCGGGACGGAAATGCCGTGAGGCGCGCCGGTCCGGTCTGCACGGTCGTATCAAGAATACTTAACGTCGCGGGCGCACCGGCTGAAACCAGTCGAGGGGTACTGACAAAGGCTCTTCCCTTTGTATCAAAGTGGATGCCTGCGATGGGCGCGTTAACCGAGCCGGAAAACGGCGTCGGCGTTTCCCCCTTCTCAGGCGTATTCCAGGTTACGCCGGTATAGCTGCGCCAGCGCTCAAGAGGGGCCTGGTTTGCTGCGCTGGCTACGCTCGCAAAAGAGAACAACATTGCCATCGCGATGGCGGACATATTACGGGTACGTTTGAACATTTCTATGCTCCGGTAAATAGGGGAAAGCAGGGGACACTGATTCCCCTCAGGTCATGACGGCTGCTGCATTAAAGAATGGAGCGGAAAGTGCCGCCTTC
>Ga0268252_1000944_pt1 | contig 17459 bp, 23 predicted proteins | sample AgamicMgSfrz_FD_200244 | JGI IMG/M metagenome (GOLD analysis project Ga0268252, IMG submission 200244) | Agave microbial communities from Guanajuato, Mexico - Mg.Sf.rz (v2) (version 3) | ecosystem: Host-associated > Plants > Phyllosphere > Phylloplane/Leaf | place: Guanajuato, Mexico | collected... | reverse complement strand
AAGAGCAATTAAATACGACATTCGTTCATCCGGAATCCGGGATTGTTGCGCTCAAAAGAAATATTGGGATTTATGCTTGGCATGGTAGTCACCATCTTGCCCATATAACAAGCCTTTGTGATCGAAATGGCTGGAAATAAAAGAGGCTGGGAAAAAACAAAAGATAAGCTTTCTAAACACGAATAATAGAATTACAACTAAAATTGAAAAGTGAAGATTGTGTTTAAATAGAATGTTGAGTTAAAGTTAGTTCGTTTCATTACGCGCTCGTCCTCGCGCTTTCCGCGGGGAGGTATGGAGCCTCCTCGTCTTCGCCTGCGGGGTCTCATCCTTTCCTCTATTTCCCTTAGTAGTCGAGTGGCCTCCGCTCCATTCCACTAAAATTTCTAATTTTTTGTATTTAAACTAAAAACAAAATACCGAACTACTTAATTAATAGTTGATTAAGTAGTTCGGTCTTTACGCTGGTTCACATACTTATGTCCCAGCCTCTTTTTCGATTATCTATTATCCACTTTCTCTGGATATAAATCATGGTTCATAAGACGGTGTGCAGCCATTTCTTCAAACTTAGTTCCTGGCTTACCATAATTGCAATAAGGATCAATTGATAGGCCGCCTCTTGGTGTGAATTTACCCCATACTTCTACATATCTAGGATCTAATAATTTAATAAGATCGTTCATGATGATATTCACGCAATCTTCATGAAAGTCACCGTGATTACGGAAGCTAAACAAGTATAGCTTCAAAGATTTACTTTCAACGATTTTCTTGTCCGGAATATAGCTGATATACATTGTAGCAAAATCCGGTTGTCCAGTAATTGGCACTGCAAAATTTGCAGGTGGACTATATCATATACATATATTCTTTCGGTCGAATATAAGCATCCTCGCGCTTCCACCCAATAGTATGGATGTACTCTACTCCCTTCTGCAAACTAGTACTTTTACCCGATTCTTAATCTGCATGGTTTCGATAGTCTCTGCACCTTCCTCTAATATGTTAGAGGCTTGGCTCAGGATTAGAATTTCCTTCCTTCCCTGAGTTCACGAGGTTTAAGCGACAGTGTCTCCACTGAAGTGTGCCCTATTGACACAAGCTAGTAAATTCTGGACAGTTAAATTTAACAAAATAATCTCTGTTCACATGCAAGTTGTCAACAGACTCCAATATTTCTGGATTGTACTCATATAGGTAGGTTGTTCCTTGGTTCCCGAGCAATGTTAAATCCTCAAGACCTTCTTCGTGTTTTCTGCCTGACATTTTAATCTCTCCATTTCATTTGATCGTTACATATGAGAATAGCAATCTATAGATATGGCTGTTTTTTTACAAAATAAAAAGCCACATCCTGATTTATGGACATGGCAGTTGTTCACCTGTATCCATAGTTTTTTATAGAGGGTATCTGCTATGAACCTCTTAGCTTTGTTAAGCTATCATGTACAGCCATATATTATAGCAAAATCACACTAACGTCAATATTAACCACTGATAGACTCGATGGCTAAAAATCATTGGCTTTTGCATTAATTTTTTTAGAATATTGTTCATATACATAAAAGACTAGAACAACGAAAATCGGATTATCTGTTTTCTCGGAGGAGGTTTTTGTACTTGCATATTATTGGGAAAAGCGTTGTGCGGAAGGAGTCAAAAAGCAAGGTAACAGGCTATGCCCACTATACTGCTGATACGACTACAGGGGAAGCGCTATTTGTGAGGCTTGTTAAAAGCAAGCATGCACATGCAAATATTCTTCGGATTGATGAAACAAAAGCGCTGCACCAAAAAGGAGTGCGGGCAGTAGTCCTTGGCAAAGGCTTGCCATATGTTGGGGAGGAGGTTCGGGATAGACCCCCAATAGCACATACAAAGGTCCGCTACATTGGCGAGATAGTCGCACTGATTGTTGCTGATTCTTATGATGCTGCCCAAACTGCTGAAGAGCTGCTTGTAATAGAGTATGAGGTGCTGCCTGTCGTTAACTCACCAATACAGGCAATGCAAAAGGACGCTCCTTTATTACATGAGCGGATAAATGAATATGATAAGGACCCAGGAATTTATCCGATAACAGGAACAAATATCATCAACAAAACCAAGATTCGAAAAGGTAATATGGAAAAAGGCTGGTCAGAATCTACTGTGATTGTGGACGCAGCATACTTTCTGCCAATAGCAGACCATAGTGCAATGGAAACAAGAAGTGCTACTTGTGAAATAATGCCTGACGGTGAGGTGCTGATAACAACAAGCTCACAGGCACCATTTATGGTGAAAAAAATTCTGAGCAGAGACTTTCATATCCCTACAGGCAAGATCATTGTCAAAACACCGTTTGTTGGTGGAGGCTATGGCGGCAAAGCTTCTGTACAGCTAGAGATATTTGCTTATCTTGCAAGTAAGGCAGTTGGCGGAAGGCTTGTAAAAATAGTCAATACAAGAGAAGACGACCTCCTTGTGTCACCAGTCCATATCGGTCTAAATGCAAACGTTAAGCTTGGTTGTTCCTCCGACGGCAAATTAACGGCTGCTGAGCTGGAATATATTTTTGATGGAGGTGCATATGCAGATAAATCTCCGCATTTGACTACAGCAGGAGCAGTTGACTGCACAGGACCGTATAAATTAGAAAATTTATTTTGCGACAGCTTATGCGTGTACACGAATCATCCATATGCAGCACCATTTCGCGGCTTCAGCCATGGAGAGGTTCATTTTGCCTTTGAACGAACGATGGATATGATGGCAAAAAAACTGAATATGGACCCACTTCATTTTAGACAAATAAATGCAATCCATCCAGGTGACCAAACACCGACAAGAGTTGTTTTAAATAAAAGTAATGTTGGCAATGTGGAAGCATGTATAAACAAGCTGAGGCCACTGTTTGACTGGGAAAAGGGTATGGTCGAAAGAATTGGAGAGCATGTGCTAAGAGTAAAAGGCGTCAGCTGCAGCTGGAAGAATTCAACGATTGGTCCAGATGCCGGTTCAGGCGTTGTGCTAACATTTAATTCTGATGGAAGCATCAATCTTATGTCTGGTTTGGTCGAGATTGGAACTGGTACAAAAACAGTGCTTGCGCAAATACTAGCTGAAAAGATGAAAATGGATATCCATGATATTCATGTACGCATGACAGTGGATACACAAACAGAGCCAGAGCACTGGAAGACAGTCGCAAGCAGGGGAACATTAATGGCGGGAAGAGCCGTGCTTGATGCTGCAGACGATGCCATTAACCAGATAAAGTCCCTTGGTTCTACTGTGATGCGAGTCCCTGTTGATGATCTTGAAGTTGGCTATAAACGGGTGTATTTACGTGATGATCCTGCTAGCTTTTTGCCATTTAAGGATATTGTTTATGGTTATGTGTATCCGAATGGGAACGCAATCGGCGGGCAGATTGTTGCAAGAGGCAAATATATACTGAGAGGCCTAACTAATCTTGACCCGGAAACAGGTGAAGGTAATCCAGGCCCTGAATGGGCTGTTGGGGCACATGGGATAGAGGTGGATTTCAATACGAAAGATTTTACCTACAGGATAAGAAAAGCTATAACTGTTATGGATATTGGCGAAATATTGAATTATAAGGCAGCAGTAGGACAAGTGAAAGGAGCAATGAGCATGGGGCTGTCATGGGCTGCAAGGGAGGGTTTTTACTTTGATGAAAACGGAAAAGTCCTTAATCATCAGCTGCGGACATATCGACCGATTCGATTTGGAGAACATCCTGAATACATCGCTGATTTTGTCAAAACACCTCATTTAGAAGCTCCATATGGTGCGAGAGGTGCTGGTGAGCATGGGCTTATTGGAATACCTGCCGCCTTGGCTAATGCATTATCACTAGCAGCAGAGGTAGAGTTAACACGACTGCCGTTGATTCCCGAAGAAATTTGGAGAAGCAAAAAGGAGTTAGACAAACATGATTTATGAGTATTATAAACCAACTCGTTTGCTTGAGGCGACAGAGCTTTTTAGATCAAAGCAGGTTGAAGGAGGAAAGCCGCTGTATTTTGGTGGAGGGACGGAAATCATCACCCTTTTTCGTCTCCAGGAAATCAGCCTGGACACTGCTATTGATATAAAGGCTATCGATGCAGTCAGAATACATGATATGGTTGAAGGCTATTTTGCGATTGGTGCTGCAGTTACGCTTACAGAGATTCAGACAAAAAATCAGTTCCCCCTGTTAACAGAGGTGGCAAAAGAAGTGGCTGACAGGACAGCACGAAACAAGATTACGCTCGGCGGAAATATATGCGGAAATATCTTTTACAGGGAAGCTGTCCTTCCGCTTCTTCTATCAGACAGTCTCATTGTCACAGCAAGAGGAAAGGACATCAACATGAACCAGCTAACCTCGAAGTTTAATGAAAAAATGCTTTTGGATGATGGGGAGATTTTTGTCCAGGCATTCATTGAGGAAAAATATTTGCATGCTCCATATATAGCCCGAAAGAAAAGACAGCAATGGGATACAGGGTATCCACTTATAACAGCTGCAGCTTTAAAAATAGACAATCACATTCGGTTAGCCTTTAGCGGATTATGCGCCTTCCCATTCCGCTCCAAACAAATGGAGGCTGTGTTAAATGAAACAGGTTTAAGTGAAGAGGAAAAGCTAAACAGGGCAATTGCTGCAGTGCCTGGTGAAATCCTTGATGACGTGGAAGGTTCAAAGGAGTACCGCCTATTTGTATTAAGGAATTTGCTCGAGGAAATTTTAGTGAGCTTGGAGAGGGTGTAGCATGCATATACCAGCAAAAAAAACGCAGATAAAGCTGTTTGTAAATGGGGAAGAAAAACAAGTGGCTGTTATCCCAAACAAAATCTTGCTGATGGTTTTACGGGAAGATTTGCATTTAACAGGGAGCAAGCCAGGCTGTTTAAACGGTGATTGTGGTGCGTGTACTGTCCTTGTTGACAATGAACCGATGAAATCATGCTTAATGCTTGCGGTTGAGGCTATTGATAAGGAAGTTGTTACCGTTGAAGGCTTGTTTGAAGCGCCGATACAAAAAGCCTTTATCGAGCAGTTTGCCTTCCAATGCGGCTACTGCACGCCAGGGTTTATTATTAATGCACATGCATTAACAAAGATTCCAAACGCAGATAAAGAAATGATTCGTGAATGGCTGTCCTCCAATATTTGCAGGTGCACGAGCTATGAAGAAATTGAGCATGCCGTACTTGAAGCGATGGGGAAATTGAATAAGTAAAAAGGGAAGGGCAAACCTCTTCCCTTTATTTATGGAAGTCCAATTTCATTAAGTGGATAAATGCGTAAAACAACTTTGCCGATAACAGAGTTTTTGTTTATGAAACCAAATATTCTGCTGTCTTTACTGTATAAACGGTTATCACCTAAAACAAACAAACTGTCCTTTGGAACAGTTGTTTTACCTGTACGCTCCCAAAGCGTAAAGTCGCCAGTGAGCTTAGGAGTAGAAGCTTCTTTTTTGTTTTCTGTTAAATAAGGCTCTTTGTAGGCTTTGCCATTCACATACAATATGTCATCCGTAACAGAAATCGTATCACCTGGAAGTCCAATCACTCTTTTTATGTAATTATTATCGCTGTCTGGTGCATGAAATACAATCATATCAAAGCGTTGAATATCGGCAATTTTGCTGAGAATGATTTTGTTGCCATCCTCAAAAGTTGGAGACATGCTATTACCATGTACAACACTCGGGGAAAATAGGTAATTTCTGCATATAAGAACAAGAATAAAGGCAAAAACAATGCATTTCAGTACAGAATACATTTCTTGTTTCCAGCTTTTTTTCATAGAAGACCTCCTAGTTATTTACTACTTATATTCTATCTAGTAAATAAATGGAAATCAATGATATAATAGATGCAAAAAGTATGAAGATTGGAAGAGTATGTAATGGAAGATGAACTGTTAAAAGTATTTGATGCACAATTTAATCCTATTGGAAAAGCACCGAGAACAAAAATCCATGTAGAAGGCCTTTGGCATGAAACAGTTCATTTCTGGTTAATGACAAAAATGAACGGCAATCATTATGTGTTTCTACAAAAACGAAGCAAAAGTAAAAGGGATTATCCAGCTCTCCTTGATATAACTGCAGCAGGCCATTTATTGGCAACAGAAACATCAACTGACGGGATAAGAGAGCTGCAGGAAGAATTGGGGCTTCCTTCGATTGAGATGGACAAGCTGTACAAGCTTGGAATCGTGAAGAACATTATCCATACAAATAAGTTAGTAGACAATGAGTTTAGTCATATTTATTTGTATATAGTGAATGAAGATATTTCTTTTCGTTTGCAGGAAGAGGAAGTATCTGACATCGTTGTATCAGAGTTTACTGCCTTTTATCCATTTTGTATGGCAGAAAGGGATGAATTAGTCATTTATCCTTGGCGAGACGGTATTGTATATTGCGACGAAGAAACACAAGTTGGAAAAAACAGCTTTGTTCCGCACGAGGAGGCTTATTTTAAGAAAGTAGCAGAATTATTAAAACAGCAATTAGAAAACCTCGAATAGGCCAGCAAATAAATGCTGGCCTATAAGTAGTTAATTGGCAGATGAAAGCAATTCCATACCTTTATCCCGGAATGAGGGATCTGCTGCCATTTCAACTGTAATTTTACCATTTTCATAGGAAATAACTGAAACACAGCAATTATCATGATGTGGAAATGTTTCCATTTTTGCAAGGGACATGATCAAGTAACCGATTGTGACACCATGCGAAAAAATCAGTATGTTTCCGCCGCTCTCCTTATGGGTGGCGATTATTTCATCGACAGCTGCCTTTGTTCTTGTTAATAAATCGGTGAAAGACTCTCCTTTTGGAACTTTAAAATCAATATCAGACATGGAAAAGATTTTTTCTAATATATTTCCATGCTCTGAGATGATTTCTTCCTGTAACAATGATTCCAATACACCAAAATTCATTTCCTTTAATCGAGCATCTGTTTTAATTGGCAGTGCTTTTTCGCCTAGTGCGAATTTAGCAGTATCCTGCACCCGTTGACTTTCACTCGCATAAACCGCTTCAAAGTCGATGGAAGCAAGACCTGCACCAACAGCTTTTGCTTGCTGTACCCCTCTATCAGTGAGTGGTGAATCACAAAATCCCTGCATTCTTTTTTCAATATTGTATTGAGTTTCTCCATGACGGACAAAGTAAAGTTTTAATTTAGACATGTAATACATATGCTCCTATTCATTTTAATTCTTAGAAAAAACGTTTCCCTCTTACTATTCTTTATAAGTCAGTATAAACCCTTCTAAATGCGAAAGAAAAGGGATAGAAAAAAACAAGAGTCCCTATGTCAATGACAAGAACTCCTGTTTCTTTCGTATTATTGTTATTTATTCTCTTTTTGGTGCAAGTCATCCTCTTCCTGGGTTTCGAGCATGCCCCATAATCCGTTGATTTCTTGTTCATCCAAATCTACACCTAATGCTGCCTGCTGCGCTGCCAGTTTCTTCGTTAATTCTTCTTTTTGATTTTGATTTTGTTTATTGTTTTCCAAGCGTAATCACCTCCCATATAAGATGCCACGGAAAAAGTGAATATATGCACTTAACTATGTGGTGTCCTTTAAGCTGTGCAATAATCCAAGCTTAATCCCTTTAAATATTACTCTTAATACAATGCCTAGTAGGATGAAGCCAATAAAGGAATAAGAATGTTTCCAATAGTCACCAAGCACAAACATTTTCCATTCCACAAATAACGGTTCAAAAATAAAAGAAAACAATGCCGCCCAAAGGATTGTGCCAATAATAAAGGTCTGCCACTTATTTGTATATTGATATACGAGCATGGCAGTAATTGGAATCATGACCAGATCAGCAGGAATTAATGGAGGAATCCATGGTAGAAGCTTATCAGGATAGCTCCAAAGCAGCATTTCTGTGCCGATAATATCCAAAACGATCGAAAAACAGCCGCAAAGTAGCCCGTATGTAAAAATTTCGTAAAACCGCTTTTTATTAACTAGTTTCCACCAAATGAAATAAGGAATTATGGTTGCACCGACAAGAATCCACCACTGTATGGAGAATAAATCATAATAAAGCCAATGATTGATAGTCAGTTCGACGAGATGCTTTTTCGCTTCCATAATTTCTGAAGATGTCGCCATACCTTGAATAAGGAATATCATGTTCACTCACCATTCGTATAGTTTAGTAAGTCAGATGCTCATTATCGTTCATAGTAAATGAAAGCCTGAATTTAGCTTGATAAGCGTTACAACAGACATTTTCTTTGAGATTTTATTATTATTGCACTCTTTCCATAAATTATTAATAACTTGAAGAATTTAGATTAGTCGCATAGAGGAAAATACAATTGGAAAAGATATGCAAAAAAAGAGGAGTGAGAAAATGAAAAAAGAGAAACGAAAACAAATGATGACTTATTTACAAGGCGCTTTTTTTATTATGTTTATGGGATCAATCATCATTCTTAGCTATGTTATTGGCTTTAAAGACTTTAAGGAGGTTCTTGGATTGTAAGGATACTACAATGCCCAAGTAATCTCACTTGGCTGTTATGGAATGAGTTTCCTCCTAATTTGACGAGATATAGGAGGTGGGTGTCTTGATGGTAGTAAAAGCAACATCAGCAAAATTGGATTTGTTGGCAAGACTGCTCCGTGGCGAAGCAGAAGGAAAGTAGAGCAAGAGATGCGAAGGGTAGGCAACGATGGAATCAATCGAATAAGATCTAATTGCTCTAATTTCGAAGGTTTGCGCACTATTTCTGAAATGGTCTACCAACCACATGGATATGAGTTTTATCAAAGGGCTAGAGAAAGTGAGTGCAGACTTGCTTGGAGAGCGTTAAAAGTGAAAGGATTTGGCCGGCAAAATTAGTCTTTGGTATTTTCGTTCGACTGGAGATTGTCCGCAAACTTTGTATAATCATAATCAGCCCAATGTTGGCAGATTAAAGCTCCACTGCTTTTATGAGTCAACAATAAAAGAATCTGAAAATATCTACAATGTATTTAAATCATAAAGAAATAGGCAAAGGTCGGAGCTGAAGTACGCTGCGCCCTTTTTTATTATATAAGTTTGTTGTTTGAAAATAAGGGGGAGAGGATGGTATATTTGAATTAATTGATAAATGAAAATATTTTGGAGGCTTAATATGTCATTAGAAAATGTCGTTACACACTTTGCCAAATGGGAAAAGGAAAAAGACATTATGGAATTTGCAACATCAAGTGCGACGGTCCTCGAGGCAGCGGACACTTTACAGGTGGAGCCTGCAAGAATCGCAAAAACATTGTCATTCCGCAAGGGCGAGGAAGGAGTTCTAATTGTTACGGCAGGAGACGCTAAAATAGATAATAAGAAATTTAAAACGATATTTGAAGAAAAGCCGCGCATGCTATCGGCAGAGGAAGTATATGAGAAAACCGGTCATATGGTTGGCGGTGTTTGCCCATTTGGATTGACTACAGAGATGAACGTTTATCTTGATGAATCATTAAAGCGGTTTGTAACTGTGTTCCCTGCATGCGGCAGCAGTAATTCAGCAATAGAGCTAACATGTGAGGAATTATATGAATATGGAAACGGAAAAGCATGGGTGGACGTCTGCAAGGGATGGCAAGACATATGAACGATATGATTATATCTAAACTAAAGGAGATTGAACGCAACCACACTGTTAAAATTCTCTATGCAATAGAGGCAGGCAGCCGTTCACAAGGTGTATCGACTCCTGATAGTGATTTTGATGTCCGATTCATCTATATGCATGAAAAGGATTGGTATTTGTCACTGGATCAGAAGAAAGACACAATAGAACTGCAGGAAGACAAGCTTGATATTAGCGGCTGGGAGCTTGCCAAAGCTTTAAGACTATTACGGAAATCAAATATTTCTCTGTCAGAGTGGCTGCAGTCAAAGATTGTTTATCAGGAAGTGCCGAATTTTGCTCAAGAGCTACTGCAATTATATAAATCTGCTTTTAATGCTAAAACTGCGTTTTATCATCATCTGCAGCTCGCGAAAAAAAATTGGCTAGCGTATGAACGCAAACAAAAAAATCCTAAAATTTATTATTACTCCTTGAAATCCATTCTTGCGTGCAACTGGATTTACCAGTGGAAACAAATGCCGCCAAATGATATCCTGCAACTGGTAGAAAATGCTGATATTCCTGCAGAACTGCTCATGGAAGTAAACCTTCTGATAAAGCAAAAAAAGAGCGGGACGAATCAAGATCTTGAATTAAATAATCTCAGGAAATTTATGGATGATGAGTTAGTTCAGCTTCAAAGTGTTGGTCATGGCATGTCTATTAGTATATCTAATGAGAGAGAAATTACGCTTTCATTAGATAGCTTCTTTAGAAAAATGCTCAATCTCTATGATTGCCAGCAGTAATACAATGAAATAGGCGACAGTCCATTTACATTTTTGGAGTAAAGGACTGTCGCCTATAATACTTTATTATTTCCCTGTACACGGAGGTACACCATTTTTGTTTTTTATTGGCAAACCTAATCTTTAGAATGGATTAATCTTTTTTATTATTTGTACGTGGGAAATGGTCGAGAGGATCTGTTAACTTACTGCAAATATGCAGGAAGGACAGATAGCAACAGAAGGATATCGGACAATATCATCTTTTTAATCTTAGGGTTTTCACAGTATAAATATTCGCTGTTCAGATGCTGCAGCTCGTTAATGAACATCCTGTACTCTAAATCATGCATTGCATCACCTTTTATTATTTTGTTAGTATAAATTTACCCTGAATTTATCAAGCTAAACGCTATTATAAGCAAGACTTAATCATAAAAAAAACTGTCGATTGTAGAATCGACAGTTTTTTTTATTGTATATGACGGTAAACACCAATAACTTTTCCTAGTATGCTTACATGGCGCAGGATAATTGGCTCCATTGTGGAGTTTTCAGGCTGTAAACGAATGGAATCTCTTTCTTTGAAGAACCGCTTGACTGTCGCTTCATCATCTTCTGTCATTGCAACAACAATATCCCCATTGTTAGCGGAATTTTGTTGTCTTACGATAACGTAGTCACCATCAAGGATTCCGGCTTCAATCATACTTTCTCCCATTATTTCAAGCATGAATACTTGTTCATCACTTGGAGCGAGCCTTTCAGGAAGCGGAAAATACTCTTCTACATTTTCAATGGCAGTAATCGGCAAACCTGCAGTAACTTTACCGACAACAGGAACATTAATAATGTTGTATTTTGGTATACTGTTTTCTTCCAAATCTAGTATTTCAATCGCCCGTGGTTTTGTTGGGTCTCTTCTAATTAACCCTTTGCTTTCAAGCCTTGCCAAGTGCCCGTGAACAGTGGAGCTGGACGCAAGCCCAACAGCTTCCGCTATTTCTCTTACAGATGGCGGATAGCCTTTGAGGCGGACTTCTTCTTTTATGTATTCCAATATATCTAGTTGTCTTTTAGATAGCTTTTGCATTGTATGCACCTCGACTATATTTTCTTAAAGCTAGTATAACATGGAATAATTAGTGATACAAACATAAGTTCTGATTTTTTTGTTGACACGAAACATCTGTTCGTATTAAAATGCGGATATAAGCGAACGTATATTCTAAATAAAGGGTGGTTCACAATGGTCGAAAAAATTTGGAGAAAACATTCATATTCTATCATTCTAATAATATTAAGCTTCATGACATGCTTGGTGATTGCTTTAAAATCCGGTCATGAGGATACACAAAAATACATTAAAGTCACAGTTAGCCAAGGAGATTCTTTATGGGAAATTTCCAATCAATACGAAAATTTATACAGCATGCCAAAAGAAGAATTCATGAGTTGGGTCGAAAAGCATAATGATATTTCCCGAAATCAGATTCAAACAGGACAGGAGATTGTCATTCCTGTGCTGATGGAAAGGCAGAACACAATGCTTGCGGCAGACTAAAAGCGGTTGAGAAATTTTTATGTTAATATTTATGACAGAGACAAGCCTCTTGTCAGATAATAGTATATGGTGGTTATGAAATGGACGTTGTAATATATTGCAGAGTATCAACAGATAAAGAGGAGCAGGCAACCTCACTTGTAAGACAAGAAGAAGAACTCCTGCAATTGGCAAAAGATAAAGGTTTTCGGGTATGTACTATCATTAAAGAGCAAGCGAGCGGTTTTGACTTGGAGAGAGATGGACTTTTAGAGCTTCTTGAAGTCATTAAAGAAAAGCATATTTCAGCTGTATTAATACAGGATGAAACTAGGCTTGGCAGAGGTAATGCGAAAATAGCAATACTTCATTGTATTCTTAGAGAAAATGTAAAGCTGTATAGCATATCCCACTCTGGTGAGCTTCTCTTGTCAGATGCTGACTCAATGGTATTACAAATCGTTAGTCTAGTCGAAGAATATCAAAGGAAAATACATAATATTAAGATAAAAAGAGGGATGAACAGAGCGATTGAAAAAGGCTACAATCCTGCAGAAAACTTAAGGAACCAAGGCGTCCACTCTGGTAGAAGTCGATTGGAGGTTCCTGTTGAGGAAGTAGTGAAGCTAAAACAAAACGGGTTAACTTTTTCTGAGATAGCATCAACACTTCGTGGGTTAGGTTATGAGTTTTCTAAAGCGACTGTCCATCGCAGATATAAGGAATACATGGAGGAAAATGAAGTTGCTTCCATGGAAGACGAATAAAATGTAAAGAATGAGCGTTTATGTTATAATAGTTACTTCATGATAAGATAGATTCTGTCCCATATAAACACGGTAGTATCAAAAAAAATGGGTGGAAAAGGAGAATAACAATGATAACAAATGAACAGCTTAATCGTATAAATGAATTAGCAAAGAAGAAAAAAGAACAAGGTTTAACGGAAACGGAAGCAAAAGAACAAACAAAATTACGTGCAGAATATTTAAAGTCATTCCGTTCTTCCATGTTAAACACACTTGAAAATGTTAAGATTTATGATCCAAATGGGGACGATGTTACTCCTCAAAAAATTAAGGACATTCAAGAAAAGAAAAAGCTTCATTAAAAAATCATGGCAAATGAATTGCCATGATTTTTTTTATACAGTAATTTGCTGTAAAGGAATTTGGTATGAAAACATTTTTAGAGTTACATAAAGACTGGATTTAGATACTGCTATAAATGAATATACACCTAGTATAAAAGCTGAACTTGATAATGACTTATAGGCTAATTTTTATGGTGGGAATAACTTAAAATCAAAAATATTACTATCATTATAATAAATTTATAAGCATTTTTAGTGAAATTGGATAAGCTATTATAGGAAAATTGCTAAGAATAGTGCATTAATTAATGATAGCGGTATTTTTTTTTGTTCGAAATGGGTTTATACTATAAAAGTCAGACATCTTATAATCTAATGAGTTGTGTTATAAAGCCGAGACATTTATTATAAGTATGTACGATTTATAAATGAGAGGATGTTAGTGAATGACAGAAACAATTGATAACTTATCTATTAGTTCAATTCGCACATTAGCGATTGATAGTATCGAAAAAGCTAATTCCGGCCATCCAGGAATGCCAATGGGGGCAGCTCCGATGGCATATAAATTATGGACTTCTTTCATGAACCATAATCCAAAAAATCCAACTTGGTTTAACCGCGATCGTTTTGTTCTTTCTGCAGGACACGGTTCTGCATTGCTATACAGCTTGCTGCATTTATCCGGTTATGATTTATCAATCGAAGACTTGAAGCAATTCCGTCAATGGGGAAGTAAAACACCTGGCCATCCTGAGTACAAGCATACAGCTGGTGTTGATGCAACGACTGGACCACTTGGTCAAGGTATCGCTATGGCTGTTGGTATGGCATTGGCTGAAAGACATTTGGCAGCTACTTATAACAGAGACTCTTATCAAGTTGTAGACCACTTTACATACGGCATTTGCGGTGATGGCGATTTAATGGAAGGTGTTTCTGCAGAAGCAGCTTCTCTAGCAGCACACTTAAAGTTAGGCAGATTAGTTGTTCTTTATGATTCTAATGATATCTCATTAGACGGAGATTTGGACAAGTCCTTCTCTGAAAGTGTTGAGCAACGCTTTAAGTCATACGGATGGCAATACTTGCGTGTAGAAGATGGAAACGATCTGCAAGCATTGACTTCTGCTTTAGAGGAAGCAAAATCAGACGAAAACCATCCAACACTTATTGAAGTAAAAACAGTGATCGGATACGGTTCACCAAACAAATCGGGTAAATCTGCTTCACATGGTGCTCCACTTGGTGCAGATGAAATCAAACTTACGAAAGAAGCATACAAATGGACTTTCGAAGAAGATTTCTATGTTCCTGAAGAGGTTTATGAGCATTTCAAAGCAACAATTGCTGATAATGGAGCGAAGAAAGAACAAGAATGGACAGATCTTCTTGCACAGTATGAAAACGAATACCCTGAACTGGCTAAGCAATTCAAGCTTGCAATTTCAGACGAGCTGCCAGAAGGCTGGGATAAAGATATTCCTGTTTATGAAGAAGGCAAAAGCCTTGCAAGCCGTGCATCTTCTGGTGAAGTGCTAAACGGTATCGCTAAAAACCTTCCTTCATTCATTGGCGGTTCTGCTGACTTGGCAGGAAGCAACAACACAATGATTAAAGGTGAGAAAGACTTTACTCCTGAAAATTATGAAGGCAGAAACATCTGGTTCGGTGTAAGGGAATTCGCAATGGGTGCTGCAATGAACGGTATTGCGCTACATGGCGGTTTAAGAATATTTGGAGGAACGTTCTTCGTATTCTCTGATTACCTGAAACCAGCAATCAGACTTGCAGCAATTATGGGATTGCCTGTAACTTATGTATTTACACATGACAGCATCGCGGTTGGTGAGGACGGTCCTACACATGAGCCTGTTGAACAGCTTGCTGGATTGCGTGCAATGCCAAATCTTTCTGTAATCCGTCCAGCAGACGGAAACGAGACAGCTGCAGCATGGAAGCTTTCTTTAGAATCTACTGACAAACCAACAGCATTAGTTTTGACTCGTCAAAACTTGCCAACTATTAAAGGAACTGACACTAACGCATACGAAGGCGTTTCTAAAGGTGCATATGTAATCTCACCTGCAAGTAAAGAAACTCCTGATGCACTTCTTTTAGCAGCTGGATCAGAGGTTGGCCTAGCAGTTGAAGCACAAAAAGCATTAGAAACAGAAGGAATCTCTGTATCAGTTGTCAGCATGCCATCATGGGATCGCTTCGAACAACAGTCAGCTGAATACAAAAACAGCGTTATTCCAAAATCAGTGAAAAAACGTCTTGCACTTGAGATGGGTAGCTCACTTGGATGGCATCGATATGCTGGAGATGAAGGTGAAGTATTAGGAATTGATACTTTCGGCGCTTCTGCACCAGGAAACAAAATCTTGGAAGAGTATGGCTTCACAGTAAGCAATGTAGTTGCACGCTTGAAAGCTGTGTTGGATAATAACTAATTTCTGCATAAAAGAGAAGAGCTGACGGCTCTTCTCTTTTTGATTGCTTAACAATATTCCAATAAATGAAGGATTCGACAAAACTAGTCTGTTTTTTTAACAGCTTGAGACACAACTTGTACATTTGCTTCCTTATAATAGAAGAAAAGATGCAAATAGGCGGGTGTGCAAAGAGTATGAGAAAATATTATTTGTATTTAATAAAAGAGGATATTGCTGCAGATTATCATGGGAAAGAAAGAATGTTTTACAAATTATTTTCTGAGCATACTAAAACAGACGATTCCTTGCTTAAAGTGGAGACAGAAAAACAAATAGACTTTATCACACTTCCTATATCAGTTTGGAAAATTCAAAAGCTGCTTTTTAACGATTTACAGAAAATTAAAAGCTTTAAGCAGCAGGACAACCATACTTATTACATAGAAAATGGAAACTTAAGCAGTGCCCAGTTGAGCTTAACGTCAAAATACATAATAATTGAAGCAGAAGGGTATTATGATGCTGAGTCAATTTTCTTTGAAATATTAAGGAAAAACGAACCGTCCTTTTTGGCGATAGACATCGAAAATGCGCGATTTGGATGGCTAAAGCCAATAAAAGAAAGAAATTTGATATGAACATGAGAAATTAACGGACAAATATTGTATAATATTCTTTGGTCTAGTACACTAAGTAATAGACAACATGAAGGAGGAAAAGAAATTATGCTATGGCTTTATATTCTAATTGGTGTTTTGGCATTGATTGCTGGACTAGCTATTGGGTTCTTCATCGCACGTAGATACATGATGACTTACTTGAAGAACAACCCACCAATTAACGAGCAAATGCTTAAAATGATGATGATGCAAATGGGAATGAAACCATCCCAAAAGAAAATCAATCAAATGATGGCTGCTATGAACAAACAACAAGGCAAATAAAAGCGCTTAAAACCCGATGATATATTAGGGTTTTAACCACTTGTATTTGATTTGTGTTTGAGATTCATCATTTTCATTAAGATAGATTGTAACTTACTTCAAAGAAAGCTTTGATTTGGTTTAACTATCATTGAAACAATTTAAAAACCACCTCTTCTATTGGGCTAAACCATTGGAAGAAGTGGTTTTTTTGCTTAAAAAGGTATACTAGGAGAGTATTAACCCATTCTTTTTTCTTCATCTATATTTTATTGCATGCAGCACCCTCCATAGTCATTGAGTACTTCCTTTAGACCAATTAATTGATAAATCGTCCGTACACTAACTCCAACAAATTTATCGATTTGTTCGTTATTAAGAAGGAATTGTTTGTTATATTGCCGAATAGTTATAGTATAGGAGGTGTATTCAACTATATGAAAGAATATATTGTTTATTTTACTTATGGGGATAATGAAAGAAGAAGCTTAATAATTAGACATAATCATTTAAGTAATGCCACTGGTTTTATTTTGAAGAATCAATGGATTCAAGACTCGGTTTCAGGTGAGTACTTTAATTTTGATAAAGTTTTAAGTTTTTCTGTTGAAGAAGCACCGAATGAAAGAGAGAGAATCACAAGCGATTGGTAATCAGAAAAAGTAGTGTTTTTGAATTTGTTGGAAACGCTTTAAGAGCTGAGAGAATGAGACATAATTATGTGAATATGTTAAAAAAAAAGAACTATTTAATCAACCGTCGATTAAATAGTTCTTTTTTTTACGTTTTTAGTATTAATACTATAATTAAAAATCATAGTGAAATGGAGCGGAGGACACTGACTACTAAGGGAAATAGAGGAGGCTCAGCTTCCTCCCCGCGGAAAGCGAGTGTCGGTAGCGTAATGAAACAATCTAATATCATATATAGTCACAAGCTTCAAATTTAGATGTAATTTTATTATTCTTGTTTAGAAAGTTTATCTTTTGTTTTGTCCCATCCTCTTTTTTCTTTTCTTAAGTACATATTGTCACAAAAATAGTAAAGTATTTTGTCGTATTATGCG
>Ga0268252_1000940_pt1 | contig 17483 bp, 5 predicted proteins | sample AgamicMgSfrz_FD_200244 | JGI IMG/M metagenome (GOLD analysis project Ga0268252, IMG submission 200244) | Agave microbial communities from Guanajuato, Mexico - Mg.Sf.rz (v2) (version 3) | ecosystem: Host-associated > Plants > Phyllosphere > Phylloplane/Leaf | place: Guanajuato, Mexico | collected... | reverse complement strand
CAGCTGCAGATCGATAAATGTAAAAAGCGTCATCCTTTCTGGTTAAAAAGCAGAAAAGATAACGCTTTACATCTTTTAAGAATATTAAATTGTTCAATACGGGATCGGGATATTAGCCTTTTTTATAGGGAAAGAATAGACCTTATACTGCATCTAAAGACATTTTTTGACCATGATACCGTTAAAAGAAAACGTATAGCACATGCAACCTTAGTTGTAATTTCACCTATTAACATAATAATTCTGTCCTTAAGTAAACGAGAATAAATGTCATAAGAACGTTCACCACGGTTTGTTTGTTCCACTACATAAGGAATTAAATTCATTTTTTGACCTCCTACATTTAACGTCAGATTATCTTTTCTTACTACTTCATTCACAAGGTTTGTCACTTCTGCATTGAGAGGAATTTCATAGGCTTCTTTCTCATCAACTAAGGGAATGTTTATTGATTGTTGTATACATTTCTCTATTCCATCACTTCCCTCAAAATGAACAGAAACAGATAAGGTTTCTACTAACTCAGGATTAAATGTTTCTGTATATAATTCAAAAATAATGATTTTTATGAATTTTATACCATTAGATCCAATTGTATAAATGTATTATTTTAGAAAAAATATGTAATTATATAGGCAGATAATCAAAAAAATGCTATTATATGGATTGTTAATCTAAAAATGTTATTAAATGGTGTTTTGTGGTTGAGATTTACATATTTTTATTTGTTTTTTTTATCTTCTTGCAAATTTAAATTCTCCCCAAGGAGCAGAAAATGATTGAAATATTTGCAATTCCTATTCCTAAGGTAATATCCCATCATGAATTAGAATTCTTGATGGGATATAATACAGAACCTATACAGCGTAGAATTAAACGTTGTCAATTACAAGATGAAAGAAAGAGAAAGCTATTAGGGCAGATGTTAATAAGATTTATTATTTTAAACAAATTTAAAGTGACTAACGATAATATTGACTTCTATTCTAATGATTATGGTAAGCCATATTTAAGAGGTAACAAAAATTTTCATTTTAACATATCCCACTCAGGAGATTGGGTAACTTGTGCTATTAATAATAAGCCCATTGGTGTTGATGTAGAACAAATAAAACAAATTAACATCCGTATGTTTCAACCTTTTTTATCTCCTGAAGAATGTAAATCTCTTAATCCTGAAAAGAAAGATGCTTTAAGACATTTTTATGAGTTATGGACATACAAAGAAAGCTTTATAAAATGCATAGGTTTAGGTTTAAGTATTCCATTAGATTCTTTTACTATAAGGTTTACAGATAGAATTCAAGTATTAAATAAGGCAGGAGATATTTTAAGCAGGTTCCATTTTTACCAATATAATATTGATTCTAATTATAAGTTAGCAATATGCTCACAAAATCCTGAAATTGATAGAAAAATTGAAATAGTTACATATGAACAAATTTATTCTTTTTTTACCAAGATTCCGTTAGTGGGGGTTAAATTGTGAAAGAATTTAATTTATTTATGATTCCATATGCAGGTGGTTCATCTTCTGTATATAGAAAATGGAAAAAAGATTTTTCTAAGAATATTAATGTCGTATTTTTGGAGTTATCAGGTAGAGGGAGTAGATATAGAGAACCTCTATATCTACATTTGAAAGATACTGTAGATGACATTTATAACCAAATATTAGATGTTACAACGCACAGTAGGAAGGGGTATTCTTTTTTTGGTCATAGTATGGGAGCTTTAATTGCATATGAACTAGCTTACAAAATACAGGAAAGTTCAATTCAGAACCCAGACTATTTATTTATTTCCGGACATATGCCACCACATTTGAGGAAACAAACTGATAGATACAAAATGCCAGACAATAAATTTTTAAAAGAAATTATTAAATTGGGTGGCTCATCTAAAGCTTTATTAGAATCAACAGAATTAGCCGATATAATTTTACCTATATTAAAAGCTGACATGCAAAGTGTGGAAACATATGAGCATTATCAAAGACCTAAAAAGCTTAACATAGATATGCATATCTTTAATGGTGAAAAGGATATAACAACTATCAACCACTTGATAAAAGAATGGAGTATATTCACTGAAAGAAATTGCTACGTGAATCACTTTAAAGGTAATCACTTCTTTATTGACGACAATTATAAAGAAATAACAAGAATCATAAATCAAGTAATGATAGGATAAATAAAATTTCAATATGTTTTTAAAAGATATCTTTCAAAAATAGTAGTTTAGATGATAAGAGCTGATTGTAGTGTCTGTTAGTATAAATGTGAAGAAATTTCCTTTATTTAAAGGTCAAGAACCAATGTTTCTACGTTATCAATCTAACCCCAATAGTTCGTTATATAATGAACGTTTTGCATTTTTTATTAATTCTCCATTAAACATAGAAACTTAAGGAGCTCGTTTTTATGAAAACTACCGACTCAAAAAGTCTATGGGGAAATACAATTTATTTACAAGTTTTCTCTGCGTATTCACTGCTTATGCTCGGAGTATTTATTGACATGTTAGCTATTATGACCATTGTTGGTTTTGAATGGGAAGTAGACCCCACCTTGATTGGATTGATTCCCGTAGCGTATGCACTTCCTGGAATTTTATTTAGTTCATGGGCAGGTGTGATTGCTGATCGCTTTAGAAAAATTCCAATTATGATGTTTTGTAATCTTATGGTTGGTCTATTAACAATTGTTCTTTTATTTGTCCAAAATATTCATTGGCTTTTGTTAGTATTAATGATTCGTTCCATTTTTATCGTTTTCTATTATCCTGCACAGCAAACACTAACACGACAGATTGTTTCCCCTGATCTGCTTACCAAAGCGGTAAGTATCAATGGTATTGTTGAGCAAGGAACCAAGATAGTGGGTCCATTTATAGGAGGAATGTTACTGAGCTGGTTTCGGCCAGAGTTTTGTCTTATTATAAGGGCAATATGCTGTTTACTAGCTGTTTTGGTTCTGTTTCCCACAATAAGGTTAAAGGAATCTCTGTCAAGAGAACAAATAGAAAAGCAACAGCAAAGTACTTGGACTGCTTGGTTACAGGGTTGGGGTTATGTATTATCCAATCGGATGATATTATCAACCATGGTTTTCTTTACAATAGCTATGGCAGTATTACAATTAGTAGACTCACAGTTCCCTACTTTATTTAAGAGCTTGTTCCCAAATGATAAGAGTAAAATGGGATACATCATTTCTATTATTGGTCTTGGGGGAATAATTGGCGCATTCTTAACTCAGAAATTAAAACATTTTCAATATGGTTGGGCTGTATGTGGAGGCATTGCTTTAATGGGAATTGGCTTTGGTGGGATTGGTCTGATAAGTCCCAGTACATCCCTCATTTTTGGCTACCTGATTAGCTTTATCGCTGGTATTGGCAGTGGACTTATGCTTGTATCCAATCAAGTCATTCTGCAAATAGAATCCCATCAAGAACAGGTCGGAAGAGTATTTGGGATTCAAAGCAGTTTAACAAATGCAGTCCTCATCATTTCTCCTGCTATGAGCGGACCACTGGTTCACTTTTTCGGAGTAACTCAACTCTATTTTTATGTGGGTATTGGGCTCATCGTCATTGGAGTAGTTGGGGTTTTATTACAAAAATATTTTTGGGTTAAACATGAACCCATAAGTGTAAATAACCTTTAGAAGGGAGAATTTTTTATGTCCAATGAGAAGTGTTATCCTTTAAGTCATCCACAGAGGAGAATATGGTATACAGAAGTTATTTATTCAGGTAAAGGTATATGTAATCTAAAATTCTTGTTCAAGATCCATCGGAAAATGAATTATTCGATATTAAATCGAGCCGTGAATCGTGTCATCAGTGAACATGACGGTCTGTGTATCAGACTGAAAGAAAATAAGCATCAGGAACCTGAGCAATATTTTGTTAAACATCAAGAACGAGAATTTGACTTCTTCGACTTCAGTTCCGAGAGAGATTCGGATTTGCTGGAAAAATGGATTGAGCAGAAGGCGCAAGAGACGTTTACGTTATTTGATTCTGATTTATATTATTTTGCTTTAATAAAAATAAGCGATAATGAGTGTGCCGTCTTTGGCAATGTTCATCACATTATCATGGATGGTTTATCAATCCAAATTTGGACTAGTCAGATTGCTAAATATTATCATGAGTTTCATAGTGAGAAAGATGTGAACATCCCTAGGAACTCATATGTTCAGTTTCTAGTCAATGAACAGACGTACTTGAACAGCAGTCGTTTTCAAAAAGATCGAAGCTTCTGGTTAGAGGAATTCAAAACACTTCCATCTGTAACAGGATTGAAACCCTATAATGCTTACCAAGTTAGTACGAGAGCATCACGTGAGACGTTTACATTATCGGAACATTCAAAGAAAAAGTTAGAGGAGTTTTCTGATCATTACGGATTTAGCATATATACTCTTTTTGTTGCTGCGCTTTCGTTGTCGATGTATCGATGGACCTCGTCGCTTGATATTGCTTTGGGAATGGCTTATGGCAATCGTATGACTAAAATGGAGCGGGAATTAATTGGAATGATGGTGAGTACAGTTCCTCTAAGAATGGATATCGATCCTGAAGAAGAAGCACTCTCATTTATTGGTCGAGTGTCCAGAAAACAACGTAAAGCATTACGACATCAGAAATATCCATTTGATCTGTTATTAAAGCAGATGAATCAAGAGAATAACAGTAATGTTCGACTTTTTGGAACTACGATCGATTATAGAGAGCGTGGTGAAAGTGGTGACTCTCTTTGGCTCCCAAATCGTGAAGAAGTGCAAGATTTTGCAGTGCATATCGAAAATTTGACTGATACAGACTCTTTGCAAGTACATATTGATTACCGTGAAGAATTATTTTCCAAAGAAGAGATGATTCGCTTTTTTAAAACCATGCTAGCATTAATGGAAAACACATTTAAAAATCCGAAGCAGAAGGTTGCTGATATCGAAATCCTTTCAGAAGGAGATAAAAGAAAAAGTTTAGTAGAGTTCAACGATCCTAAACTTGACTTTCCACCTGAAGCAACCATTCATGAGTTGTTTGAGCAGCAAGCGACGATTCATCCCAATGCCATTGCAGTTATGTATGAAAAGGAGAGGCTTACCTATAGGGAGCTTAATGAACGTGCGAATCAGTTAGCTCAATATCTGCAGAAAAAAGGAGTAGGACCCGATTCGTTGGTTGGACTTTGTGTTGAACGTTCTCCTGAAATGATTGTAGGTATTTTGGGAATTCTGAAGGCTGGTGGAGCTTATGTTCCACTCGATCCTACGTATCCAGAGCAGCGACTTCAGTATATTTTAGAGGATGCTAGCATTCAGTTAGTCGTAACGCAAGAGAGTTTAAAAGGATCGAAATGGTTACCAGAGAATATCAAATCGATTTGCCTTGATCGAGATCAAGTTGAGATTGAGAAAGAAAGTACTGCTTTACCGATTTCTGATGTAAGTCCTCAACATCTTGCTTACGTGATCTATACTTCGGGATCAACAGGGAATCCGAAGGGAGTTATGGTAGAGCATCACAATGTGATTCGTTTATTTAAATCAACGGAATGCTGGTATCAGTTTGATGAAAAAGATACTTGGACGCTTTTCCATTCTTATGCGTTTGACTTCTCGGTATGGGAAATTTTGGGCGCGTTGCTCTATGGTGGAAGATTGATTGTTGTTCCTTACTGGATCAGTCGATCGCCCAAGGATTTCTATCAACTGTTAGTAAAGGAGAAGATTACGATTCTTAATCAGACACCATCCGCATTTCGACAATTGATACAGGTGTGTGAACAAGAAGATGAGAATAAAAACTTGCATCTGCGCTATGTCATATTTGGTGGGGAAGCACTCGATCCTACCAGCTTGCTACCATGGTTTCAAAGGTATGGAGATCAGAAGCCACAGCTAATCAATATGTATGGAATTACAGAAACTACCGTTCATGTTACTTATTATCCAATTACTCAAGATGATGTGCAGCATTCTTCAAGAAGTAATATCGGAAAGCGGCTTCCGGATTTAGAAGTGTATGTGCTAGACGCTTGTCAACAGCCTGTGCCTATTGGCGTAGCTGGCGAACTATATATTGGTGGAGCAGGACTCGCACGCGGGTATTTAAACAGACCAGAATTGACTGCAGAACGTTTCATTTCTCATCCATTCAATAGTGACCTGGGAGCGCGATTATATCGGACAGGAGACTTAGCGAGATACTTGCCGGATGGAAATCTGGATTATCTTGGGCGGATTGATCACCAGGTGAAGATCCGTGGTTTCCGAATTGAACTTGGGGAAATTGAATCTGCTTTAAACGCTCATGCATCCATAAAAGAGGCTGTTGTGATCGTTCGAGAAGATCAGCCGGGTGATAAACGATTGGTGGCATATGTCGTGGGTGATGGGAATGTAGGTGCGTGGAGAGATTATCTCAAGGCAGAACTACCAAGCTATATGGTTCCTTCAGGATTTGTAATGATGGAAGCCATTCCACTAACTGCTAACGGTAAAGTTGATCGTGCGGCCTTACCTGTACCAGAGGAGAGGAAAATCGAAAGTGAATGTGTTGCATCTCGGAATGGAAACGAAGAAACACTGGCTACTATTTGGAAGCAAGTATTAGGGGTTAAAAAGGTGGGAATCCATGATAACTTCTTTGAAATTGGTGGAGACTCAATTCTCAGCATTCAGATCATATCACGAGCGAGTCAATTGGGCCTAAAACTTACACCCAAGCAAATGTTTGAACACCAAACGATTGCCGAATTGGCGCAAGTAGTCAAAGAAGATCAGGGAGTACAAGCTGAGCAGGATGTTGTGACGGGAGAGGTACCGCTCACTCCGATCCAGTACTGGTTCTTCGAGCAAGAACATCCGCATCCACAACATTGGAATCAGTCGATGCTTTTGAGAGTAAAAGAGAGATTGGATGTAGAGCTACTAGAGGGAGCCCTATTAAACTTACTCAAACATCATGACGCCTTACGTTTCCGATATAGACAGTTGCCCAATGGAACCTGGAAGCAGAGAAATGAGGGGATCGATACACAGTCTGTACTTCGTGTGGTAAAGCGAAACGATGCTGATCAACAAGCGTGGAATCAAGTGATACAAGAAGAGATGGATATCGCTCAGGCCAGTTTCAATTTACTTACAGGTCCGTTGATGAGAGTAGTGTACTTCGATGATGGTTCGAATGGAAACGATCGATTATTCTGGACGATTCATCATTTAGTAGTAGATGGGGTATCATGGCGAATTCTATTGGAAGATTTACAGACCGTATACAATCAGACGAAACAAGGTCAGAAGGTTCGGTTACCTGCGAAAAGTACATCCTTTAAAGAATGGTCGGAACGAATACAGGCATACAGTGAGTCAAATATTTCAAAAGAAGTACAAGATTATTGGCATGAACAGGCAGCAAAACAAGTGATGACGATTCCGATGGACTACCCTATACAGGAAACGACAGAAGCATCGACTGATCAAGTGACGATGACGTTGGGAGCAGAAGAGACCCACGCGTTGTTACAAGAAATTCCGGCGACTTATAAGACACTGATCAACGAGGTACTATTGACGGCATTAGTACAAGCTTATGCTAACTGTACAAATCAGCATAAGCTTTCTGTTCACTTAGAAGGACATGGGAGAGAAGAGATGATCGAAGGTGTTGATCTATCGCGGACAGTGGGTTGGTTCACGAGTATTTATCCCGTTCACCTTGATCTTCAGGGAACAACGACACTTATTGAGGGATTAAAGGCCGTGAAAGATCAATTGCGTCGAATTCCGAATCATGGCGTTGATTATGGTATGTTACTTTACTTGAGCAGAGAATTGCTTCCGTTCTATCAGCAGCAAAAACCATCGATAAGCTTTAACTATTTGGGACAATTTGATCAAGTGTTTTCCCAAGAATCTTTGTTTATGCAGGAGACAGGGTTTACACACTTAGACCATGCTCCAGAATCGAAACCATCTCACCCGATTGATGTTGTCAGTATGGTAAAAGATGGGAAGTTGCATTTTGTTTGGATGTATAGTAGAGAACAGTTTTCTAGATTGACAATTCAAGCGATAGCAGATGGCATGTTGAATCAGCTTCGTCTACTGATAAATCCACCAACGACAGAGTCTGCTTTTACGGTATCTGACTTTGCTGATGCAGAGGCTCTTACGGAAGAAAGTTTGAATAAAGTATTACTTAAATTAACAAAGAAGAGGGTGTAACGATGAGGGACATTATCGATATATACGGATTATCCCCCTTGCAAAAAGGGATAATGTTTCATACTTTATATGATCAAGATGATGATCATTCTTTTTCCTACATTGTACAGGTAGGTTTCTTACTCGGTGGTCGATTGGATGTTGCTACTTTCGAAAAGGCTTGGGAATACATCATTCACCGACATGAGATCCTACGTTCTGTTTTTGTGTGGGAGGAAGTAGAAAAGCCATTGCAAGCTGTTTATCAACGTCTTCCTTTTACCATTCGTCGAGAAGACTGGAGCGCTCTTTCTTGTGGAGAGAGGGAAAAGAAATTACACCAGTTTTTGAATGCTGATCGGAGGCAAGGGTTTTCGTTAGACGAAGCACCGTTGATGAGAATCACTGCGATTAAAGAAGCAGAAGAAGAAACGAGAATCATTTGGACGCATCATCATATTTTGTTAGATGGATGGAGTGTGTCCCTGGTCTTCAGTGAAGTAATGGAAGTTTATCTCAAGATGATAAAGGGAGAAGCATTCGATCTTCCCAAGTCTCTCCCCTATAAAAAATATATCCAGTGGATTAATAAACAAGATCGAAGTAAAGCTGAGAAATTCTGGACAGAAGAATTAAAAGGATTTCATGCACCTACGCCATTAGCGATGGAAAGAAGTGACCAGGGGCAGGAGAAGGGTTATGGAGAGAGCGTTTACCGGCTATCTGAGGAACTGACTGAGACTTTACAAGAGTGGGTGCGAAATAGTCAGCTAACATTAAATACGTTAGTACAAGGAGCCTGGGCTTATTTGATGAGCCGGTATAGCGGCGAAAGCGACATCGTATTTGGTGTGACTAGCTCTGGACGTCCTACTGAATTAGTAGGAGCAGAGAAAATGGTTGGTCTATTCATTAACACATTGCCTACCCGAATTCGTGTAACGAATGATACATCAGTAGTAGACTGGCTCCGTAAGATACAGATGAAAGAAATGGAACGGAGACAATACGAGTATAATTCGTTGGTCGATATTCAAGGTTGGAGTGAAGTTCCAAGGAGTAGTGCTCTATTTCATACCTTGTATGTGTTCGAAAATTACCCGATCCAAGGAGAGCGCAATGATGATTTAAGATTACTAGAGGTCCAAAGTGCAGAACAAACAAATTATCCTTTGACGCTCATTGCAATGCCAGGTAAGCAAATCACTTTGAAGTTGATGTATGACAGACATCATTTTGATGAAGAGACCATTCATCGGATTCAGGGTCATCTATCGCAAACATTGATCCAGATGACGGAAAGCTCATACCCAAATCTATCCGAAATTACCTATTTAACAATGGAAGAGCGGACACAACTGCTAGAGAAATGGAATGATACCCAAGTAGAATATTCATGTGAGAGCATGATTCATGCGTTATTTGAGCAGCAAGTGGAGAAAACGCCAGAAGCGATCGCGGTTATTTATGAAAATGAGCAACTTACCTATAGAGAGCTGAATGAGCGTGCTAATCAGCTGGCTCACTATTTGCAGAAGCGTGGTGTGGGTCCAGAGTCTTTAGTCGGTGTATATATGGAACGATCCTCACAAATGATGATAGGGTTGCTAGGGATTCTAAAGTCAGGAGGAGCTTATGTTCCACTTGATCCTACGTATCCCGAGAGCCGGCTACGCTATATATTAGAAGATGCTAGAATCGAAGTACTAGTGACACAAGAAAAGTTGGGGAAAATAGATATATCCGAACAAGTCGAAACAATTTGTATGGATCAAGATCGCATTGCGATTGAACAGGAAGAACCGACCGCATGTACAAGCAATGTAGCAGGAAAAAATTTAGCATACGTCATGTATACTTCAGGATCTACAGGAAAACCAAAGGGAGTGATGATCGAGCATCATTCGGTGATCAATTATCTTGAATGGATGCAACGTCAATATCCACTCTCTGAAAGGGATGTGGTCTTGCAGAAAACACCGATTTCATTTGACGTATCTGTGTGGGAGTTATTTTGGGGTATTAGTGTAGGAGCAAGTGTATCCTTCCTTCCTCCAGGTGGAGAGAAAGATCCTTCCATAATAGCTGAAGTGATAGAAGAGCATCGGGTTACCGTTGTCCAATTTGTTCCCTCGATGCTATCCGTTTTTTTAGATCATTTCGATCATATTGAACTGAAACCGAAATGTTCATCCGTACGTCATGTGTTTTCCGGGGGGGAAGAGCTCAGTCCAGGGTTGGTTAGACGATTTCAACAGCACTGGGATCAGAGTGAACAAGTTAAATTGACCAACTTTTATGGACCAACAGAAGCAACCATTTACGTGAATGCATTTGACTGTCGACCTAATCAAGAATTTGTTTCTATTGGTAATCCGATACAAAATATCCAGCTGTATGTATTAGATCCGAATCAGCGCTTGCAATCGATAGGGATAGAAGGTGAGTTGTATATTGGGGGTGCGGGCTTAGCACGTGGTTACTTAAACCGGCCTGATCTCACTGCTGAACGATTCGTTCCACATCCGTTTCAATTGGGAGAACGGCTATATCGAACCGGAGATCTAGTAAGACATCTAACAGATGGGAATTTAGAATTTATAGGAAGAATAGACCATCAAGTGAAAGTGCGTGGCTTTCGGATTGAGCTTGGAGAAATTGAAGCGACTTTAGAAAGGCATTTGTCTATCAAAGAGGCTGTCGTGCTAGTGAGAGAAGATCGCCCAGGCGATCAACAACTGGTAGCGTATGTAATAAGCGATGGAAATATCCAAAAGTGGCGAGAGTATCTCCAGAACCAATTACCGAATTACATGGTTCCAGCACACATTGTAGAGTTGGAATATTTCCCACTTACTCCGAATGGAAAAATCGATCGAAAAGCCTTACCAGCACCGGATGGACAACCTATGGGGGATTTTAACGTCCTACCGCGAACGCCATCGGAAGAGCTCATCGCCTCGGTTTGGAGTCAAGTGTTAGGAATAGAAAATATCGGCATTCAGGACTCTTTCTTTGAACGGGGTGGGCACTCACTACTCGCTACCCAAATCGTCTCTCGATTACAAGAAGCATTCCAGGTCAAAATCCCGCTACGCGAACTTTTCAAGTACGATACGGTGGAGGCACTGGCGAAGCGACTGGATCAGTTGTTTAAAGGAGACAAAAAGCGAGAGATTCCACCACTTGTACCTATGACACGGGAAGAATTCATTCCGCTTTCCTATGCACAGAAACGCCTATGGTTCATTGATCAGTTAACGCCAAATAGTGCGATGTACAATATTCATGCAGCATGTCGACTGACAGGAGAATGGTCACTTGAAGCATTGGAGACAGGTTGGAATCAGTTGATTGAACGTCATGAATCATTGCGGACGGTGATTCAAGAGCGAGAGGGTCAGCCCGTTCAACACATTCAGTCGCATGTTTTCAGACCCCTCCCCCAAATGGATCTAACAATTCTCTCTCTGGAAGACAGGGAAAGAGAGATGAAGCGGTTCATTCAAAACGAAGCGGAAGAACCATTTCATTTGGGACAAGGTCCCTTGATTCGAACGCGAATTTTGAAAATGGACAAAGAGGAATGGGTACTCCTTTGTACGATGCATCATATTATTTCGGATGGATGGTCAATGGGAATCTTGCTCGAAGAATGGATGGCTTTTTATGAAGGAGTGCTAAGTGGAAAGCCAGTGGAGCTGAAGAAGTTACCTGTTCAATATGCGGACTTTGCCCTGTGGCAAAAAGAATGGCAAAAAGAAGAGGATCTTGATCAGCACCTTCAATATTGGAAGGAAGAATTGGCTGGTGAGTTACCGGTCTTACAATTACCGATGGATCGTCCTCGACCTGCTGTTCAAACTCACCGTGGTGCAAGTCAGTCTCTGGTGTTGTCGTATTTCCTACGGGAAAAGCTCAAGGAGTTAAGCCAGCAAGAAGGATCCACCTTATTTATGACCTTGATGGCGGCGTATCAAAGCTTCCTTGCTCGTTATACGGGACAAGACGACATCTTGGTTGGAAGCCCGATTGCGAACCGGAATGTTAGAGAGATTGAAGGAGTAATTGGTTTCTTTGTAAATACGTTGGTTTATCGAGCTGATCTCAGTGGAAATCCGACGTTCCAAGAACTTCTGTCGCAGATACGAAAAAAAGCACTAAAAGCATACGAATATCAGGACATTCCGTTTGAAAAAGTGGTAGAAGCTGTACAACCTGAACGGAGTACGAGTCATTCACCGATTTTCCAAACCATGTTTACCTTACAGAATACAAAACAAGAGTTACCTCAGCTATCTGCAGGAAACATGGAGATGATGGAAAGTCATACTTCGGTTGCCAAATTTGATTTGAGTTTGTTTGCATCGGAGACGGAAGAAGGGTTATTGCTAACTTTTGAATATAATACCGATTTGTTTAATGCTGCAACCATTGAGCGAATGGCAGGCCATTTTGAATATTGGTTATATGAAATTGTATCTAATCCAAAAGATTCTCTATCAAAACTGAATATGCTATCGAAAGCAGAATATAAGCGGTTACTAGATGAATGGAATGACACAGGTGTCGTAGACCTACCTGAAAGCACGATTCATACATTGTTTGAGGAACAAGTGGAGAAAACGCCAGAAGCGATTGCGGTAGTGTGCGAAGATGAGAAGCTAACGTATCGAAAACTGAACGAACGTTCCAATCAGTTGGCCCATTATCTCCAGAAGAGGGGTGTGGGATGCGAATCATTGGTTGGGATCAGCGTTACACGTTCATCCGAGATGATTGTTGGTCTTTTAGGAATCATGAAGGCAGGAGGAGCGTATGTTCCGATTGATCCTGCGTATCCGGAGAGTCGACTACGGTATATTTTAGCGGATGCTCATATCGAAGTACTGGTGACACAGGAAAAGTTGCAGCAAAAAATGACGTTACCTGAATCCATTGACATGATTTGTATCGATCGTGATCGAGCAGCGATCGAACAGGAAGTAACGACGGCATGTACGAGTGAAGTGACAAGCGATAACTTAGCTTATATCATCTATACCTCAGGATCCACTGGCAATCCCAAGGGAGTGATGATTGAGCATCGGAGTACGTTGACGATGATTCATTGGGCACATCAAACCTATTCTCGACAGGAATTAACGGGAGTGCTGGCTTCAACTTCACTTTCCTTTGACCTATCGGTTTTTGAAGTGTTTGTTCCTTTGACGATGGGTGGTAAGGTGATTGTCGCTGAAAGTGCCCTTCATCTAGACAAGTTGTCTACGAAGGATGTGACTTTGGTCAATACTGTACCATCAGCAGCGAAGGAACTGGTTCGAGCAAAGACGATCCCTTCTTCGGTAAAGGTGATGAATTTGGCTGGAGAACCGTTGCCGCAGTCACTGGTCCAGCACTTGTATGAGAGAAGTCCGATTGAAAAGGTGTATAACCTATACGGTCCATCCGAAGATACTACTTATTCCACGTATATGAAGCTAGAAAAGGGTGTCATGCACAAGGTACCACCGATTGGTAGGCCTATCTCTAACACAGAAGTATATGTACTCAGTGCAAACCAGCAAATGGTACCGATTGGTGTAGTGGGTGAGCTTTACATTGGGGGATCAGGCTTGGCGCGTGGCTACTTAAACCGCCCTGACTTAACAAACGAGCGTTTTATCCCGCATCCATTTAAAGAAGGGGAGCGAGTATACCGGACGGGAGACCTTGTGAGGTATCTACCGGACGGGAATTTGGATTATCTCGGTCGGATCGATCATCAAGTGAAGATCCGTGGATTCCGGATTGAGCTAGGGGAGATTGAAGCGATGTTACAAAGTCATTCATCGGTTAACGAAGTCGTTGTGATGGTACGTGAAGATCATCCGGGTGATCAGCGTTTGGTTGCCTATGTAGTGGGAGAAGGAAATGCTCATGTGTGGCGTGATTATCTCAAGACCCAGTTACCAAATTACATGGTTCCGGCACACTTTGTTGGATTGACAGAGTTCCCACTTACCCCAAATGGGAAAATCGATAGGAAAGCCTTACCTGCACCAGAGCGTAAGGAAGCAGAGCGTGGTTATGTTGCCCCCCGTACACCTACGGAAGAAGCGATTGTTTCGATATGGCATCAATTTTTAGGCGCGGAAAATATCGGGATTCATGATTCATTCTTTGAACTCGGTGGTCATTCATTACTCGCTACACAAGCTGTTTCTAATCTGGAAGAAGCCTTTGGAATTGAGTTACCACTACATGATTTATTTACGTATACTACGGTGAAGGAATTGGCAGAACGAGTTAATCAGTTGCGCCGTAGTGGAAATGAGCAAGCGCAGAATGATAGTAAGGAGAATGTAAGTTTTCAAGACTATATTCAAAAAGAAGCAGCAGCGAGTAATGATGAAGAGTTGCTTGAACTTCTTAAGCAATTGGAAGAGTTATCAGAGGAAGAAGCGCAAGATATATTCGAGAGCAACTTGGTCGAGGACGGTGTAAAAAATGAGAAGTGATTTACTTGCGAAGCTGAATTCGCTTTCTCCTGAGAAGAGAGCTTGGCTTCAGAAGCAGATGCAGAAAAAGGAGAATAAAGAAGCGCTTCCGTTGTCCTATGCACAACAACGTTTGTGGTTTATGGACCGATTTAATCCAAACAGTTCACTATATAATATTCCGACAGTATGGCGTCTAAAAGGAAATTGGATACCTGAAGCATTGGAAAAGGGATTAAATCGACTCATTGAGCGTCATGAATCATTACGCACCGTTTTTAAGGAAGTAGGGGACCAACCTGTACAACATATTGTTGAATTCCTTCCTAGAAAACTATCTGTAGAGGATTATTCTCACCTTCCTCTGGAAGTAAAGGAAAAAGAGATAGAGAGTTTGATTACTAGAGAAGCACAGGATCCATTTGATTTAATAAATGGCCCTTTGATTCGTAATCAACTGGTTCAATTAGGGAAAGAGGAATGGTTATTGCTATGTACCATGCATCATATTATTTCCGATGCGTGGTCCATCGGCATATTGATCAATGAATTGCTTGCCTTCTATGAGGAAGAAACGAGTGAGAAGCCTGCTGGACTAAGTTCGCTATCGATTCAATATGCAGACTTTGCGAAATGGCAAAAGCAGTGGTTGAAGGGTGAAGTGTTGGATCGACAACTCACGTATTGGCAGGAAGAATTGTCTGGTGAGCTTCCCATACTACAACTGCCAGTGGATCGCCCTCGACCGGTTACGCAAACATACGCTGGGGACACGTATCGTGTGATTCTTCCACACACACTACTCAGTCCATTGAAGGATTTAAGTCGACAAGAAGGATCCACCTTATTCATGACCTTAATGGCTGCATATCAGAGCTTTCTTGCTCGCTATACGGGGCAAGAAGATATTCTCGTCGGAAGTCCGATTGCGAATCGGAATCATAAAGGAGTAGAGGGATTAATCGGCTTCTTTGTTAATACGTTGGTCTATCGAGCGGATCTGAGTGGAACTCCTACATTCCGAGAGATTTTGTCTCAGATAAAGAAAAAGGCGTTGAAAGCGTATGAATATCAAGATATTCCGTTTGAAAAAGTGGTAGAAGCTGTACAACCTGAACGGAGTACGAGTCATTCGCCCATCTTCCAAACCATGTTTACACTACAGAATATAAAACAAGAACGACTAGAGCTATCTGGGAGAAGTTTGGAAATGATAGAAAGTAATATTTCCATCGCGAAATTTGACTTGAGTCTAACCGCTTTTGAGGTGGAAGAAGGTCTATTTGTCTCTTTTGAATACAATACAGATTTATTTGACAGTAGAACCATTGCACGTATGGCAGAGCATTTTGAAAACTGGTTGAACGAAATTGTTCATCATCCAGATGAATCATTTACAAAGCTGTCGATGCTATCGGAGACAGAACAGAAGCAGCTCTTGGAAGAATGGAATGACACTGACGTAGTTTATGCACATGAGAGCATGATTCACGAACTGTTTGAGCAGCAGGTTATGCGTACACCTGAAGCGGTGGCGGTAGTGTATGAAGATGGCCAGCTGACGTATCAAGAACTCAACGAGAAGGCGAACCAATTGGCACATTATTTACAGAAACGGGATATAGGACCTGAGTCATTGGTCGGTATATGTGTCGAGCGTTCACTCGATATGATTATTGGTCTCTTAGGGATTCTCAAAGCGGGTGGGGCTTACGTCCCGATGGATCCGAGTTATCCTGAAAATCGCCTGAGATACATTTTAGAGGACTCGCAGATCCAAGTGCTTTTAACAAAGGAAGCGCTACAGGGTTGGTTGCCCGAAGGTATCCAAGCGATTTGTTTGGATCGAGATCAAGCAGTGATTTCTAAAGAGAGTAGCTTGGCGCCAGTGAGTGGAGTGACAGCAAACAACTTGGCGTATATCATTTACACTTCGGGTTCGACAGGGAATCCGAAGGGAGTAATGATTGAACATCACTCGGTTATCAACCGATTACAGTGGATGCAAAAAAACTATCCATTATCTGAACAAGATACGGTTCTTCAAAAAACGCCATTTTCGTTTGATGTCTCTGTCTGGGAATTATTTTGGTGGTCATTTGTAGGAGCACGTGTTTGTTTACTTCCACCGGGTGGCGAGAAGGATCCTGCAATGATTGAGGAGTGTATTGAGCGATATCGTGTGACCACGATGCACTTTGTTCCGTCGATGTTATCTACTTTCTTGGATTATATGGAACAATCTAAAGCGAAAAAGGACGTATCGTCTTTGTGTCAGGTTTTCACCAGTGGAGAAGCGTTAAACACCGAACAGGTTCGCCGGTTTAAGGGTGTGTTTTATGATTTTCAGCAAACGAAGTTAAGCAACTTGTATGGTCCTACCGAAGCAACTGTAGATGTCACTTACTATGATTGTGATTTAGAAAAAGAACTGATGCTTATTCCGATTGGCCGTCCAATTGATAATACCGAATTGTATGTGTTGGATCAAAACCAACAGGTGGTACCGATTGGTGTGGCTGGGGAACTTTACCTTGGTGGTGTAGGCTTGGCACGTGGTTACTTCAATCGTCCAGAGTTAACTGCTGAACGTTTTATTCCGCATCCATTTAAGGAAGGGGAACGGCTCTATCGGACGGGGGACCTGGTGAGGTATCTGAATGATCGCAACTTGGAGTATATCGGAAGAATAGATAACCAAGTGAAAATCAGAGGCTTCCGGATTGAGCTGGGAGAGATTGAAGCGGTCCTACACGATCATTCATCTGTGAAAGAGGCT
>Ga0268252_1000937_pt1 | contig 17498 bp, 22 predicted proteins | sample AgamicMgSfrz_FD_200244 | JGI IMG/M metagenome (GOLD analysis project Ga0268252, IMG submission 200244) | Agave microbial communities from Guanajuato, Mexico - Mg.Sf.rz (v2) (version 3) | ecosystem: Host-associated > Plants > Phyllosphere > Phylloplane/Leaf | place: Guanajuato, Mexico | collected... | reverse complement strand
ATTTCATTAACAGCGACCATGACGAAAAGTACGATTTGGTTATGGTAGCACGCACGTTAATTGAAGGAAATCACCACGTATACTTATACAGCTTAACGTTTGATAACGGTGAAACGCAATGGTACGTAGTAAACCATTTACAAGGCGAATATGATGACGTTGTTTACCCGCCGTTACCACGCATACACAAGTACGCAGAAGCGGTTATGCATTATAACGTAGCTATTGTAGGGCTTTTAGGCGGTATTTAATAGTAAAGTATAGGTTACGGGTGTAAAAGCCCGTAGCCGTTAAATAAGGCGGTGTACAGCTTGAAAAAATGGGATGACGCTAATTGGGCGTACCTAATAGCGGTGCTTGTTATATTAGCATTTGCTATACTGTTGATAACTAAATAATAGGAGCGTGGTACTATGTCAAATGATGCTAAAGAAGCGTTATTAGTTGTTTTAATTGGTGCTATCATAATGTTTATGGCGTTTTACTTTAAAGGTGATGCGATACTTACAGCGTTAATTTATTGGTTTCAAAAGTTAATGCACATGTATCAAGAAATTGGGCTAAAATTAAAGGAGCTGTTTTAATATGGAAAAGTTATTTTACCGTCATGTAGGTACAGGCTATATCCCTTGTGAAATGAAATATGCAACGCATTACATTGAAAATAATGATGGTGAGCTGAAACGCTTGCCTGTAGAACCCCACGATAGCGATGCCAAGCGTTTTGATGAAGTTTATAGCAACGGTGGCAAAACGGTAAAGGACGTTGAAATAGAAGCTGACGTGTTTACACAAACGCTATTACGTTTAGGCACACGGGCAAAGCACGATTTAGCCGATAGTCAACCGCTAAAGGATGCATATACTACATTAGATAGCATTTTACGTAACAAAGGCACGGAGAAGCCATTTCCAACGCCTGCAATGCGCCGTAGAGCGACAGAACAGCAGAAGCGGTTGTTTACGTATTACTGGCTACTAAAAACCGATTTAGACGCATTTGAAACGGCTGACAACGTAGAGCAACATAAAGGCGCAAAGCGTGAGCGTGATATACTACATGCGAAAGTTAGCACGTTAACTTCTGTACTTGATATATTTGGTTTACGTGATAAGTGTATTGCACATAAGCCTGAATAATGGGGAGCGCTTCGGCGCTTCTTTTTTGCGTAAAACTATCGACATTTAGCGGTTTATAGTGTACGATCTTGATATAACGTTAAGGAGGAAATTAAATGACAACAAAAATTAAATATCACCGTAAAAGCACGAAGGCATTTATTAAGAAATGGTTAGCGGAAGGGCATTTTTTAACGACAGACCCGAATAAGGCGCTTTACATTATGGAAAACGGTTTAATGTTAGATGCAGAGATATATTACGGGCAACGTACGTTAGACCACCGACAAGTAGAGTATATTGCGACAGGTAACCGTTATGATAAGGATTTTTGGCTAAGGTTGCACCGTGAATATAGGGTAGTACGTGTAGTACCTGAACATGGTTTAGCGCTAATTTACAAAGGGCAACACCTTACACGGATGCAAGCCGAAATAATTAGACATTACGGATTAAGTGTAGAACGATATTAAGAAAGGCGCTTCGGCGCTTTTTTTTTTATTCTTTAAATATGGGCATAAAGTACTATCTTTAAAAAAGAAGACATTTTTTTGCACCTTTTAGGTATCCTTCCTACACTATACTATAGAAGGGGTAAAGGAAATCTATATAAAGCGTTCGGCTTTAGCCGATATTAGTTAATCTTAGAAATCTTTGAATTAAGAAATAAGCGTTTAACCGAAGGTTAAAATATTGAAATCTGTAGAAATCTTAACGTAAGAATCGGGCTAAATATTAGCTAATATATTCGTTAATCCTGCATACGTAAATATACCGATAATATAACGGTAATATACAGTAGAAAGCCTTATATAACAAGCGATAATAAGCCGTTAATATAACGGTGATAATAAGCGCATATATGCAGGGCTATACAGGGTAGCATACGGATACATAGGGCTTCGCATAGGGTAATATATAGCGCCTAATATACCGCATATACAGGGTACAATATACGTACCATATAATACTACTAAGCGTATATACAGGCGTTAATATACCACGCTACAATGCGTACCATAACAATATAATATAACGGTATTACTAACTATTATAATACGTATAGCATACCGTATACATAACAATAGTGTAACGTATATTACCAGCAACAGCAGGCTGATGCGTAAGGGGTAGAAGAAACTAAGGGGTCTGCTTAATTAATATACAATAACATTAATACAATATACATACGCAATATACATTAACATACGTACACAATACGCAACACATAATACACAAACGTTATTATAGAAGCAATGTATAATATAATGCATAACGGTACACACACGCAATAGCACAAACCGCATAACAACGGGCTTTATATTAATAGTTAGTTTACATAATATATGTTATAGGTACTCTTTTTGCATACGTCATACAATGCTATACATACGCAATGCATTCAATATACATACGGATAAAAAATTCAAAGAGGGGCGGGGAGAGATTCGACAGAATCTGTCGCCAAGCCCGATCAATTTGCTGTCAGATTTTTTAAAACCGAGGGGTTACGTTATTTACCCGTTACCTTTACGTAGCTGACCGCAATAAAACTTAATAGGAGATGATTTAACTGGCATATGATGTAATTAGTGCTAACGAAATTCTATTCGTTCACACGGGTAGCGTAATTAATGTACGTAACAACCCTGTAGCAAGCGAAAGTGCCGTTACACAACTTAGTGCAAACGACAAAATTTTCTTTAACTACTCAGGGCAAAACGCAGACGGTACGTTTACACAAATCAAGGTACACGATGATGCAAGTAATTTAGATTTCATTTATTGTAACGTGTTTACAAAAGATGGCTTCTTCCGTAACGTATGGGTAGCGGTAAAAAATACCGTAACAGGTACGATTTATTTAACTACACAACCGTTCTTCAATTACGCAAACCAAAGTATGAACGATGCTAAACAGCACGGCACGTACCTTCCATATCAAATTGATGATGATGGGTTTACACCGTATTACCAAACTAACTTCTACGACTATAACGGTTACTTAGCTGTAAAGCTTAAAAAAGATGCACCTGTTTATGATGCTTCGGGCGTTCAAGTAGGTGTATTACACGGCAGTACAAATGTATACGATAAGCCTGTATTGGTTTACGGCGATGTTAATAACTTCGCTACAGGTAAAACGCTTAAAGATGTTGTTTCGTTCCGCTCCGTTGTTGTTTACGACAAGGATAACGGCTTTGTTAACAGCTACACAGGCGACCATTACACGGGAACACAACCCGCAGGTAATATTGCATACGTTAAGACTGATGCTTTAGCTAAGGGGCTTACAGGGGCTTAAACGCCCTTGCCCGTAGGCATACATAATAATTTAAGGTAGAAGGCGTGGCGGTAACTTGCTACGCTTTATTTAATTACGAAAGGACGATGTTAATGGCACGTTTTGTTGATGGTACAGTTAACGTTAATACACTTTTAGGCGGTACTGATGCAGGTACTTACAGTCGCTTTAAGTCACGTATTATCATGACTATGAACGGTGCATCGGGCTTCTATTCCGAGTGGCATCTTGAAATTCAGCGATACCATAAAGGCAAGTGGCGTGATGCATATTGGGGATGCCGTGGTTGGACAACTTATTACAGTGGTTCAGTACGCTCACTAAACGCACGTTTACTATTAAAAGGTCGCTACCGTTTCCGTTGTAAAGTATGGAGCCGTGATTCTTATGGCAAAGGTTGGGACTACATCGGCTATAACTACACAGATTCTTTCTACGTAGTATAAGCTAAAAAATTGAAAGGGGTGGCTACATGGCAACGAAAAAGCAATTAGAAGCCAAGTTAACGGATAAACAGCGCCGTGCTTGCTTGCTATTAGTTGAAAAAGAATTAGCGCCCGAAGCTAACGGCAATACTTATGAAGATATTGCTGATTTAGTAGGCGTAGATGATTCAACGCTTTACCGTTGGCGTAAGCAAAACCCCGACTTTATCGAGTACAAAAACTTGATAGCGGATGAATTTTTCTCCGATGAACGGGCAAAGGTTTACGCACAACTTCTAAAAATGATTTTCGGCTCGCAACCGTCAATTAAAGCGATAGACTTGTATATGAAGCGTTTTGGCTTGCTTAGTGAAAAGCAAATTGTTGAAAATGTAGATAGTACAGGCGGTACGCTTGACGATGATGCTATTGAAGCAGAGTTAGCTGAACTTGAAGCAGATTTAGACTAAAAACACGAAAGGGGCGGGTAAATCATGGCATTAGTTAACGGCAAGTGGCTTGACCGCTCCGAACGTGCTACATACCTGAACACACTAACAGAGAACGCCAAGCGATATAAGGCGGTCAAAGATGAAAAAGGCTTAACGGGCGCACAATTAACCCGATATAAAGCGATATTAGAAGAAAGAAAGCGCATTGATCGCATACATGATTGCGAGCATAACCTTATACGCTATATGATTGAGTATTTCAGCGATGACGGTAACCCCGATAACCCTGATAACTTGATACCTAAAGGCGTAAACGTTATGAACAGCGCCGAGTTCCATAAAACGTTATGTAGTTTACTTGATGAAATTACAAAAGGTAACCAAACAACACACGTTGCATGGAGTGTAGGGCGGGGTCATGCTAAAACAGCATACTTATCTAACGGTTATTTATGCCACCAAGTAACTTACAGGCTAAAACAGTATATCGTAGAAATTTCGGAAACTACAGAGGTAGCGGGCGACTTTATCAGTTGGACACGTAACCAATTAAAGTATAACGAAAAGCTACGTAACGATTTCGGCGTGCTAATGCATGTGCAGAAGTCAATGAACGAACGTGATAATAACACCGAGTTTATTACTACTACAGGCACTAAAGTAGAAGCAAAGGGTATCGGTACACAGATGCGGGGCTTACGCCACGGCAACACACGACCCGACTTATTTCTATTAGATGACTTAGAAAGTAAAAATAATACAAATACGCCTGAACTTGTAGACAAAAGTAAATCGTGGTTTAAAGAAGAAATGTTACCTGCACTAAGCCGTAAAGGTATGTGTATTTACATGGGTACTATCGTATGTTTCGATAGCTTGTTAGACTACGTAATTAAAGAACGCCGTGATTTCGTTAGCAAGAAATTCCCTGCTATTACAAGTTGGGCTACTAACGAGCATTTATGGCAACAGTGGCGGGAAATTTACCGTAGCCCTGTAGAAGATGCAGGCGCACAGGCGCAAGCCTTTTACCAAGCAAATGAAGAAGCGATGCTTGAAGGTACGCAGGTACTATGGGAGCAAATGTTTAGTTACCTTGATTTAATGAAGCTACGTGAAGAAAGTGGCGTTAAAGCTTTTAACCAAGAATATTTAGGTAACCCAACGGATGAAGAACGCCAAATATTTAAACCCGATGATATGTACTTTTTCCTTGATGAAGATATTGAACACAAGGATTTAGAGCATTATTGCGGTATTGACTTTGCAATGGGTAAAGAAAAAGGCGATTACAGCGTAATTGCTACAGTAGCCCGTGACAAAGCTACAGATATTTGTTATGTAACTGATATGTTTATAGAACGGGTACACCCCGATATATTATTAAAAGAAACCGTTAAGCGGGCGCTAAAATATCAATACGAAGTTATTGCGGTAGAAGCACAGATGGCGCAAGAGTTCTTCGCTGATAAGTTAGCGGAAGATTTAAAGAAGCATGGTTACCCTGCTAATACACGGTTAAAGTACGTTAAACAGCGCACACGTAAAGCATTACGTATCGAAGCGCTATTACCTGACATTCAACGTGGCAAACTACGTTTTAAGGAACAGCACAGAGAATTGTTAGAGCAGTTAGAAATGTATCCAATGCACAAGCACGATGATGCACCTGATGCTGTAAGCATGGCTTTTAATGCAAGCAAAGGTTCATACGGTAGCGTGCGTGTAGCAAATAAACGAAAAAGGTAGGTGGGTTAAATGATTGATTATAACCTGTTATCGCCACAAGAAATGGACGACTTACTGTTTAGCCCGTTTCAACAGGCGTTAGGGCGTGAAAACTGGGATAGGGTACAAAACCAATTACGCTTCTATAATTATTATGACGGTAAACAACACGTAGACCCACGTACAGGGCAATTAGTACGGGCGGTTGATTTACCACGACCTGACGGGCTTGATTACAACCCGACACGTTACGCAACTAACTATTTTAAAACGTTCATCCAACGTAAAAGCCGATGGCAAATGGGCGGGCAACATACGGTAGTAGTTAACCCTAAACAAATTGATGACCCCGTGGATATGGCAAACCCTGATTACACGCCAAGCGCTAAACAAAAAGCGGAAGATGACCGTGCAGAAGGTTACCAAAAATTACTACAGCAAATATGGAAAGATACGAAAATGCGTGAGAAACTTTTACAAGCGAGCCGTGACCGTTTAATTGCAGGTAACGTTGCTTGCGTTATTGGCTTCAATCCACGCACAGGTAAGATAGCATGGAGCTTTAAACCTGACACAGAAATTTTCCCTGTATACAGCGATGATGATTTTGAAGACCTGTTAGCGGTACACCTTGTTACTTTCCGTACCGATGACGAAGGTAAAGAAATTATTAGAAAACAAACTTATAGTTTAGGCGAAGCCGATGGTGTTTGTTATTTTGAAGATGCTGAATACGATGAAAGCTTAAAGCGTGTTCGTACTATTGTAGAATACCAAAGTTTAGGCTTTGACTTTATCCCTGTAGTATTATTCCCTATTACGGATATTAGCGGTAAAGCAGGCGTTAACAATGAAGCCGAGGATATGAAAGAACAAACGGATATACTTAACCAATTAAACGAAGATGCTATTGATAGCTTAAAGTTTGAAATGTTCGGTATTACAGCGTTCTTAAACGTACCCGAAGGCACAGCAGACAAAGTACGTATCGCTCCTGGCTCTGTATTAGAAGCTACATCAACTTCTGAAAGTAAGTCACCTGAAATTAAGCGTATTGAAGGTACATTTGGTTGGAAAGATGCCTACCAAGATACTTACGCAAGGGTTAAAGGTGCATTACACGAAATTACAGGCGTGCCAAACATTGTTCCACAAGAACTAAATTTTGGTGGCTTAAATGGCGATGCGCTACAAATTCTGTTCCATACGATTATACAAGAAACCGAAGAACATTGGTTAGTATGGCAAGAACGCTTACAAGAGTTACACGAAAAAACAGTACGCTTTTTACAGGCACGTACGTATGAACCTAAGTTCGCTTACGATAAAGCCGTGTTAACAGCAATTGGTACTGATTATGATAACGAAATTAAATTTGCATTACCGTTACCTGAAAACCGTGCGGAACTTGTAAACCTATTAATGTTAGAAACGACAAGCGGGTTTGAAAGTACAGCAGGCGCTATGCAACGTCTCGGCGTTCAAAACGTCAAGGCTAAAAAGCAGGAAATTGACGAAGAAAAGAAAACGGCAATAGCCCTGACAGACCCATACGCAGGCGACACGGGTACTTCACAGCAAGGTAATACAAATACAGCTACAGGCGCACAAAACAGCGCTACAGCTAAAGACAAAGGCACAGCAGGCGCAACTACAGTTTAGTAGTTCGCCTTTTTACTTTGACCTACGATAAGTCGCTAAACTGACGGATAATAATTTAATAGCTGACGAGCTAAAAACGGGAGGATATAAAAATGTTTATTAAAGATGAAGTTAAACCTAAATTTCCATTAAAGCTAAACTTACAATTTTTCTCTGACCCTGAACCTGAACCGAAAGGCGCTACTGACCCTGAACCTACGCCAAAAGGTGCGGATAAAACCTTTACACAGGAAGAAGTAGATAAGCTGATTAAGGAACGCTTAGTACGTGAAAAACGTAAAGCAGAAGAAAAGGCAGAAGAAGCACGTAAAGAAGCCGAAAAGAAAGCGCTAATTGAAAACGAAAAGTATAAGGAATTATACGAAACGTTACAGCAAGATTTAGCAGAACAAAAAGCGGTAGCATTAACGGCTAAACGTGATGCATTACTTGCGCAAGCAGGTTACGATGCTGACCAAATTAAGCGTTATGCAAAGTTTGTTGAAGGCGCTAACGAGGAAGAATTGGTAGCTTCCATCGAAGAATTAAAAGTGGACTTACCGCCTAAAGTACAAGGGTTTGTTAACCCATCGGTAAACCCACGCAAGCAAGACCCTAAACCTGTTGATGATTACGAAGCAGGTAGAGAACGCATTAGAAAATTACGTGAGCAAGGCTTACTATAAGCCAAGCAAAACTAAAAATTAGGAGGAAATAGGAATGGCTTACACATTACAAACGTCACAAACAGCTTTCTCAGGCGGTAAAAACATTTTAGCTTCTGAACACCTACAATTTGTAGAAGCAGGTGCAACTTTAACAGGCGGTGTAGCATACGCATTAGGCGAAGCTATTGCACGTGATAAAACTACTGGAAAATGGGTTAAGTTCGTAGATGCTAACGTAGCTAACTATGACGATTTCGGTATCCTAAACATTGACGTATTACAAGGTACTGCTGACACTATCGTTGGTGAAGTAATTGTACGTGGCTCTGTTTACGATGCTAAATTACCTGCATCAGTTACAGCACTATTTAAAACTAAAGTTCCAAACATTCGTTTCGTAAAAAACATCTAATAGCGGATGAAGTAACTACTTCTCCGCAAGATGCCCTTTACAATATAGCAATGTATAACAAAATTTACTTTAATCAATTTATTTAATTTAGGAGGAAAACAAAATGGCAGGAATTACACATTTACAAGAATTTCAAGAACCCGCTCTACGTGGCTTAGTTGACGAAACGGTAGCTTCGGCAGTACCGACACAGGTAGATACTTTCTTACCTAACTCAACAACTTATTCAACAACTTTCGCTTACGATATTGTTAAGCAAAACCAACATATCGCGGCGATGATCGGTTACGGTGCTGAACCACCTGTAGTAGACCGTGATGCAGTTGCTTCTAAAATGGGCGAAATCGCTAAATTCGGTTTGAAATATATTGCAACGGAAGAAGAGTTACTTGCTTTACACCAAGCACGTTCTAACAGCGAAAAATCAGCTATGGTTGATAAATTAACTGTTAAATCTGCTTCACTTGTACAAGCTATGCAACGCCGTATTCAAGTTATTAAAGCGGAAGCACTTTTCAAAGGTACTTTCTCTTATAACAAAAACGGTGTAAAAGTTGGCTTAGATTTCGGTGTACCTGCGGAACACAAACAAGTGTTACCAACGGATGCAGACTGGGATAACAAAGACCACGATGCTATCGCTGACCTATTAAACTTTGTTGCAATTTACGAAAAAAATAACGGGCAATCACCTGAAGTAATTCTAATGAGCCGTGAAGCACAAGGTAAATTACTTGTTAACTCACAAATCATTGTAGAAGCAGGTCGTCCAACAGGTTCAACACGTGTATCACAAGCTGAACTAAATGCTGTACTTGATAACTACGGAATCCCAACGATTCAAATTATCAAAGACCGCAAAGTTACAGTTAAGGATATTTACACAGGTTTAGACGAAGAAATTGAGTTCTTCCCTGTTAACCGTGTAGTAATGCTTTCTAAAGGCGTAGGTAACTTCCTATTAGGACCGACTGTAGAAAGTAACTTCGAGCCACGTATTGCATTAACTGCAAAGGATAAAGACGAGCCTATCGAATCTATTATCCGTACAGTAGCAAGCGGTGCGCCTGTGGTTAATAAGCCTGACTTAATTTTCCACGCTGACGTATTTACTGCATAATAACGAAGGGCGGGTAAAACCGCTCTTTTTATTTTACTAAGGAGGGATTTACATGGCTAAACAAAAAGTACGTGTACTTAACGCCGTAGTAGCAGGTAAACGCAAAGGCGAAACGGTTGAATTAGAAGAAAAGCAGGTAGCACATTTAGTTAAAATTGGTTACGTTGAAGTAGTTAACGAACCGAAAGCTAAAGTAGAAGAAAAGCCTGCACCACGTAAACGAGCGACAAAGAAAAAAGAAGATTGAGGTGTTTTAGATGGCTGACAAAGCTACGTTAGTTACACGCCTTACAAACAAGTTCAGCAAAGTACCAAACGTTACTACAGATGATACTGAAAGTTGGTTAGACGATGCAGTTTTACTACATGGTGTTTTAACCGTTGAGGAAGTGCCTGAAAGCGAAGTAGGCGCTGTACTTTTATTAGCGCAGTCTGTAGGGTGTAGAAGTATTGCGTTATCAGTAGCGCATTATTTCAGTTACGTTGATGGTGATGAACAGGTAGATAAAACAATGTTAGTTACGCAGTATATTGCGATGGCGAACGAATTTCAATCGGCATACGCAACGTACAACCCAAGCACGACTACCGTAGGCGGTATAAGCACACGATGGACTACAATAGAAAGGGCGGATAGATAGGTTATGGCGAAAACATACGCTGAAAGACAGGCATTAATGGCACGTTTACTTGAAGAAACTGCTAAACAATATGAAGGTATAAACGCAAGCTTGCAACGTTTTGCAGTAGAAGAAATAAGCCGTGTTCGTGATGAACTTACATTAGAACTAATGCAACAGGCTAACAGCGACAATGTTATTGCTAAAACCCGTATTGTTTCGCTTTTATCTGATTTAGATGCATACGAAAACAAGCTTAATACCGTAGGTATGAATGCATTACACTCCATTATTACGAAATCAGCAGATTTCAGTTTACAAGGTAGCTTGCAAGCGTTACAAGAAGGTGTAAGTGGTTTAGAGGGTGCTATTGTTGGCGGTGGGGCATTTGACCGAATTAGCGAACGTGTTGTACAGTACGTTGTTAATCGTTTTGGTAACGATGGTTTAGTGTTATCTAACCGTGTTTGGCAGTTAGCAAAGACACAGCGTAATACGTTAGAGCAAGTAATTCGGAGTGGAATAATTCGAGGGCAGTCCGTGAACAGCATTGTTGCTAATGTACGCAAAGTACACGATAACGAAACATGGAAGATAAGACGACTTGTTATTACCGAGGGAAATGTAGCCTACCGTACAGCAAGCGCATATACGGCACAGGCAAGTAACGTAGTAAAGGCATTACAGATACACCGTGGAGAAGCAGATTCACCTACGCATAGATGTACAGAAATGGAACATATTGATAGGTATGGTTTAGGCGAAGGTATTTACCTTGCTACAGACCCCGAAGTGCTAAACCCACATCCAAACTGCACAAGCTACACTACGTACGTACTAACTTAAAGAAAGGGTGTTTACGTGTTAACGAACGAAGATATTGATTTCATAAAGGCGAATCGTGCCGATTTAACGGATAAGCGTAAAAAGCCCATTGTATTAAAAAGGGAAGCGGTTGTTACCGTTGACGAATTTACGCAAGAAGAAATTACTACTACAAACGATGAAACGGTTTATGCAGTTGTTAAAGGTTTTACATCAGCAGTAGCAGGGTTAAAGATGGTAGTTAGCGGTGTAGCATTAGACGTTGGCGATATTTTTGTAACCTTTGATGGCGATGTAAATTTACAAGGCGTAAATAACTTTGAGCTAAACGGTGTGCTATATGCTATTTACAGTATAGAACCACGTGGTTTAGGCGGGGATAACCGTTTTGAAGTTGTAGCGCATAGGGTGACGTAAGATGGGAATGAATGTATTTATTTCAACTAAAGGCATGAAGGATTTCAGCAAGCTTACAGAAAACCAAATAGCAGAATTAGAGCAAAAAGTAGATGAAGCAGTAGAACGGCGTGCCTTATTAATGGTAAACGATACTAAAGCTTCTGCACCTGTTGACACGGGTAAACTACGTAACAGTATTGATATTATACCGCAAGAAACAAAGCCAATGCAACGCACATACGGCACTAACGTAGAGTACGCAATGGTACAAGAATACGAGCATAGAACGCAAAAAGGTTTCTTCCGTAACAATATTGTAAAGCACGAACCGTTGTTAAAATCAGATATTAGAAAAGCATTACGAGGTGGCTAACATGCTTCATAGCATACAGTACAGCATTATTAGGCATTTAAAAGCTAAATTGCCCGAAGTTACTAACGTAGTTTGGATTTACGGTGGCGTTAGTTTAAAGAAAGAGATTTCGCCGTTTGTTACCGTTGAAAACTTAATAACGCATACACGTGTGCTTGATAAGCAACGCCAAAACGAAGAAGATACATACACCTTCCAAATTGGCGCTTACAATACGTTGCATACAGATAACGTTAAGTTGGGTGACAAGATAAAAAACGTTTTACTAAAAGAGCCTATTGAATTATACGATACAGATGTAAAAGCTGTAGTAGGTAGCTTTGTTGTAGACATAGGTAATATTACACCAATAAATCCGATAGCAGTTGAAGATGAAACGGGTAAACACCGTAGGTATATTGATGCTACGGTATTACAATTAAAACTAATTTAACCACAGGAAAGGATGACTAAGTTATGGCAGTAAGAGGTGCAGATATTTTAATTTTAGTTGAAGGCGCTACAGCAGGTACTTTTATCGTTGTAGGCGGTCAGCAATCGGCAACTATTTCTGAATCAGTTGAAACGGTTGAAACTACTAACAAATTAACAAACGGTTTCAAGGAATTTGAATACGGTTTTGGTGAGTGGAAAATTTCAGCAGACGGTATTTATGTATCTGACGATGCAGGTTTCCAAAAGCTTAAAGACGCTATGCGTGCTAAAACAAAAGTTAAGGTTCGCATTAAAGAAGAAGGCGTAGATGTTGAAGAAGGTTTAGCGTTGATTACATCACGTGACCTTGAAGGCAAATACGATGATTCAGCTACGTACAGTGTAGAGTTACAAGGTACAGGCGCATTAGCACCAGTAGCAGGATAATTAACGGGGCGGGTAACCGCTCCTTTTTAATTTAAACTAAAACAAATAGATAAAATATAAAAACTAAGGGGATAATTACAATGGCATTAATTACATTAAAGGGCAAAGAATACGAACTAAAATTTACTTACAAATCTTTACGTGCATTAGAAGCGCATTACAACAAAGGTGTATTTAATGTACTAAGCGAAGAAGGTATGGACAAGTTAGAAACGATTAATGTGTTTTTATGGGCTTGCTTAAAGCGTGAAAAGGACTTTAAAAACAAAAACGTAGACCAAGTTGTAGATTTACTTGATGATGCGTTTGAAGATGGGGATTTAACGTTAGAGCAACTTACAAAGGCGTTAGAAACTGCATTTACGGAAAGCACACTATTAAAAGGCGTGCAACAGGCACAAGCAGTAGAAGGCGCAGTTGAAGGTGACCAAAAAAACTAAATGAAGAGGGTACGTTAGATTGGGATGCTACGGAGAAAACAGCGTATGCGTTCTTAGAGCTAACACCCTCGCAATTTTACGATTTAACACCCCGTGAGTTTTCGTTAATGTACGAAGGGTTCAAATTACGTGAACGCCGTAAGGCTTATTACGTGCAGTGGCTAATTAGTGTACACGCAGGTAAAGATACACCTGAACTATCTGAAATATTAGGGTTTGGCGATGAAGCAAAGAGTGCGCCGAAAAAGGTAGCACGTGAAGAACAAGATAGAACATTAGCGATGTTAATGGAAAAAATGATGTAATAAGGGGTGGTTTAAATGTCAAACATGGGCGATATTCAAGTTAACGTTGGTGCAAATACCACGAGCTTTCAACGTGCAATGCGTGAAATGGAACGTAGTATGGGTATGGTTAACCAAGCAACTCGCCAAATGCAACAGCAGTTACAACAAGCGTTTCATGCGCAAGAAATGGGCTTAATGGGCTTAAAACAGAAGCAAATGGAATCGCAGATGGCATGGTTTAACATGGCGCAAGGTATGAAGTCATATTCGGGTACAAGTAAGCAGTTTATGGCAGAAGTAACGGCGCAAGGTAAAGTAGATAAGCAAGTTAAAGATGAAATGATGAAACGTAACGAAATGGCGAAGATGGGCTTTATCCAGTCCGTAGGCGCTATGGTAAATATGAGTGGGCAAAGTGAAAAGATAGCGCAAAACTTTACACGTATGCAAAACCCGCTCTACCAAGTAAATAACGGTGCGTTACGTGTTTCACAAGGCTTAGAAGGTATTGCTCGTTCGGGGCAACCTGCGGTATTAGCGTTAAAGCAATTAGGACCGACAGCCAACATGAAGCAATTAGCTGACCACACACGTATGATTACACAAGGGCAAATGCGTTTTGCTTCTGTTGCGATGGCATCAGGTGTAGCTACAGGGTTTATGGTTAAAGGCTTGCATGGAGCGGCGATGGAAAATAAAGGCTACGCTAACTCTTTTAACACAATGCTTTCTACGTTGCGTACAGCGTTTCAGCCTATGGTTGATGTGTTTACGCAAGTAATGACAAAGGTGTACGATTTCATTACAAAAATTGGTGAGTTAATTATCAAGTTTAATGAAGCACACCCAACGATAGCTAAGTTTATTCAAGGCTTCTTAATGTTGATTCCTATTTTAACTTTAATACTATCACCGTTAGCGGTTGGTATTGGTTTGATAGGTGGGATGCAAGCCGCCTTCGCCTTTTTAGCGCCTGTTATCATGCCTTTAGTAACAGGTTTAATGGCTATGAGTGGTACAGTTTTAATTGTTGCAGGTGCTATCGTAGCGTTAATTGCGATAGGTGTACTGTTATATAAAAACTGGGACACGATAAAAGCTAAGTCTATTGAAGTGTGGAATGCGGTGAAACAAGCGTGCATTCAAGCATGGGAAGGGATAAAGAGTGGTTTATCAGCAACATGGTCTGCTATAGTTAGTGCGTTTTCGTCTGCATGGACGGGGATAGTTAACGTAGCGACAACGGTATGGAATGCGGTGAAAACAGCCGTAATGACAGCCGTAAGCGGTATAGGCTCGTTTTTAAGCGGGGCATGGTCGGGGATAGTTAGTGGTATATCTTCGGCATGGAGCGGAGTGGCTTCTTTCTTCTCGTCTGTATGGGAAGGGATAAAGGCTATTTTCTCAGGCGCTATCGCAGGCGTAATTTCTATTGCGCAAACACTTTTATCGTTCTTCTTGAATTATACACCTTTAGGCATTGTAGTGCAAACGATTATTAAAAACTGGGACACTATTAAACAAACTTTCCAAATCACAGGACAGATGATAGTTGCTTTATGGCAGGTAGCATGGAATGCGATAAAAAGTTTTGTAGGCGGTGTGCTAAGTGGTATCGTTAGTGTAATTTCTACAGCATGGAATGCTATAAAAACTGCTACATCAACGGTGATGAACGGTGTGAAATCTGTATTCACTACGGTATGGAACAGTTTGAAAGGCGTAGTAGTTCCTATTGTCAACGGGATAAAAAGTGCCGTAACAACAGCATGGAATGGTATCAAGTCCGTTACCTCTACGGTAATGAACGGCGTGAAATCAGTCTTTTCTTCCGTTTGGAATAGCTTGAAGGGCGTTGTAATGCCTGTAGTCAACTCTATTAAGAGTGCGGTAACTACAGCGTGGAACGGTATTAAATCGGTTACATCTTCTGTATTCAACGGCGTGAAAAGCGTTGCTACTTCGGTGTTCAATTCGATAAAGTCCGTTATCACAAGCGTAGCCAACAGTATTAAATCAGTTGTTACTACTGCATGGAACGGGATAAAGTCCGTTACTTCTACAGTATTCAACGGTGTGAAATCTGTAGCTACAAGCGTGTTCAACTCTATTAAATCTACTATCAGCAGTGTAGCAAATAGCATCAAGTCTGTTGTTTCTACAGCGTGGAACGGGATAAAGTCCGTAACAAGCAGTATTTTTAATTCAGTGAAAAGCACAGTTTCAAGTATTTTCAACTCTATTAAGTCAACGATTAGTAGCGTTGTAAACGGTATTAAAAGTACAGTATCAAGTGCTTTCAATGCTGTAAAAACTGCAATGACAAAACCAATAGAAGCGGCGAAAAGCACAATTCGTAGCTCACTAAATGCTATTAAAGGCTTCTTTAGTGGCTTACACTTAACTATACCTAAACCGAAGATTCCAAGTATTTCAGTTTCCGCAGGGCATAAGAGTGTAGGTGGGGTTGATATCCCATACCCTAAATTTAGTGTTGGTTGGCATAAACGAGGCGGTATTTTTACGGGTGCTTCTGTTATCGGGGTCGGGGAAGCAGGCTCGGAAGCGGTAGTTCCTTTGAGCGGTCAACGTATGAAACCATTCGCAGAAGCAGTAGCAGGCGAAATGCCACAAGGTAAATCAAGCGGTAGCGGTGATATGGTACAAGTAACATCAGTAATTCAACTTGATGGTCGTGAAATTGCCCGTGCAACTTCTACGCACATGGATGGAGAATTACGCCGTACCCGTGATAGCAAAAGCCGAGCAAGGGGAGGAAACTAATGTTCACTTTTAACGGAACAGATTTTACTAACTTAGTGCAGGTGCAGGACATTACACGCCCGCTCCTTGCACCACAAAAGCTTACAACGGTATCTATCGAAGGGCGTGCGGGAAGCATTTTCTTCGATAAGGTAGCGGATAGTTACGAAATTGAAATCGAGTTTTCCGTTAAAGCTAATTCGGTAGCAGAGTTGCGTACAGCAGTACGTGACCTTTCCGATAAGCTTGACACGGATGAACCACAGCAACTTATCATAAATGACGAACTGGATAAGTATACGTACGCAGTTCTTAGTGGTGATAGTGAGTTTAACACACTTTATACGTTAGGGCAAGGTAAAATTAAATTCTTTGTAACTGACCCGTTTTGGTACGCAGTTAACGATGATGTAATTACGTATACAGACACAAGTTCGCACACATTTAGCCGACAAGGTAACGCCGTTAGTTACCCAACAATTGAAATAACGGGTACAAGCACGACAGGCACGTTTACGTTTACGAACAGTGGTAGTAATACTAACACAAGCATGAAGTATACAGGCGCATTAGCAAGCGGTGAAAAGCTTATTATAGACAGTGAAAACTTAACGGCTTATATTTTGAAAACAAACGGTACGCAAGTATCGGTATTAAATAAACTGGACAACCTTGATTTCCCTGTTTTATCCAAAGGTAACAATACTGTACGGGTATTAACAGGCGGTGGCGCAACCCTAACGAATTACAAGGTTACATGTAATAGCAGATGGAAATAATAGGAGGAATATAAATGACAACTACACCTTACGGTAAATTAGGAAGTCAAGATATTTTAAGCGCCCACATTAACGGGTTACAGTTTGGTATTAATAACCTTGAAACGGCGTTAAACTTATCGACAACAGCAAGCACAGAAACGTTAACAGCAGTTACAGATATGGATGATACTACGTTACGTTACCGTATTTATGAAGCAAATAACCGAAATTGGTTAACTTCACCCGCTCCTGTAATTAAGCGAAACGGCGTTGTAGTAAGCGCAAGCGAATACATTATG
>Ga0268252_1000936_pt1 | contig 17506 bp, 18 predicted proteins | sample AgamicMgSfrz_FD_200244 | JGI IMG/M metagenome (GOLD analysis project Ga0268252, IMG submission 200244) | Agave microbial communities from Guanajuato, Mexico - Mg.Sf.rz (v2) (version 3) | ecosystem: Host-associated > Plants > Phyllosphere > Phylloplane/Leaf | place: Guanajuato, Mexico | collected... | reverse complement strand
GTTCTTCAATGCTTTTAGATTCAAGATCAGTACCTTTGATTGCATCGTTTAACTTAGTTACATATGTGTTGTGGTGTTTCGTATGGTGAATGTTCATTGTTTCCTTGTCGATATGTGGTTCAAGTGCGTCATACGCGTAAGGTAATTGTGGTAATTCATGTGCCATGAAAAATTCCTCCTTTAGATTATGTAAAATTTGTGGTAGCAAAAATTGCTCCGTTAGCTTTAGAATAGCAAATATACCCTATTGTTTCAATCAAAATGATTTTCTTCTTACTGAAACAACGAGTTTATATTTACCTTTTACCCGATTTTTATACGACTAAACAAAAAAAGTTTTCTGCATAGCAGAAAACTTGTTAGTATCATATGTATGGAGGAGGAAGGGGGATTCGAACCCCCGCGGGTTTTGACACCCCTGTCGGTTTTCAAGACCGATCCCTTCAGCCGGACTTGGGTATTCCTCCACCTGAAATTATGGTGGACCCTGCAGGACTCGAACCTGCGACCGGACGGTTATGAGCCGTCTGCTCTAACCAGCTGAGCTAAGGGTCCTTTATGTATAATATAATAAAACAATAGCGGCGGAGGGGATCGAACCCCCGACCTCACGGGTATGAACCGTACGCTCTAGCCAGCTGAGCTACACCGCCAAATGGCTCCACAGGTAGGATTCGAACCTACGACCGATCGGTTAACAGCCGATAGCTCTACCACTGAGCTACTGTGGAACATTAAATAGGACAATATCTAATTTATCATCAAGACAAGCTTTTGTCAATCGTTTTCTAAGAAAAAAATAAAGTTAAAGTTAAGGATGATAGCTTTCTATTTTACATTCTACTCTCATCCTTAACGATTAGGAATTATTTTGTTCTAAAATGTGCTGAGATAGTTTTTCAGCATAGTCTCCAATTCTCTCCAAATTATTGATAATATCCACAAATAAGATACCAGCTGCTCCTGAACATTCTCTTTTATTTAAACGTAGAATATGCTTTTTGCGCAGTACCCTTTCCATTCTGTCAATTTGGTCTTCCATTTCAAGTACGCTTCTAGCACTCTTTATATTGTTGTTTTCTAAAGCTTTTATCATTCCAGAAAGTGCTTTGAACGTACTTTGGAACATTTCTTCTAAGTCAAAAGAAGCGTCATTTGTAAAAAGCACTTTGTTAGCAAGTTGGTAATCTACAAACTCTGTAATATTCTCACAGTGTGCTCCTATCCTTTTTAAATAATGCACTTCTTCTTGAAGTCTAAAGTAAGCTTCGCTCTCAAGCGTTGATAAAGCATTTTCAGATAGAAGAAGAAAATAGGCTTTTATCTTTCTTTCCTTTTCTTCTAAGTTTTCCATCACATTTGCGACTTCTTGGGCATGCATGCGATCTCTTGTCCCTAAATAACTGTGAGCTTCTGTGAAACTTTTTAAAGAAAGATGACTCATTTCAATAATTTCTTTTTTCAATTGAGTTAGAGCGACTGTTGGTGCTTGCTCAATAAACTGTCTGTCAAGGTATCCGTAGTCTTGAGTTAGAAAGGCATTTCTTTCTGGAAGAGCTTTTGTCACTAAGTATACTAAAACACCTACAAATGGGAGCCAAAGAAGTGTGTTGACAATATTAAAAAAAGCATGTGCAACAGCAATTGTAATTGCTCCATTAAGATGAAAATAGGCTTGAATAAAGGACATAAGTGCTGTAAAAACAGGTAAAAAAGCTAAAAAAACAAGCGTCCCTGAAACATTTAATAAAACATGTGTTAAAGCAGCCCTTTTCGCTAACACAGAAGCACTTAAAGAAGCTAAAACAACCGTAATAGTCGTGCCAATGTTCGCACCAAACAAAGCAGGAAGTGCCGCTGTTAAACTAATAGAATCTTGCTTATACAGCTCCTGTAAAACCCCAATTGAAGCACTTGATTTTTGGACAACAGCCGTAAAAATCGTTCCCATGCTTACGCCAAAGAAAGGATTGTTCCCCATACTTAAGATAAAGTCTTGAAATACGTTTAAAGAAACAATTTTCTCCATACCATCTCCCATGAGCTCTAACCCTAGAAATAAGGCACCAAATCCAAAGATAACTTGTCCTATATAGTGAACTTTCTTGCTATTAAAAAACACAATAAGCATTGAGCCAATGGCTAATATAGGAAGAAAATAAGTACTAAAATTGATACCAATAATAAAAGCTGTCAGTGTTGTGCCAATATTTGATCCCATTATGACACCAATAGATTGTCTTAATGTCATAAACCTTGCGCTTACTAAGCCAAGCACAATAATAATCATTCCAGAACTGCTTTGAACAAGAATGGTTGAAATCATTCCGGCAAAAACACCGATAATGGGATTGCTCGTAAACGTATCAATGATTTTCCTAAGCCTCTCCCCTGTTGATTTCTGTAAACCTTCCCCTAAGTATGTAATCGCAAACAAAAAGAGGCCAAGACCTCCAATAAATTCGAAAATTGGCTGTTGGAGCGTTACTTCCACCGCTTCCCCTCCTTTAGCATCCTGATGCTTTCCCTTTGTTCTCCGACGGAAGAAACTCATTTATAAGTATGGACGATAACAGTCCCAAAAGACAACAAAATCTTGATATTTTCGTGTAATCATACATTATTTTCTCTTATCTAATAACCTTTTGCCGTAGAAATGGTAAACGAATACGCGTTCTTAGCATTACCCATAAGCTTGCCATTACAATAAGCATAAAAGCGTAATAAAACATCGTTTCCACATCACTCATCCATACTTCAAAAATAATAGGACCTAGAGCAACTCCTATAAACCTTACCATACCATATATTGAAACAATAAATCCCCTCTCTTCATCCCTTACTGATGAAGTAACAAGCATATTAATACACGGAAGCAAAAAACCTAATCCACCAAGTGCTATTGTTAAACAAAACATTAACACAGAAAGAGAATGAAAAAGAACCATAACAAAAAACATAGAAATTAAAAAAGTGATTCCAACGATTATTAATTTCCCCATAAGAACCTTGTCTTCCTTAATTCTTTTCCCTGTCCAATAAGAAGTAATTGTCATCGCTCCTAGTGGAATCGCAAAAGATGTTCCTTTGAAAAAACCATCTATTCCATACTTTTCTTCAATAAGAAAGGAAAGATAGTAAAGAGAGCCGAATAATAAGAAGAGACAAAGACCGCCTAAAAAAAACATTGGATACAGCCAGCGCTGTTCTCGTTTTAAAACTTTTCCAAGCTTCTTAATATAAGTTGAAAAAGAGACCGTGCTTTTCTGTTTTTCTTCTTTCACATATCTTGTAACCCCTATAAGAGGAATAATAGCTACTAGTGGAAAAAGAAAAAAAAGCGCATACCAAGCGATAAGAGCAATTACAGCCCCAATAATAGGAGCAATTACTTTTCCTATACCATTATATACTTCCAATATACCTAGCACTTTTGCTCTTCTGTCACCACTGAACAAATCACCTGCTAATGCCATTGCTAAAGGTGTAGTACCTGCTGCCCCCACTCCTTGGATGATGCGCCCAACCGTAAGCAAGGAGTAGCTATATTGAGACCCTACAATTTCACTAACTCCCGCAATCAAACTTCCAAGTATCACCAGCATAAGTGATAGAACAATGAGCTTTCTTCTTCCATATCGATCAGAAAGGATGCCTACAAAAGGAATAGCAAGAGCAGCTGGCAATGAAAACGCACTTAAAATAAAGCTTGTTTGCGTATCATTTAAGTTAAGATTTTGCTGAATTTCAGGGAGGATTGGAATTAAAGAAGAATTCCCAAGAACCATTATAAAAGGAAGGAGTCCAAGCATCACAGTAATTTTTCGATCATTCATTTCTTTTCCTTCTTTCTCATCATGATGATTGTTTTTCTAACATAAGATAAAAAGAGTATGTACAAAAGGCAAGGAGGAATATATGAAAAAACTAGGCGTACTTCTTATCGTATTATTTATCGGGTATGTCGCTTATTACGATATTAGTGTAGGAACGCTGAAAGCCTCTTCTCCACAAGCTGTTGAAACAGCAGCTGTTCAAAAATCAGAAAAACAAGATTATCAAACTGTTGTGGTCCAACAGGGAGATACTGTACTATCTATTATTAGTCAACTACAAAAGGAAGACTCCAATTTAAATATTGAGAAAATCAGCCAAGATTTTCGACGCTTAAACGATAATCTCTCACCTGAGAATATTCAAGTTGGAAAGAAGTACAAATTTCCAATTTACAGCTCCTCTTAGTATATTTCTTGTCAACTTCCCCTTTTCATTGCTAAAATATAAGAACAAAGTCACATTCCTTAGTAGTATTTCCATTCACGGAAGAAAGAAATGTATTCAACTTACTTTTACTACTAGTTATTTTTTCAATAACACGTTATTCTTATTAAGGAATAATGTTTGAAATGTGAACTTTACTAAAAGGAGATGTTAACACGTGAGTGAAATCATACATCGCACGAAGACTCGCCCTGTTAAAGTCGGTCATTTGACAATCGGTGGTAGCGATGAAGTAATAATTCAAAGTATGACAACAACTAAAACCCACGATGTCGAAGCAACAGTGGCAGAGATTAAACGTTTGGAAGAGGCAGGCTGCCAAATTGTTCGTGTAGCATGTCCAGACGAACGTGCGGCAAATGCTATTAGCGAAATTAAAAAGCGTATCAACATTCCTCTTGTTGTAGACATTCACTTCGACTATAGATTAGCTCTTAAAGCCATTGAAGGTGGAGCAGATAAAATCCGAATTAACCCAGGTAACATCGGGCGTCGTGAGAAAGTAGAAGCAGTTGTAAAAGCGGCAAAAGAACGTGGAGTTCCAATTCGAATTGGCGTTAACGCTGGTTCTCTTGAAAAACGTATTTTAGATAAATACGGCTACCCTACTGCAGATGGGATGGTTGAAAGTGCACTTCATCATATTCAAATCTTAGAAGACCTTGATTTCCATGATATTATCGTTTCTATGAAAGCGTCAGACGTTAACTTAGCAATTGAAGCATATGAAAAAGCAGCAAAAGCTTTTGACTATCCTCTACATCTAGGTATTACAGAGTCAGGTACGCTGTTTGCTGGGACGGTAAAAAGTGCTGCCGGACTTGGCGCTATTCTTTCAAAAGGGATTGGAAACACGCTTCGTATCTCACTAAGTGCTGATCCTGTTGAAGAAGTCAAAGTAGCTCGTGAGCTTCTAAAATCATTTGGTCTTGCTGCAAATGCTGCAACGTTAATTTCTTGTCCTACATGTGGACGAATCGAAATTGATCTTATCAGTATCGCAAATGAAGTTGAAGAATATATTTCCACAATTAAAGCACCAATTAAGGTTGCTGTACTTGGTTGTGCTGTAAATGGACCTGGTGAAGCTCGTGAAGCAGATATCGGGATTGCTGGTGCACGTGGTGAAGGTCTTTTATTCCGTAAAGGAAAAACAGTACGTAAAGTTCCTGAAGAAACAATGGTTGAAGAACTGAAAAAAGAAATCGACAAAATTGCTGAAGAGCATTATGCAAAAGAAAAAGCAGCAAAACAAAAAGAAGAAACAAACGTATAAAAAAAGCGCCAAACGGCGCTTTTTTTTATTTTCCAAACCACTTATCAATAAGTTCTTTTGCTTCATGCCATGTTGTCACACGATGAACATTTTGAGGAACAGGCAGCCTATTATATGGTGTATCAAACAAAATAACAGGAATTCCACACTCTTCACTTATTTCACATGCATTATCATGCTTATCTTCAAAAAAGACATCTACATCATATTTTTTAGCTGTTTCCACTTTTTCATGTGACCCAATTAAATCAATGTGATGAAAATGTACTCCATTCTCATCAAACCACCCTTTTGTTACGTCAAGTAGCTTGTCATGTCTTGCACTTATGTAAAAAAGTTCGTAGTCCTCTTTCCATTCCGCTAAAATGTCTTTTGCATATGGAGCTAATGGAGCATTTTTATAAATGTCTCGTTCATTCTGTTCAAACCATTGGCCAAGCTCTTCCCTGCTTACATTTACAAACGGAACCAAATCGTATTCTTTAATATCATCAATTGTCAACGTAAGCTGAAATGCTTCGTTTAAGTACGGTATAAATGTTTCTGGTGATGTTACAGTTCCGTCAATATCAATCCCAAATCGCTTTTTCCTCACGTTTTATCACTCCTTATGTACAGTGTAGCATACAAGCTATAGTCCCAAAAATGGAAAAGTTTAATTCCTATAATTACGAGCATTTGCTCCATACTATAAGTAATCAGCTTTATGCTGATAAGACAAATACTTCGTTGAGATAATGAAGTATGTGTTTTGCTTATGGGAGGCTCTCCATCTCTTATAAGTTCATCCATCAAGCTTTATTACACGTTATCTTGACCATTCAAGATTACAGAAAGCGGGGATTGCAATGGAGAAAGACCAATACCGAAAAGATCTAGATACACCGTATAAAGACCGAGAATATGAAGAACCCTTCATGGAAGAAACAGCAGCAGAATTAGGCGGAGATGTTCGTAATGAACGATATATTGAGCAAAAACGTACTGATAGAAGTCAAGATCGTAGCAACCAAAATGGTCGTGAAGGAATTGGCTATGGGCGTTTAGGGCTTATCCTTTCTGTTCTTTCGTTTTTCTTTCTTCCAGTTATCCTTAGTATTGCAGGCATTGTGTTAGGGTTTATCGCTCGTCGTAAAGGTGCAAGGGGCGCTGGTACATGGGCCATTGGAGTCGGAATTGTTTCCCTCCTTATCGCCATGTTTATCCTCCCATTTTTTTAACAAAAAAAAAAAAGGGACAAGCTAGGCTTGTCCCTTTTCTTATACCGCACATTTTTTACATTTACCATAAACTTCAAACTTATGACCTGTTACTTGAAAGCCATCTAATGAATCATCCACAATTGTCATTGGACATGCTGCAAGTTTCTCTGTTTTCCCACAGTCCAAGCAAATGAAGTGATGATGATGGTGGCCAGCAGCACACTGAAAGCGAAAGTGTTTCTCACCAGCAAGCTCTGTTACTTCTAGAATATTCAGGTCTGTAAATAGAGACAAATTACGATAAATTGTATCAAAACTCAGTCCAGGATATGCATCTTTCATATTCTCTAACACATCTTTTGCTGTTAAATACTTATCTGTTTCAGCAAACAGTGTAAGCAAATCTTCGCGTTTTCCTGTATGTTTGTATCCTTCATCTTTTAAAATCCGTATTGCATCATCAATGTTCATGTTTTCTTCCCCACCCTTTTTTTACTAAAATCGACCCTAACAAAATAAGAATGGCAATTACAACGATGACTCCCCCTGGAGCAAGGTCTAAGTAATATGAAGAAATGAGTCCACCAATTACGGAAACTTCTCCAAAAATGATTGATAGAATAATTGTTTGCTTAAACCCTGTTGCTAATCGCATACTTGCTGCAACTGGAAGCGTCATTAAAGCAGACACAAGCAGAATACCAACAATATTCATACTTGCTGCAATAACAAGAGCAACCATGACAATAAATAGAAAATGAATAGCTTTTGCTTTTACGCCAGATGCTTTTGCATGCTCCTCATCAAATGATAAAATGAAGAGCTCTTTATAAAAGATAATAATGGCAAGCGTAACAACAATCGCAACCCCTACAATGGTCCATAAATCTGTTCGGCTTACAGCACTCACGCTTCCGAATAAATAATTCAATAAATCGCTATTAAAGCCATCTGCCAGCGAAATGAAAATAACGCTAATTCCAATCCCGCCTGATAGAATAATCGGAATGGCAAGCTCTTGGTAGTGACGGTAAAGACCGCGCAGTTTCTCAATAAAAAGTGAACCTGCTACAGAAAAAATCATACCAAAGTAAAGAGGATTAAGCTGATAACCAAGCTTTTTTTCTAAAAGTAAGCTTGCTGAAATCCCCGCAAGTGTCACATGACTAAGCGCATCGGCAATAAGTGACAATCGTCTTACAACGATAAAAGCACCAAGAAGCGGCGCTAGAAAGCCAATTAATATCCCTGTAATAAATGCATTTTGTAAAAACTCAAACTGAAATAAATTTGCGATCATACCGGTTGTCCTCCATGTTCATGAGACAGAACGTGAACGTGATGCCCATAAAATGCGGACAGGTCCTTATCTTTTAAACTCTCAAACTCTGCTGTTTTTCCGTGAAAATGAAGATGCTTATTTAAACAAGCCACATGAGTAACTTTTTCTGTAATTGTACCAATATCATGTGTAACAAGTAAAAGTGTGATTCCCTTTTCCTTGTTGAGATGAGAAAGTAAATCATAAAAGTTTTGAACATTCAACGCATCTACCCCAACTGTTGGTTCATCTAAAATTAATAGATTAGGATCACTTACAAGGGCACGCGCAATAAAAATCCTTTGCTGCTGTCCTCCTGAAAGCTCCCCAATGTTACGTTTCATAAATGCTTCCATTCCAACAGCTCGGATTGCTTCTTCTACCTTCTTTTTATGCTCGCTCTTCATAAATTTAAATAAACCAATTTTTGATGTAAGTCCTGTTGAGACCACTTCAAAAACAGTTGCAGGAAAGCCTGAGTTAAAGCTGTTTGCCTTTTGAGAGACAAACCCTATTTTACTCCAGTCTTTATATTTGTTCACATCTGTTCCAAACAGTTTAATAGAACCTTTATAAGGTTTTTGCAATCCTAGAATACTTTTGATAAGCGTTGATTTTCCAGAACCATTTGGTCCAACCAACCCTAAAAAAGCGCCCTGTGGCACTTTCAAGTTAATATTATCTAGCACTGTTTCTCGATCATATCGAAAGGACATATCGTTTACTTCAAGTGCATATTGTTGAGTCAATGTTCTTCACCATACTTTTTATAAGAATCATTACGATTTGATTACTTATGTAGTATACAGGAACACATTATTTTTGTAAATACAAAGGTTTTTAAAGAAAAAAAGACGCCAGCATCTTTTTCAAAAATCGATGCGGCTGCCCTTTTTAGTGGATGGCAGATTTGAACTGCGCTCCTTTCGTTTCTTGCGTATTCATAATCGTAATGAAGGCTTTTGGATCTACTTCATGTACAATTGCTTTTAGCTTCGTTACCTCAAGACGTGTTACAACAGCATAAATAACTTCCTTATCTTCGTCTGTATAGCCGCCTTTTCCTTTTAACTTTGTTGTTCCTCGGCCAAGACGATCTAATATCGTATCAGAAACATCTGCATAATGATCGGATACAATAATCACAGCCTTTGTTTCATCAAGTCCTTGTATAACAGTATCAATGGTTTTAAATGCAATATAATAAGCCATTACAGAATACATCGCTTGTTCAGGCCCGTATACAAAGCCAGCCCAAATAAAGATAAAAATGTTCACAAACATTACAAATTCACCTAGTGAAAACGGCAGTTTCTTCGTTAAGAGGATACCTAAAATTTCTGTACCGTCCATTGTACCACCATTTCGAATAACTAATCCAACTCCAGCACCAAGAATGAGCCCTCCAAAAACGGTAGCTAAAATAGGCTGTGTTGTAAAAGCCTCTACATGGTGAAGCTGTGATTCAATAACAGCTAGACATACAATTCCGAAAATCGAAGAGAAGACGAATGTTTTGCCAATATATTTGTACCCGTAATACATAAACGGCAGGTTAATGATAATAACAAGCGTTGCAAAGTTTACAAATGGGATAGATCCTGCATTAAGGTGACTCAAAATAAGAGATACTCCAATAACGCCACCATCAATAATATCGTTCGGAACAAGGAAAAGCTCAATTGCAACAGCAGCTAAACCTGCTCCAACAATAATTAAAAGATAGCGTATTAAAAGGTGTGATAACTTTTCTTTTTTATGTTGTTTCATAATAACTTTGGCTCCCCCTTCTTGGTTCACTTCTTAAAATGCACAAAAGTTCTATGTCATTCTTTGATTAACCAAGGCTTTACTTTATTAGGATGCATGATGAAATCACGTTTTGTGCACTAAGACACGTTTGCCCTTCATAAACATAGATTGTAATAACGAGAATAAGGAGGCTTTTGAATGGGTATTTTCAAACAGATTGTGAACAATAAAATCAATCGTATGTCTGAAAAAGAACTAATGCAGTATAGCAAAAAATATGACGTTAGCTTGACGAATACACAGGCAGCTACCCTTGTTAATATTATGAAGGAAAAAAAGGTTGATATTTTTAATGTAGAGGAAAGAAAAGAGTTGATAAAAAAAATTGCACGAGTAACAGATCAACAAACAGCACGTAAGATTAATCAGCTCATTCAAGAACTAATCGCAAAGTAATGTATATAATCAGGAGAACAACCCTTAGGAACTCACTAGTCGTTCTCCTGGCTTATTTTATTGAAACAATTTCTCTTTAAACTCTGGATCAAATTCTCCTGAACGAAGCATCTCGATCTCAACCTTATATGGAGGCTTCTTATTTTTTTTATCTTCTCCAACATAAGGGGTTTCTAAGATCTTAGGTACATGTGCAAGTGTAGGATGGTTCGCAACATAGTGGAGCGCTTTAAAACCAATATGCCCAAAACCAATGTTTTCATGGCGGTCTTTTCCTGCTCCTTGTTCATTTTTACTATCATTAAGATGAACAACTTTAATGCGTTCAACTCCTACAATCTTATCAAATTCCTCTAATACTCCATCAAAGTCTTCTTTAATGTTATATCCAGCATCATGTGTGTGACATGTGTCGAAACAAACCGAAAGCTTTTCATTGTGTGTAACACCATCAATGATTTTAGCAATTTCTTCAAAGGAGCGTCCACACTCAGAGCCCTTTCCAGCCATCGTTTCAAGAGCAATTTGAACATCTTGCTCTGCCGTCAGCACTGTATTTAAACCTTTAATGATTTGTGAAATACCATCTTCACTTCCAGCTCCCACATGTGCTCCTGGATGAAGAACAATTTGCCGAGCTCCTAGCGCTGCTGTACGCTCAATTTCAGAACGGAGAAAATCAACACCTAGCTGGAACGTATCAGGGTTTTTTGTGTTCCCAATATTAATAATATACGGAGCATGGACGATAATGTTGTCGATTCCATTTTCACGCATATGAAGATGACCTTTTTCAATGTTTAGTTCTTCAATTTTTTTACGCCTTGTATTTTGTGGCGCGCCTGTATAAATCATAAATGTATTAGCTCCATATGAAGATGCTTCTTCACTAGAACCTAATAGCATTTTTTTCCCGCTCATAGAAACGTGTGAGCCTATCTTAAGCATATTGCTACCTCCACTACGTAAATATTTCTCAGCTGCTTTTTATCGCGTCCTAATTTAGTACGCTTTATTTTATCATAAAAGCAGCTTTTCAATCAAAAAAGACGCTACATAGAGCGTCTTTTCCTTACTTTATTTCTTACGTGAATTTCTCGTATTTCGCTTTTGTTTTTTAACATAACGATCGATCTCACGCTGACGTTTCTTTTTGTATCCTGGTTTTACTTTAGCTGGTTTACGGATGAACTTACGAGCCGTTTTTTCAACTTCATCTTCTTGTCTAACACGCTTGCGGCGCTTGTTGCGATCATCAACTTCAATCCATTCATTTCGCTCTAAATCTTTAGTTAGGAACTCAATGCCTCTGTTTTCCAAGCTCATAAGTGCTTCATAGTCATCTTGTTCATAGATCGTAATGGCCGTTCCATCATAACCAGCACGAGCCGTTCTTCCAACACGATGCACATAGAAGTCTAAATCTTGTGGAATTTCATAGTTAATAACATGACTTACTCCTTGAATATCAATTCCGCGTGCTGCAAGGTCTGTAGCTACAATGTATTGATACTGAAGGTCTTGAATTTGCTTCATGCTGCGTTTACGTTCACGAGGCTCTAATCCGCCATGAATACGAGCTACTTTTAGACCTTTTTCTAAAAGGTGATCTGCAAGCTCATCTGCACTCTTTTTCGTATTAGCAAAAACGATTGCTAAATATGGATTAAGGTTTGTTAACATATTATAAACAAGCTCTTTTTTATCACGATGACGCTGTGGAACTAAAATATGTTCAAGCTTTGCTGCTGTAAGCTGTTTTGGCGCAACGTGTGTATAGCGTGGATTATCTAGGTATTTCTTTAAGAATGGTTTAAGTTTCTCAGGAATTGTAGCTGAGAAAACAAGGATTTGAACATCTTCCTTCATAGCTGCTGCAATGCGGTCTACATCTTCAATAAAGCCAAGATCAAGCATAAGATCAGCTTCATCAACCACAATTGTATCCACTTGGCGAACAGAAAGAGCTCCTTCTTGCATCAAATCATGAATACGACTTGGTGTTCCAACAACAACGTGTGGCTGTTGCTTAAGCTTCTCAATTGTACGCTGCTTGTCTGTTCCACCAATTAAGCATTTAGACGTTATCTTCGCATCTTCTTCTGTGAAGACCGTAATTTTTTGTACTTCTTCGTGAATTTGTAGAGCAAGTTCACGCGTTGGTGCCATAATTACAGCTTGTACATGATCTTTATGCGGATTAATCTTATTTAAAATAGGAAGTAAATATGCATGTGTCTTCCCTGTTCCAGTTTGTGATTGTCCAATTGCACTTTCCCCATTTAACAGAGAGGGAATGATACGCTCCTGAATTTCAGTTGGCTCATAAAAGTTTAAATCCTTTATCGCCTCTATTAAAAACGGTTGAAACGAGAATTTTTCAAATTTGGTTTGTTTCATGTTAATCTCCTTTTCTTTTTACCCTAAAGCAAACTGTATATGATTATAAGCGAGTATGCTTATAAAGTCTATACTACCCTTCAAAAACATCTTCATTAAGGTCCCTCTCAATAAGCAACTCCCTTTTTTGTGCATATAGTATAGAAAGTTTATTAAAGGAGGTGTATTCATTGTTTCCTAGACGATCTTTCCCACCGCAGATGACTCGAGGAGGAATGGCCCCTTTTCAAATGACAAGAGGGGTACCAAACATGCCGCAACCATCGTCTGGCGGAGGTATCTTAGCAAAAATTTTAGGCCGAAACGCTGGCCTGTCTAGCGTCCAAAACGCCGCAGCCGCTCCGAAAGCGTTCAACCTAACGTCTGTAATGACGAACGTCCAAAAAGTCTTAGGTGTTGCTGAGCGCGTAACACCAATGGTACAGCAGTACGGACCAATGGTCAGAAACGTGCCGGCTATGTTTAAAATTTACAAAGCCCTTAAAGATGATAATACCACTGATGATCAATCAACGCCAAGTGATGTTGAAGAGCCCGTTGTTAAAAAAGACGTAAAAAAGGTTCAGAAATTAAAACAACCTAAAACTGCTAACCAAACAAAGACGATTGCCAAAACTTCTGACCAAACAAAAATAAGTGCTAAAACTTCCCAACCCAAACTTTATATTTAACTTAGCTCTTCCACATTTCTTTCTTTGTATTCTGCAGTATCCTCCTTTATAATGAAACAAGAGTACCTGCTCTTTCTAGTTTAACGAGGAGGATTGATGATGGAAATAATTAAAATAGCACCTCGCGGATATTGTTATGGGGTTGTAGACGCTATGGTCATTGCCCGCAATGCCGCTTTAGATAAAAGTCTACCTCGTCCCATTTATATTTTAGGGATGATTGTACACAACAAGCATGTAACAGATGCGTTTGAGGAAGACGGCATCATTACGCTTGATGGAGCAAACCGTTTAGAGATTTTAGAAGGAATTGAAAGTGGAACGGTCATTTTCACAGCCCACGGTGTATCTCCAGAAGTTAAAAAACGCGCAAAGGAAAAGGGGCTTACAACTATTGATGCTACTTGCCCTGATGTAACAAGAACGCATGATTTAATTCGCGCGAAGAAAAAAGAAGGCTATCAAGTGATTTATATTGGAAAGAAAAATCACCCAGAGCCAGAAGGAGCACTTGGTGTTGCCCCTGATATTGTCCATCTTGTTGAAAAAGCTGAAGATGTGAAAAGCTTGAATATTGAAAGCGACAAAATTATTGTTACAAATCAAACAACAATGAGCCAATGGGACGTATTAGACGTAATGGAAAAAGTGCAAGAAAAATTCCCACACGTTGAGCAGCATAAAGAAATTTGTCTTGCTACACAAGTTCGCCAAGAAGCTGTTGCAGAACAAGCTGGTGAAGCAGATGTGACGATCGTTGTTGGAGATCCAAAAAGCAACAACTCAAATCGTCTAGCACAAGTTTCAGAAGAAATCGCTGGCACAACAGCTTACAGAATAGGAGATCTTTCAGAGCTTAAAATTGAGTGGCTAAAAGGAGCTAAGAAAGTGGCTGTTACGGCTGGTGCTTCTACGCCAACTCCAATTGTCCGTGAAGTTATTCAGTTTATTGATCAGTTTGATGAAGATGATGAAACAACATGGAAAAATGAAAAGAAAGTTCCGCTTTCTAAGATTTTACCAAAAGTAAAACAACCACAATCAGCGCAAGAACTTTCGCGCTCATAATTAAAAAAGGTGAGGCATTAATGCCTCACCTTTTTTACATGAATTGAAATGGGTTTGTATCTTCTTCAGATGGAAATACTTCACATAGAATATTTTCGTCCTTAAACAGAGCAGTTAACTTGTCTGTAACGCCTTTTTTCATGATTTGCTCAACATGATGACCAGGATCAATAACATTAAGTCCTACATTCATCGCATCTTGAGCAACGTGGAAATATAAATCTCCTGTCACATAAACATCGGCACCCTTAAATTTAGCTGTATACATATACTTATTACCATCTCCGCCTAAAACAGCTACTTTACGTACTTTGTCTTGAAGATTTCCAACAACGCGAAGACCACTCACACCAAAGACATGTTTAACGCGCTCAGCAAACTCCCCTAGCGTTGTTTCCTCTTCAAGTTTGCCAATGCGTCCTAAACCGTACTCTTCTCCTTTTTGGCTAAGGTCATAGACGTCATAAGCAACTTCCTCATATGGATGTGTTTTTTTCATCGCTCGTATAATATTCTTTTCATCTGAAGCTTTGAATACCGTTTCAATTCGTACTTCTTCTTCTTCATGAAGTTCACCTTTTGTCCCTACATAAGGATCTGTTCCTTCTAGTGGAAGAAATGTTCCTTTTCCTTCTGTATTGAACGTACAGTGGCTGTAGTTACCGATATGCCCCCCACCTGAGGTTCCAAGAGCATGTCTTACCTCATCAGCATGAATTTTTGGAACGAATACAACAAGCTTCTTCAATGCTTCTTCACCCGTTGGAGCAAGAACGGTCGTATCTTTTATTCCTAGAGCATCTGCTAATAAATCATTCACTCCGCCCTTTGTCACATCAAGGTTTGTATGTGCAGCATAAACGGCAATATCATGTTTCAAACATTTTTCTACAATTCTTCCGGTCGCTCCATCTGTTGTTACTGTTTTTAAAGGTCGAAAGATTGGCGGATGGTGAGCGATAATTAAATCCACTTTTTTTTCAATTGCTTCATCTACCACATTTTCCATAACATCTAATGTAACCATTACGCGATTTATAGGTTTGCTTAACGTTCCAATTTGAAGACCAATTTTATCTCCTTCAACCGCTAAGTTCTTTGGTGAAAATGATTCAAATACTTCAATAATTTTTTGGCCGCTTACTTCCTTTGCCACTATAAAACCTCCCTAATCGATTTTAAATCTTGTTCCATTTCTCCTTTTCTTTTCAAGTTTTCTTGTGTTAAAGTGCTTTTTTCAAGCTGCTTAATAATTCGTTCAAGATGGCTTTCTTCATGAATCCACTTTTTTATAAATGTTTCATTTTTCTCTTCACGTAAGAAAGGTCCAAGCAAAAGGCCTTTTTCTAATGCGTCACCATATGGAGACATAGGATTTCCTCTATCTGCCATTAACACTTCATAAATGTGTCCATCTTCCTCAAGGATATGTTCTCCTTTAAGTTCCCAGTCGTTATTAATAAGCCATTTACGAACGTTTCTTGCCCCAATATTAGGTTGCAAAACAAGACGAGTAACACCTTCTAATTTGTGTTTTCCCTCTTCTAAAATGTTTGTAATCAATGCACCGCCCATTCCTGCTATTACAACACAGTCTACTTCTCCTTTAGAGATCACTTCAAGGCCGTCCCCTTTTCGAACGCTAATCTTCTCATTGAGCTCTAAATTTTTCACTTGATTTAAAGCCGACTGAAACGGACCGTCCGTAATCTCTCCAGCTACGGCTCCTTTTATGTATCCCATCTCATACGCATAGCAAGGTAGATATGCGTGGTCAGATCCAATATCAGCAATAACGGCTCCTTTTGGAATAAATTCTACCGCTTGCTTAAGACGATTTGATAATTTAACTGTCGTCAATCATGTCACCTACTCATGTTATTTTCTTCTCTCATAATAAAGATTTCAGCGCTCTCTTTCAAGTTCAAAGAAAAAAAGAACACAAAAAAGCCCCTTTTGAACGTAAAAGGAGCGTTATCACCTATTATATCTTGCTACTCTATCTTCCTAACCCATTTTGCCATTTCGTCTGCTTTTTCTTGGGGAACAAGGTTTGCTGGCATAGCGCCTTTTCCTTGTGTAATAATCTTTTTAACTTCCTCTTCTGAAAGCTTCTCGCCAACCCCTTTTAACGCTGGTCCTGATACACCTTGGTACTGCTCTCCATGGCAGCTAATACAGGTTTGCTTATATATTTCCTCTGGACTTGCAGCTGTTTCTTCCTGCTTTGCTCCCCCTTCTTTTTCTTGAGCAAGCTCTTTTTGATCTCCATTGCCTTTAAAGCCTAAGATTACCATTAGTAAAATGCCAAATGCCATGATGAAAAAAAACGGTACAAGTGGATTACGATTCATACCCGCTTCCCTCCCCTTTATATGTAGCGACAGGCTTCCTTACAACAGACAATTTTATTTTACTTGAAAACAGCATGTTTTGAAAGGGTTACCAATAAGATAACGCTAACTTTTTGGACAATTCAGAAAAACTCGTATAGATTATTAACTTTTATTTTCTACATGTCCTTTTTATCTATTTTATTCCTTTTCTCTTCAAAAATGATTACGCTTTCGATTATAATTGTAAAGAGTAAATAAATATTTGCTTAGAGAGTTTGCAAATCGTTTTCTAATTGAGTAAAATAAAAGTCAAGAAGAGAATATGGTAAAAATAACAAGAAGAAGCAATTGAAAGCCTTTTTAAAAAAGAGAATATGACCAAACATATAGCTAAAAAAGATAGTTTACTCCCAAAAGAAGCAAACTACCTTTTCTAAGCTGTCTGTATTCTATTCAAGGAAATCTTTTAAACGTTTACTACGACTAGGATGGCGAAGCTTACGAAGAGCTTTCGCTTCAATCTGACGAATACGCTCGCGTGTTACGCCAAACACTTTACCAACCTCTTCAAGTGTACGTGTTCTGCCATCATCTAAACCAAAACGTAAACGAAGAACATTTTCTTCACGATCTGTTAGTGTATCAAGAACATCTTCAAGTTGTTCTTTTAAAAGCTCATATGCCGCATGTTCAGAAGGTGATGTTGCTTCTTGATCTTCAATAAAGTCACCAAGATGTGAATC
>Ga0268252_1000930_pt1 | contig 17586 bp, 22 predicted proteins | sample AgamicMgSfrz_FD_200244 | JGI IMG/M metagenome (GOLD analysis project Ga0268252, IMG submission 200244) | Agave microbial communities from Guanajuato, Mexico - Mg.Sf.rz (v2) (version 3) | ecosystem: Host-associated > Plants > Phyllosphere > Phylloplane/Leaf | place: Guanajuato, Mexico | collected... | reverse complement strand
CTCAGCTGGGAGAGCGCCTGCCTTGCACGCAGGAGGTCAGCGGTTCGATCCCGCTAGGCTCCACCAATACGGAGGAATACCCAAGTCCGGCTGAAGGGATCGGTCTTGAAAACCGACAGGCGGGTCATACCGCGCAGGGGTTCGAATCCCCTTTCCTCCTCCATAAAAAGAACATGAATATTATTATCGCGGGGTGGAGCAGTCTGGTAGCTCGTCGGGCTCATAACCCGAAGGTCGCAGGTTCAAATCCTGTCCCCGCAATCTGGTCCGGTAGTTCAGTTGGTTAGAATGCCTGCCTGTCACGCAGGAGGTCGCGGGTTCGAGTCCCGTCCGGACCGCCATTATTTTTCAAGAAATAATGCGGGTGTAGTTTAATGGTAAAACCTCAGCCTTCCAAGCTGATGTCGTGAGTTCGATTCTCATCACCCGCTCCAATTATGCCGGTGTGGCGGAATTGGCAGACGCGCACGACTCAAAATCGTGTTCCTTTGGAGTGCCGGTTCGACCCCGGCCACCGGTATTATGACATTGCTTTAATGCAGTGAAATCAACGTTTCTTACACTCTGTAAGGGGCGTTTTTTATTTTAAATACAATAATAAGTGCTTAAGCAGGATATAAGTGTTAGAGTTTGATAAACTAATCCATATTGAGAGGATTTGAATAGGAATATGACAAATAATTTTTGGCGTGACTTACCACGACCATTTTTCGTACTTGCACCAATGGAAGAGGTGACGGATGTTGTTTTTCGTCATGTAGTAAGCGAAGCAGCTAGACCTGATGTATTTTTCACAGAGTTTACAAACACAGAGAGCTATTGTCACCCAGATGGGAAGCAAAGCGTGCGCGGACGTTTGACTTTTACAGAAGATGAACAGCCAATGGTTGCCCATATATGGGGAGATAGACCGGAAAATTTTCGGCAAATGAGTATTGGTATGGCAGAACTTGGGTTTCGTGGCGTCGATATCAATATGGGCTGTCCTGTACCTAATGTGGCATCTAAAGGGAAGGGGAGCGGTCTAATCCTCCGTCCAGATGTCGCTGCAGAAATAATCCAAGCAGCTAAAGCGGGAGGATTGCCTGTAAGTGTGAAGACAAGGCTTGGTTACACGGATGTAGAAGAGTGGAAGGAATGGCTAGCACATATATTGAAACAAGATATCGCTAATCTTTCCATTCATTTGCGAACACGAAAGGAAATGAGCCAAGTAGATGCTCACTGGGAGCTGATTCCAGAGATTAAGAAGCTTCGGGATGAAATCGCACCAGATACATTGTTGACGATTAATGGGGATATTCCTGATTACCAGACTGGCTTAGAGCTTGCTGAAAAATATGATATTGATGGGGTTATGATTGGGCGCGGTATCTTTAAAAATCCATTTGCCTTTGAAAAAGAGCCGAAAGAACACAGCAGTAAAGAATTGCTTAATCTATTAAGATTGCATCTTGATCTTCATGATAAATATTCAAAAGAATTAGAGACACGTTCATTCAAAGCTCTGCATCGCTTTTTTAAGATATATGTTAAAGGATTTAGAGGTGCAGGCGAATTAAGAAATCAATTGATGAGCACTGCTTCATCTGATGAAGTGCGTGCAATGCTCGATAATTTTGAAGAAAATGCTGAAGTAACACCCGAAAGTTACAGTTAAAATAAACAATTAAGTGGCTGGTGTGAGTACAATTACCTTGACTCACACCAGCCAATTTTTTCTTTATACATTGTGTTAATGGGAAGGCTGTTGCGAATAATCATTAGTTATACTAAAATTAAGTACCTGTTGCTTTAATTTAAGGTACTACTATTATTGAATACAAGGAGTTACATAATGGAAATTAAAGATATGCTAATTCGTTTGAGATATGCGCTGGAAATTAAAAATAAAGAAATGGTTGAAATTTTTAACCTTGGCGGTGTGGAGATAACCGTACCTGATGTGGTTCAGATACTGAAAAAGTCAGATGAGGATGAGGAGGAAAATGATGATCAAATAAAATGTACAACCAGTATGTTTGATTCATTTTTAAATGGTCTCATTATTTTCAAAAGAGGGGTACAGGAGCCTAAACCAGGAATGCCTAAGCCACCAGCTCAGTCCTCTCAAAAAGGTGAACATATAAATAACCTGCTTTTAAAAAGAGTCAAGATAGCATTGTCTTTAACGACTGATGATATGCTAGATATTTTTGAAAACGCAGGATTAACGGTAACAAAAGGAGAATTAGGTGCCCTATTGCGAAAAGAAGGCCATAAAAATTATAAGGAATGTGGAGATAAGTTCGCCAGAAATTTCTTAAAAGGACTCGCGGTTCGATACAGAGGATAATGGCAAAAAGATGTATACAGGTGATACAATGATACATACTTACTCAGGTTCCACTATAAGATTTGAGGTAAAATATAAAAATCGAACTTCGATCGGAATTTCGATAAATAGCTATGGAGAAATTGAAGTCCAAGCTCCGAAAAAAATATCCGATGAAAAAATACTTCTGGCATTAGAAGACAGATGGGAACTTATTCAGGAAAAATTAACAGAAATTAAGAATAGGTTGAATGGTCCCCAAGAAAAGATCTATGATAATGATGAAAGGTTTCTTTATTTAGGGGGTACCTATCCTATCAAAATTATCCAAGATAGCAATATCACGCAAGACTATGTTGTGTTTGCAGAAGAAAAACTGCATATATATGTAAAACAGCTTGATGAAGATAAGACTAAACAAGCATTAAGACGGTTTTATTATCAGCAGTGTAAGGAGTTAGTAGAGAAAAGTATCTCCATTTATCAAAGCAACTTCAAAACAAAGCCACGTTCTGTACGTATTTCTGATAGTAAAACCAATTGGGGCACGTGTGATTCAAATTTGCGATTAACATTCAATTGGAGGCTGGCAATGGCGCCCCGTGAAGTCATTGACTATGTAGTCGTACATGAAATGTGTCACATGGTCCATTTGAATCACGACCGCTCGTTTTGGCGTCTTGTTGGAAAAATAATGCCTGACTATAAGGAAAAAGAAAATTGGCTTAGCTTTTCAAACTGGAAAATGACTGTTTAGGAGTAATCCTGAAATACTGCCCGTCCCCTGTAAATAAGTGTTTACTAACGAATTTAAAAGTAGCTTGAAGGTCGAAAATATCAGTAAGTCAAGGGTTCTCATAATTGTGAGGGCTCTTTTTTTTGCGTTAAAAAAACGGATTGACAATCTTGCGTACGTTGATGTTTAGTAAAATGATGGTCTGGAAAATTCAGTAAATAATAGGATTAATGAAATCCTATTATTTACAGTTTATCTTGGCTTAAACAGGGGTGAATACCCTTCAGAAAACAGCAACTAATTATGTCACGATATTAAATGATGGTGCTGTATAATTTTAAAAGGCTGCAGTTGTATTTAGGATTTCCTGTGGTGCTGTTTTATGGCAGGTGACGGCAAATTGCAGTTCGTCTGTTTGCAATATAGTGGCATGGATGGTGAAGAATTCTCGGGTAGAAGGATGTATACATATTTTTGCTTCAGTCAACTCTCCTTCATCCGATATTAATGCTTTTGCTATAGTGCATACTGCTCTTATCGGCCGCGGCAACACGTTTTTATCTATCTGTTCCATCATGCACAGAGAGTCAAGCAGTCCTTGGCCGCCTTTATTAGCAGCCGTTATTTGAAATTTATCATTTAGGATTATCACGCTTTTGTCCCAATCAGCTGTATTGATTGTTGGCAGTGGGAAGGCAACAATCAATACAGCTTTAAGGCGATTGGCTGCAACAGGGAAGTGAGCGGCTCAACCTCTTGCTGTGAAAAGAAATTCTGCTCAGCAGTACGAAACAATATTAAAAAGCCGCAACATTTCCCTTTAAAAAGAACAGCTGCACGCAACTCGTCGGAAAAACCTGCGGGGAGAAGAATCTCCTTGAAACGTTCACTTAAATGAAGGTTTCCGTTTGTTGCATGACTTAAAACGCCGATTCGACAGGGGAAATGATGAGATCTTCAAACCGATTGAAATCCTTCTTTATATATTCATTATCAAATAAAAGGGGGTGGATATTTTACTATCCTAACATCTGTGTAAGCTCCTGTTGATAGAAGTGTTAGTGAGTCCACAGTGGTAAAACATGCCGCCTTATATGTGATAATCTTTTTTATTTCTATCAAGGATTCACCCAGAAAATTAGAAAGATATTGTGTCTTTTTTGATAAAACCTTTGTTATTAAATCGCCTCTTTTATGATGGATAAATCCCAAAAATATGGGATAGTGCATGCTGTGCTTTTTTATAATATGATAATGATTATTAATATCATTAAGTTTAACAAAAGATAAATACAAAATCATCCATTTTATTAAAAATTAAAGGAGGCTATAATATGCAGGAAAGCAAAAGGGCAAAGAGTTGGCAAGATCCAAATGTAATTTCCTATGATAAAACAATAACTAAAAAAATTGCAGGATACCCTTCTCTGTATAAACTCACAGGAAACCTGATGGAAGGATATTTAAGCAATAAGGGGAGTAAGACCTTACTAATTGTCGGGGCTGGAGGCGGACAAAGCTTGTCCAATTAAGCAATAATAAAGACTGGTCTTTTATGGCTGTTGATTCTTCTGAACCGATGCTTAATCTTGCCAGAATCAAAACAGAGGATATAGCAGACCGAACATGTTTCCGCCAGCAAGAGTGGGAATCCTTTACCGAAAAGCACCGATATAATGGGGCAACTTGTCTTCTTATTCTTCATTTCATTACTGGAAAAGAAAGAAAACGTAGGTTTTTGTTGAATATTGCTAAACACCTTAAACCAGGTGCCCCCTTCTTTCTTGCTATCATTCAAGGGGAACTAAACAGCACCTCTTTCGACATGCAAATGACTGGATGGAAAAATTACATGTTTTCAAACGGTATATCACCAGAAGAGTTTGCAGAATTTGCTGCAACTATCAGAAATGGAACAGAGGTTATTTCTGACGAAGAAATGAAAGAGTTGTTGTATGGGTGTGGATTCACAAATGTAAGTTGTTATTTCGGATCATTTCTAATTCGAGGATTTTTTTTCACAAGAGATATGGCTGTTGATGACTAAATAAAGCATAAAAAGAATGAGTTGGAGATGGATCATTCAACTATCCCTTCACTAGTTTCCTGAAAAGATAAATATTCGTTAGCTGAAATATTAACAGCAGCGGATAGGCAAGACCAGAATACCAATAGTTCCAGCCGCTATGATAAAAGTATCCCGATTTAACGGAGAAAAACTCATAAATAATACACAAAAGGCTCCAATAAACAATATATAAAACTTTTTGAAGCAATGATTTTGAATATGGAAAAAAGTTAACAAACATTAATCCAGAAGCAGGGAAAAGGATAATGATTGGTAAAAAGCCTGTAATTTGTATACCTGGGGAAAAATATCCATATAGGTGAAGCTTAAGATCAAGCAATACGTCTACGAATAAACCAATAAACATAGAGTAAAGAATAGCCGCATATTGTTCTGCTTTTGAAATTTTTTTGGGAATTATCAGGGCTATTACAATAAAAACCAAGCATGAGATGATTAAAAAGGTCATATTACAGTACCTAATCCTTTTATGTAATGATACTTTAATGCAAATTCGTTACCCTTTTCTTTCTTCTTCCACAATGAAGCGATGAAAGATATAATTACATGCTGCTACTAACAGACTGAGGCCAAAGAGTTGAATTTTCTTCAAGTTTACCAACTTGTAAATTCCGAACTTTTCCGCGAGTGTACTTAATGGATAGGCAAATAGATAATCAGCAAAAATATTGGAGATAATGTACAGCCAAATTTTTTTATAGGTTAGTTTAAAAATCCATAAATTTAATGTGAAAAAAAGACCGAACACAAAGGTGATGTCTATAGCGAGACTAGGAATAATCGGTTTTTTTACTTTCCACCATGTATAACTTTTGGAAAGCTCGCTTATTAAGGTTATTAGGAGTGAACTAAAAATGCCTGTTGGCAAAAAGCGTCTGAAGGATTTCGCTCCAAATAGTATAAATGTGAACCACGGTCCTATCAGCAGCACATACATTTTCCAGTTTTTCATCACTATTCCCCCTAAAATTTTATCAACATTAAGTTTAGTATTTCCTGCTTGGAGGCATTTAATTAGTTCAAATCAATGCCATAAAATGGTACGATAATAAGTGTTAAAAAGCTTCCGAAACAAGAAAAGGTTGTGATAGCTTGAAAACTCTGCTGAACAGTGAAAATTTCGAATGGGTGAAATCCGCCTTGATTGCTATCGTAGCAGTGCTTGTGATTCGGTTATTTATTTTTGTTCCAATCATTGTGGACGGTGAATCAATGGAGTCTACGTTGGATAATGGAGACAGAATGATCGTTACTAAAGTGGGTAAGATTCAAAGATTTGATATTGTTGTGTTCCACGCAAATGAAAAGGAGGATTATATAAAAAGAGTAATCGGCCTGCCTGGTGACAAGATAGAATATAAGGATGATACACTCTACATAAATGGCAAAGCATATGAAGAGCCATATTTGGACAAAAACAAGCAGCAATTAAGACAATTATTCGGCAACGGGGCTTTGTTAACGGAAAACTTTACATTAAAAGGCTTATTAGGCTTAGAACGTGTCCCGAAAGATACACTGTTTGTGCTCGGTGATAATAGAAGAAACAGCAAGGACAGCCGTTATATCGGAGTAATCAAGACGAGCAAGGTAGTAGGAGCGTCGAATATTGTTTATTGGCCCATCAAGAATATTCATCTCGTAGACTAGCAAACAGATAGCAGAAACGAGGGGAAAAGGTTGGGAAACGATTTTTATTGTGACGAAGTGCTGAGTGGAAAGACAAAGGTGAAGAAGGTACTTGAGACGGAGCGTATTTTGGCATATTACCACACCAGGCCGTTTTATCCAGTCCATATTGTCGCAATACCAAAAAAGCACATATCATCGCTTTTGACACTAAAGGAAAGTGATCAGGAACTGCTGCTTGAATTGTTAGGCGTTATTTCAGCAGGTTGCAGCCATTGTGACTAGAGACAATGGGGCATGCCGTGTTATCACAAACTTAGGGGACTATCAAGATTCAAAGCATCTTCATTGGCATATTGTATTTGGCAGCCCTCTAACGAATGGGTAAAAGGAGTACATAATGATAGAAGCAATAATTTTTGATATGGATGGTACTTTATTTCAAACAAACTCTATTTTAGAATTATCTCTTGAAGATGCTTTTCAGCGCCTAAGAGAACTACAGTTGTGGAATGATGCGACACCAATCGATAAATATAGGGAGATCATGGGTGTACCGCTTCCGCAAGTATGGGAAACATTACTGCCGCTTCACAGTATAGAAGTACGCGAGGCTATGGATGCTTATTTTCTGGAAAGATTAATAGAAAATATAAACAATGGAAAAGGAGCATTATATCCTCATACGCAGGAAATGCTTGCTGAATTGAAAAACATGAGCTGTTCGATTTTTATTGCCAGCAATGGACTGTCTCCTTATTTAAAGGCGATTGTGGAGTATTACCACTTAGATAAATGGATAACAGAAACGTTTAGCATTACCCAAATACATACATTAAATAAAACTGATTTAGTAAGAACTATTATTAAAAAATATAAGATATCCTCAGGAGCTGTCGTTGGAGATAGACTGTCAGATATTCAGGCGGCTAAAGCAAATGGCTTGCTTTCGGTCGGCTGTAATTTTGATTTTGCCAAGCCTGAGGAGTTGTCCAAGGCAGATAGAGTAATAAATGATTTACGTGAATTAACAGCAGTGCTAACCTAACAAAAGTAAAAGGCCCTTTCAGGATGATTTGAAAGGGTCTTTTTGCTCTTATACATATATAAAGAAGATGTGGAAAATATATGTATATTGTTTTTCATGTCCAATGGTGATGAGGAAAGAGAGGTACTCTTTCCATGTCGATGGGAGAGGCTTCGTTAACACAATTATTTATCCAAGTAATATTAGGATTAATTGGCATTGGCTTATAGGGAATAGGAAGACTGTTTGTTTTCTACTCAAAAATTTGGCTGACCATGTATGTAGTTATTTTTTATTAATCTGCGTCTTCCATTTAAGCTAACGCTCCTTTTAGTTAAAACTTTATTCAAACCTAATACTATTGTGAAGTAAAGGATGTTAGTATCGTATTTCTTTTCCATAAATCTTTTAAAGTATGGATAAGTTTTGCGTTGTGGAAAAACAATTACGTAGAGGGAATTTTTTAATTTGTATGCAAGAAGGTTGCTCTAGACCCACCCGAAATTGCCTTGTTATCATATGATTATTATAAGTAGGGAGAGATTTCATGGAGGAGCAAAAATATAAGGACTTAAAATTGGGAGAACGAGGGGCGATAATCAGCATTGTCGCTTATATTTTCCTTTCGATTATAAAGCTGTTGGTAGGTTTTATGACAGATTCTCAAGCGTTGCGGGCAGACGGCTTGAATAATGCAACAGATATTATTGCTTCGGTTGCAGTCTTAATAGGTTTAAGACTGTCACAAAAGCCAGCTGATAAAAATCATCGCTACGGTCATTGGAAAAGCGAAGGCATCTCTTCAATGGTTGCCTCATTCATTATGATGGTTGTCGGTATCGAAGTATTAATTGATTCTGTTTCTTCTTTTTTGCACAAAGAGAGTCAAACACCTGATATGATTGCAGGGTTTGTCGGGTTATTCGCTGCAGCAATAATGTATGGTGTGTACCGCTATAATTCCCGCTTGGCCAAGAAAATTAACAGCAGTGCTGTTATGTCTGCAGCAAAGGATAATATATCTGATGCATGGGTAAGCATTGGCACGGCTGTCGGCATATTCGGGTCTCAAGCGAATATGCCGTGGCTTGATTCTGTAACGGCACTGGCTGTGGGTGTTCTTATTTGCAGAACAGCAATTGAAATATTCAGGCAAGCATCCCATGAGCTAACTGACGGTTTTGATGTGGACAGGCTCCAAAAATATAAGAACGCTATCCTGACAATGGATGGTGTAAAAGGCATTAAGGAAATTAAAGGAAGGAACTACGGCAATAATGAAGTCGTAGACGTTTCTATTTTCGTTGATTCGACATTGGATATTAAAAGGGCGCATGGGATAGCAGATGATGTGGAAACCGAGCTGCAGCGTGATTATGGTGTGTACCAAGTGCACGTGCATGTAGAGCCGCAATAAAAAAGCCAGCTTTTTAAAGCTTGGCTTTTTTATTCTGCTTGTTTAAGGCTTTTTGTTTCTGTACAAATTTTTTCATGTCTTTTTTTTCCTTTTTCGACAAGGAATTCAGGCGATTTTGCAAAAGCTCTTTAGCAAACAGATAAAGCTCCATATCAAGTTTATTATAGTCCTCAATCAGCTTGATTGTTTCTTTTGGGACATCTGACCGTCTAAGCTTTGTTTTTGTAATATTAACCTTCTCGTAATGAATGTCGTCCCAATTATACACAGATTTAAGTAAATAAATAGATTCATCAAATCTTTCTGTAATCCCGACGGCATCAAATGACGCTAATCTTTCTTTGGCAAGGTTGATATCATATTGAACAGGATAGCCGCATAAAAGTACCGTCTGGCAGTTTTGAGCCTCCGGTTCTGTCCTCACAAATTCCTCTAGCGTCATGTCTTTTAATCTTTCATACCCTGGATAGTTTCTCAAATAAGAGTACAGTGACAATACCCTATCAACAGGATGGCGAAGCATTGTGAAATAGTGGTAGGGCCTTTTAAAATGCTTATGGACTCCATAAAGATGGTGGCCGGCAAATGCGGTAATTTCTCTTTTATGCACTTCTGTCAGCTCCTCCAATGGAATAACTGCGTCTTGAAACAACTCATGATCATACATTTCATTAAGCGTAAATTGTCTTTTAAAAATAGTATTCAGTGTTGACCCGCCTGTTTTTGGAATATGGAGAAAAATAAACAAGTCTTGTCCTTCCATTACAAACACCTCCTTTATATTAGTAAATGAAAAAGTTTGCGAAAAGGGAAAGGCACAAGTGTCATTCCAGTAAAAAGGGGCGAACTTTTCAAATCTGTGAATATTGGAAAACATTTATAATTCCCTGGATTTTAGGTGACAATAAAGAAAAAAGCAATGGGAGGTAAAGATGGCTTTTGCGGTTTATTTTTTTATAGGATGGCTGACCATCGTTTGTTTTTTTATGCAAAAAAAGAAATATAGTGTTGTGGAGAATACTGTCTTGTTTTTATGTGTGTTAATCATAAATCTTAATTGGACATGGCTTATATATGAGGAGTTTGGTTTGATTACCTATTCCCATGATCCGTGGAACTTTGTCGCTTATTTGATAAAAAGGAGCATAATTATTCCGCTGATCGTGTTAATTTGTGTGAATTTTGGCAGCAAGGAATCTTCCTTTCTCAAAAAGATGATGCACATTATCGTTTCGGCATTGGTTATATTAGGATTGACTAGTGTCAGTCATTTATTAAAGGTTACAACAGTTAAACATTGGTCTATATTTTATGATTTTGTTTACTACATCCTGCTCCATGTTTTAGGGCTTGTGATTCTTAAATGGTATCAAACATACATGGTGGAAAAAGATAAAGAGGGGTTAACAAAATGATCTTGGTTGGAAAATTTGATATCAATGAAATTTCCTTATTAATTATGACTGTTGCAGCTTACTTGTTCGTTTTGTTTACACCAAAAAAGCTGAGCAAGGAAATAACGTGTATGAGCCTATTATGGGGGATAGCAACTGGTCTTGTGTATGACTTTACCATAGGCGGAGGACTGCTTGATTTATACCGTGAAAATGACACGAACCATTATGAACTGTTTGACCTTTTTTATTATGCGTTGTATGGGCCTTTTGGCTACGCATTTATGTATTTTTACGAAGTGTTAAAAATAAGGAAAAAAACTTTTGCATTTTATGTGGGAGGATGGGCTATATTCGGTGTTATTGCACAATGGCTTTTCACCATTCTGCATATTATTACATATCAAAATAATTATAGCTTGCCTTTTTCTTTCCCGATTTTTTTGTTAACCCAGACTATTACTGGATTGTTCTATCATTATGTTACTACGGTTTACCCCAGTGAAAGGCTCATGCAAAGGAAAAGAATACAGCAAGATTAATGGGACTAAACTATTATTCCAAGTAAATCAATCAGAATACCCTAAAAAATGATTGACAACGACTTTTAGATGCTGGTAACATAGGTTTAACAGAAAATGCAAAATATTTAAGGAATCGACTAGATCACTAGAGATTCAGCGAATTACAAGTCTAATTGGGCCTGTATTTTGTTGGACTCTTTTTTTATCACTTTTAATGTCAAATAATACCTATACAGGAGGATGACCATGAGATATAGCTACATACATAATCTGGAATGCCCAAAATGCAACAAATACTATTCTGCCAAAGAAATACAGCAATTATGTAGCTGTGGTTCACCGCTGCTGGCTCGATATGAATTAGATAAGTTAAAACATGTTTTATCGAAGGAAGACTTAAAGGGAAGGGAAAATTCTTTATGGAGATATCATGAGGTACTTCCAGTGTTAAGCGAAGAAAATGTAAAAACATTAGGAGAAGGGATGACACCGCTCCTTCAGATAAACGAAGCAGGTGAAAAGTTAGGCTTTCAGCACCTTTATTTAAAAGATGAAGGTCTTGTTCCAACAGGTTCATTTAAGGCAAGAGGGGCTGCGGTCGGGGTATCAAAGGCAGCGGAACTTGGGGTCAAGGAGCTTGCGATGCCGACAAATGGCAATGCAGGTGCAGCATGGTCTCTTTATTCTGCCAAAGCTGGTATCCGGGCACATGTAGTTATGCCTCTTGATGCCCCAGAAATAACGAGAAAAGAAGTAAGTGTATCAGGTGGAGAACTATATTTGGTTGACGGAGTAATCAGTGATGCAGGCAAAATTACCGCACAGCTAATCAAAGACAACGGCTATTTTGATGCTTCTACATTGAAGGAGCCTTACCGGATAGAAGGAAAAAAGACGATGGGCTATGAAATTGCCGAACAATTTGGCTGGGAACTTCCAGATGTCATTCTCTATCCAACAGGAGGCGGTGTCGGTTTAATCGGTATTTATAAGGCACTGCTCGAAATGCAAGAGCTTGGCTGGATCAGTGGCAGACTCCCTCGTTTGGTCGCCGTTCAAGCAGAAGGGTGTGCACCAATTGTTAAAGCATACTTAGAGGGGGAAGAGGAATCAGATTTTTGGGATAATTCCGAAACAAAGGCGTTTGGTATTAATGTACCTAAAGCGTTAGGCGACTTTCTTGTATTGCAGTCGATTTATGAAACAAATGGCTGTGCAGTGGCAGTGTCAGAAGAGGATTTAACGAAAGCCCAGCAGCTTGTCGCAAAGTCTGAAGGCCTGTTTATTTGTCCAGAGGGTGCCGCAACGATTGCTGCAGCGGAAAAACTTCGTGAATCAGGCTGGTTAGGTAAGAAAGAAAAAGTCGTTTGCCTGAATACAGGTGTTGGCATAAAGTACCCGGATACAGTGGAATACACAGCAAAATATATGGGGAAAATCCATAGTTAACTAATATTGATTTAAAACCAAGTAAAATGATTAGATTAATCTGTATTTAAATAGATTACTAAGGAGAGATGCGCATTGTCTGGCATATTAAGAGAGATGGTTGACAGAAGGAAAAATTATTTAATCCATTCTTTGATAGCTGCAGGCATTTACAAAAAAGAAGGACAGCATCTGTTTGAATGGACGTTAACAGATTTGGAAAAAGAATATACGAGATTGAAAAATACAAAAAAATAAACATTAGTGCTGATCAGAAAACTGAAGGCCGCTTCCCTGGTAATGGAGAAAGCGGCTTTTCCTATTTGTGTAAGAATTTTTTTACGAATTTTAGAGGGGGTATAAAAATGGCAGAAGTAACTTTCGAAAATGAAAAATATATTATATCGATTTTAAAGGAAATTGAATACGGATCTGTAACAATTACACTTCATGCAGGTAAGATTGCGCAAATTGAAAGAGAAGAAAAGATCCGTATACAGACTGATAATCATAAAAAATAGAAATGTTTTGATTTTCGACCGGACCTCCGGAGAAGACACGATTGCCGACTTCACTTGGCTCGTGTCTTTTTTTATACAAATTTCCGATAACAACAATATTAATCTGCCACGCTTGAAGGAGAGGAGAAGCAGAAATGACACTATTAACAATCAATGAATTGAATAAGAAATTTATCTCTAAAAATGGTGAAACACAGGCATTAAAGGATATCGAAATGACAGTAGAAAGAGGGGAGCTGATAACCATAATTGGCCCGAGCGGCTGCGGAAAAAGCACCTTGCTGAAAATTATTGCCGGTCTGGATACGGAGGTGTCAGGCACAGTGACTATTGATGGACAGGAAGTTAGCGGTCCTAGCATAGATAAAGGCTTTATTTTTCAAGAGCCGCGGCTGTTTCCTTGGCATACAGTTGAAAAAAATATCGCAGCAAACTTCTCGCTGAAAAATAAGGAAGTCAAAGCAGAGGTCGCCGCACTGATTAAGCTTGTAAAGCTGGATGGATTTTCAAAATCATACCCGAGAGAGCTTTCAGGGGGAATGGCTCAAAGAGCAGCAATTGCAAGAGCTCTTCTCCGCAATCCGAAAGTGCTTTTATTAGATGAACCATTTGGTGCATTAGATGCGTTTACAAGGACACATATGCAGGATGCTTTGTTGAATATATGGCAGGAAAATAAAACCACGATGCTGTTTGTAACACATGATCTGGATGAAGCTATCTATTTAGGGAACAAGGTAGTCATCATGAATGCAAGACCTGGGTCCATTCAGAAGGTCGTGGATATTAATCTACCGTACCCAAGGAAGAAAACCGATAATGCTTTCCAATCATACCGCCAGCAGATTTTACATGAGTTTGAGAAAACAGAACAGGCAAATCAACCATTACAAGCAGTGATTGGAGGAAGACCGCTTTGAGTAATAATAGTGAATTATTATACGGAAACACAGTAGTAAAAAAAATGAGTAAAAACCAGAAAAAAGGAAAGCCGCTGCCATCTAAAACGATTATTTTTTTGAGGGGCATGCTGTTTCCTGTTCTTCTTATGGCAGTGTGGGAGGCGGCGGGTATTTACGGGTTTGTGTCAGAGACGCTGCTTCCGAGACCAAGTGAAATTTTCATAGCTTTCATTGATTTGCTGACGGCAGGAAATTTACTTTATCACTTTCAGGTTAGCTTTCTTAGGGCAATCGTAGGGTTTTTGATTGGTGGGTCTCTAGGTTTGTTAGCTGGATTAGCTGTAGGGTTTTCAAGCAAAATGGAGCATACACTTGATCCTACGATGCAGATGCTGAGGACAATTCCGACGCTTGCTGTTATACCACTCTTTATCCTTTGGTTTGGCTTTGGGGAGGTCTCGAAGGTTCTCTTGATTGCCAAAGGCGCTTTTTTTCCACTTTATGTTAATGCTTTCCTAGGCATACGCAGTGTGGACGGGAAAATGTTTGAGGTTGCTAGAATTTTACAGTTCAGCAAATGGAAACAGATTACTAACTTAATTATTCCTTCGGCCCTTCCTAATATACTGCTCGGTTTGCGACTTGCCTTAGGAGCTGCCTGGCTTGCCTTAGTGGCAGCTGAGCTGATGGGATCAAGCGAAGGTATCGGCTACTTAATTACAGATGCGCGCCAATTTTCACAAACAACCGTCGTTTTTGTAGGAATTATCATATTTGCAGTATTTGGAAAGGTATCTGATTCATTTATAAGAGTTTTTGAAAGAAGACTGCTGAAATGGCAGGACAGCTTTAAAGGCTAATGAAATAAAGGAGTGGAGACTAATGACAAATCGCGCTAGTGGAGATCAGATGCGTTTGAACTTGTTCCTAACAAGCATGGGACATCATGAGGGGGCTTGGAGGCATCCAGCCTCTCCAGTTGAGAGGGTGCAAGATTTCACTTATTATCAGGAACTTGCGGCTCAAGCTGAAAGGGCGAAATTTGATTCTATCTTTATGGCAAACAGGTACTCTGTTTCTACTAAAGCTGTTAAATACGGAGAACTCGGAGGGGGAGGGATGGAACCGCTCATCCTCCTGTCCGCACTGGCAGCTACAACGAAGGAAATCGGGTTGATTGGCACTGTGTCTACCTCCTTTACAGAGCCTTTCAATGTTGCCAGAAGCTTTTCCTCCCTCGACCATTTGAGTAAAGGAAGAGCAGGTTGGAATGTTATCACCTCTGGAACAGATGAGGAAGCTAATAACTTTAATTTAGAAGAAATACCTGGTCACGAACAAAGGTATGCGCGTGCACAGGAATTTTTGGAGGTGACCAATAAGCTGTGGGACAGCTGGGACGAGGATGCCCTTATTAAGAATAAGGAGACTGGTGTCTACGCCCAAAGCGATAAAGTCCATGAGATTAATCATAAAGGCAGCCATTTTTCCGTTAAAGGACCATTAAACAGTCCAAGGTCACCGCAAGGAAAACCGATTATTGTTCAGGCTGGCTCCTCGAAAGACGGAATAGACTTTGCGGCACAATATGCAGAAATAGTCTTTACAGCACAGCAATCACTTGAGGATGCACAGCTCTTTTATAAAAAACTGAAGACCAGAGTCCGAGACTTTGGGCGTAATCCAGATATGGTTATTGTTCTTCCAGGAATATGCCCTGTTATCGCCAATACAAACGAAGAGGCAAAGGCGAAAGAAACGGAGCTCCATTTACTAACAAATCCGGAATACAGCCTGCTGCAGCTGTCAAACAGAGTCGGAATTGATCTGACTACATACCCGTTAGACGGTCCCTTTCCAGAACTGCCTGATATAAAAGAAATAAAGGGACATCAAAGTCGAACAAAACTCATTAGTGACTTAGCTAAAAACGAAAATCTCACGATAAGACAGTTGCTTCTCCGCTTAGCCGGCGGACGAGGGCACTTTACAATTGCCGGCACACCTGAAAGAATTGCTGATGAACTGCAAGTATGGTTTGAAAATGGCGCTGCAGATGGCTTCAACATCATGCCTCAGCAGATGAGTGAAGGCTTGACGGAATTTATAGAGTCCGTTATACCAGAATTACAAAAAAGAGGCTTGTTTAAAACGGAATACGCAGACGGCACGCTTCGAAACAAGCTGGGCATATAAGTAAACACCTCTCGTGAAAGAGAGGTGTCTTATTTATGTATATTTATACGAAGAAAGCTCCCACGAGGGGAGCTTTTCGTTTGATTACCTTTTGTTTATTCGTATTCCTTTAATACATTCTCAATATAGCTGTTATTAACAACCTCTGTGACATCCAGCTTTTTTGTCAATCCGCCTGTTTTTACAAGCAAATCTGCTGTTATTTGTTGTTCTTTTATGATGTCATCGCTTATCGGTGTATTTTCAGGAACGGAATTTTCCAGGACCCTGCTGATTATTTCTTCATCTGTATTCTTTAAGTCTGCATAAATTTTGATTGCTTCATCTTTATGTTCATTTTGCCATCTTGTCGCTTTTTCGGTTACTTTTAAATACAGCTCTACAAGTTCAGGATGTTCTTTGGCAAATTCAGTCCTGACAATTTGGAAGCCAGGGCTGTAGCTGCCAATATCTTTTCCTGTTGCGATTACTTTTGCCTTTTTATTAATGACTTGAATGGATTGGTATGGTTCCCAGATGGCCCATGCATCGACAGAACCAGTTTCAAATGCTGGCTGTGCTTCATCTGGCTGAAGCTGGATGATTTCTAGTTCTGACGGCTTAATGTCTTCTTTTTCTAGTAGCCTGTATAATAGCCCATATGCACTGCTGCCTTTAGCAACAGCGATTTTTTTACCTTTCAAATCATCGGCAGTTTTAATCGAACTGTCTTGAGGGACAATAATGGCGTCACCTAGTTCTCCAGTACTGGCTGTTGCGATTTCCTCAAATTTAATTCCGCCGCTTTGGCCAGCTAGTACAGGGATATTGCCGACCCTGCCAAAGTCGAGTCTGTTAGAGGCAATTGCCTCAAAGTAAGAAGGACCACTTTGGAATTCCACCCATTTAACTTTAGCACCAGCCTTTTCAAACTCTTCTTCAAACCAGCCTTTCTCTTTAGCAAGCAGGATTGGCCAAATGCTTTGCTGCACTCCGATATTTACAGTAACTTCTCCGACCTTGCCTTCAGAAGAACTGTTCGTAGACGAAGGCGCACCGCATGCAGCAATCACAAAGATTAATAGTATAACAGATAGTAAGTAACTTGCTTTCTTTAAATAGCCCATTATGTATCCTCCAATATAATTTTTATAAACAAACAAATTAGAGACTATACAGTTATCACCGCCTTTCCAGCTAAAAATAAAAGGCCCTAAGTATAGCTAACACTATACATTAGGGCCTTCAGGCTGACTGATCGGCATATTCATTGTAATAATTTTATATCTGATTATTCTTACTGATTAGCTTGGTATTATAAGCGAAAAAATTATCTTTGCTTTTTCCACTTAATAGAACCTGTTCCATCATGAGGATGCACTGCTGCCATACACTCATGGTATCTTTTATTCAGTTCAGAAAGAGAAAAG
>Ga0268252_1000928_pt1 | contig 17602 bp, 20 predicted proteins | sample AgamicMgSfrz_FD_200244 | JGI IMG/M metagenome (GOLD analysis project Ga0268252, IMG submission 200244) | Agave microbial communities from Guanajuato, Mexico - Mg.Sf.rz (v2) (version 3) | ecosystem: Host-associated > Plants > Phyllosphere > Phylloplane/Leaf | place: Guanajuato, Mexico | collected... | reverse complement strand
TGTTTTTTTCGTTTCTAATACTTTTTCAGACATTGAAACAACCTCCTATTTTTTAATAGATGAATAGTTTTATTCCCAAATAAGGGGATAATATTTCCAACAATCTAAATATTATAACTAGTTTTCTCGTTAAGCAAGCGCTTACATTGAAGCGTTTATTCTGTGAAAGGTTTCCTCCTTAACGTGCTAAAGCAAGAATGCGTCGCTGTATATTCTTGCATCTTTTTTAAAAATATTTGTAAAATCATTCTAAATCTTATCAACAAATTATTATTCTAAAGGAGAGAATCAAATGGAATATACTGTTAAGTTTTGCCCTTGTAATTTTGAAGAAGAGCTCTATGACGTAAAAGAGAAATTGCAACAAATTTCAGATGTGGAAATTATAGAAGAAAAATGTTTGCTTTATTGCGGCCAATGTTTAGTACAGCCATTTGCATTAGTCAACGGTAAAAACATTGTTAGTGATAGTGTCAATGATCTTCTTGCAGATATTTTACAGCATCTCGAAGGCACAAAGATAAATTGCAATAAAACAAATCTACAGGTAAATTGTGGAGGGTGTGGGAGTTGTAATTACAATAAGAAACAAGTGCTTCGTTGAATCTTTGACCATGTTAGGTATATGATGTTGGACTTATAGTATAGTATCGTCTTGCCTTGAAGGATTTTCTGTTAAGATATTACAAGTCATCTATTTAATCTTTTAACTTATTATCTTAAACTCGGTTTATTTCTAAGCATCAAGATTAAAAATGGATTTAATGATTGATTTATTAATATAATAACTGTCTATAGTCAAGTATCCTTTTTAGATTCATGCTAATAGTTTCTTGATAAAGGAATATAAGAACAATTTTATTTGAAGATGGGGTGATGAAAATGGATTTGATTGATCGTAGCTTACTGCAATTTATACAAGAAGATAGTAGAATTACTGTCCATGAATTGTCTAAAAAATTACTTCTAAGTCCATTAAGTATAAAAAAAGACTACAACGTTTAGAAAAAAATGGTGCAATACAAGATTTTACGGTAATTCTCTCGTCTAACACAATTGGAAAAAGTGTAAAAGCAATTATTCAAATAGCAAATTTAAAAATAAAAACTCAACAATTTGAAGAAATTATTAAAGGAGAAAAAGATATTTTAGAATGTCACCGGATAACCGGAATAAACAGTTATTTTATGAAAACTGCATTTTCATCCATAAAACAGTTAGAAGCCTTTACAAACCGTTTCAGCCTTTATGGTAAAGTCGATACATCTTTGATTATTGCTTCTCCCGTATCTCATCAAATTTCACTACCCAAAACTGAGTATCTTCAGCCGATCAAGAATGAATAACATACAGTAGTATCATTATAAAAAACTAGTATAAAACCATAAGGAAGTAGTTATACCTGTGAACTACTTCTCTATTTAGGAAGCCTTTTTTATTAACCAAATACTTTTTATTAACGAGTTTCTTTCTAAAAAATATCACGGGGAGAAATACCAACTTCTTGCATTGATTGAAGTTGACGACCTTCATTTTAATCTCGACTGCTCACACGTATGTATCCAAATCTTCTGTTTTCTATTTTATACTTCTTTTGTGGTTCTCTTCCTCTTATTACATTAAAAATGTTCGTAAAATTTTATGCATTTCATAAGACGTTCGTAATTCATTTTCAAACTTAAACGAACGATAAAAATAATAGATTTCTTATCCAAAAGAAAAGTTCGAGAAAGTATACTTTCTCGAACGTATTAGCTCGTTAATGTCTGTATTTTTTGTGTTTTCTCGTAATTTTTTGATATGTTTTGTAGAAACTGTTTTCATTCTGTCTTATATTGCTCATAATATTTTTTATTGGCTCTATCTTTTTATTATGGACCTACTAAATTTCCTAGAGACTGAAAAATTTCGATGAGGGGAGAAGAAGCTATGTTAATGATAGTTAATCCAGTAGGTCAAAAAGAAGACTTACTAAAGTGTATTGTGAAAAAAAGAAAAGAATTAATTGATCTAGGTAGTAATTATGGATTTTTAGATAAAAGAACAATTAAGTGTAGTCAAGATTTAGACAACCTTATAAATTTACATATGAAATCTTATTCTGGTTCAACTAACATGTTTTTAGATAACGGAGGGGATCTACCTAGAATGAGACACTCGTATAGTAATTATAAAGGTAGTGATTTCAAATATGAGGTAAAAGCCGTTGAGTTTGCAAGAAGTAATATTCGTATCTGTTCTGCCCAATTGATTGCTCATTCAAATCTAGCAACATTTGGAGTATACACTGCTTTAGTTTTAGTTGGTAATGGAACTAAAGCAGGTTTTGTTGCCCTTCAAAATTTACGACGGTTAAGAACTCATTCGTGAAAATTTATCTTTTCTAACGATTTAAACTTAATTTATAAGTACTTAAAAAACATCAGATTTAAAAAAACTGATGTTTTTTAGCACTTTAAGTTCAGAAAGTGATACTAATTTAACTTTTCCTAATGAATCTTGTTCCTTAACTTCACCAATACCATTGTTATATAGCCACAAAAAAGTATAATTTTTTTCTTGAAATATGACATTACAACCAATCTTCAATAATTATCCTTCCAAGCGCAAGGTTTTCTAAATAATCCTTTAAGGATACTAATTCATCAGTTTCCTTTTTTATTTTGAGAAAACAGGGAATCTTTTAAGACTCGTCGTATTCATATAGATAAAGAGGTGGTTGAATTGAAACAATTAATTATTAATAATGTTGAATTTAACGTTGAAAATTTTGAAGAAAAAACAATTACACATTCCACTACAGGTGAGCAGCTAAAAAAGATTGGTTTTGCATTTTCGGTTATAGGAAAAAAAGATTATAACTTATATGACATATTTTTCGAGAGCCCCCATTTTGAACTTACTATTGTTGATACAAATGAGAAACTTAAAATGAAAAATATTTCACACAGTACTTTTTATCAAGCAGCAGAGATATCAGATGACACAAAAGTCGTATTTAGAATTAAGTTACAACAAGAACTAGCCAAAGAAAAAGAACTTACAAAAGATCAGAAGTTGATGGTTAATGCCGTAAATGAGGTTGTTTTATCTAGAGTAAGATTTAAAGCATTAGAAGAAATACTAGAAGAAAAAGGATTAATCAAAGGTGATGAATTATTTGATAAGATTGAAAAAGTAGCTAAAAGAGACTTTGACACGTTAAAGAAAGAACTACTTTATGGTAAAGAAGAAATAAATACGTAAAAGCACCCCTATTTTATCAAGGTGCTTATTTATTTTCCCATAGCGAGCCTTTTCCTATATTATTTCTGAGAAAGTCCATAATGTTAATTAAAAATGTATAGGATATACAGCTTAAAAACAGAAAACCACTGGGCCTAATCAGTGGTTTTCTGTTTGCATTTATAAACCTAGAGTTGATGTTTCGTAACATCTTGAGTAGTTTGCTCAAAATTTAATGTCTAATTCACACTTTTTCTTATGTATTTAAGTTATATGTCTAAGATCAAAAGGAATTAATATTTAAGATTTTCACATCTTGAATGAATATCCTTTCCTTTGTAGATATATCTAGTTTGGCTAATTTTACAATTTTATCTGAATCTTTAATAGTTTTTATAATGACCGAGCCATTAACCATTTTATTATTTTTTGATACCGAGTAATCTACCTTAAACATTTTTAATTTTTTTGGCTTATCTTTTAACATTGTAGTTACCTCTTTTTTATTAATTCTTATGTCATTTATTATACTTGGTCTAGTGTATACTTCTATATGTATTATGAAGAATTATTTGTAATATACATTAATTACTGTTGATTACAAAACCCTATATCCAAACATGGTTAGAATCTCTGCTTTTTTTATATAAATGCTAAAAAAAGACTACCTCTTACCAGTCAAAAGAGGTAGCCTTTTTCTATACAGTGATTGAAATGTTGTGTTGACGATTTGTTGTATCTTGAGTAATTTGTCCCAGGTAGTAAAAAATATGTATATACATAAAAAATCGAGGATATTTAAATTTTGTTTGAATTTATGTTTTGAAATATACAAGAAAGGGAAAAGTAACTTAGTTTTATTCCAGATGAATTTTGAAGAAGAAAAATGATTAATATGTTGAGTAAACTATGATAGTGAATCTGGAGGGAAGGTATGTCAATTAATAAAGAAGTTTTATATCGTGGTAAAAGATTTAAGATTATTCATATTTATAGTTCTGGTTATTGTGAGCTTAGAAAAATTAACGATCCTTTCAAAGTAGAGCTAGCTTTATTAAATGATATCCTACTAACATGATAATGGTTGCTGCATATTTTTATTTTCCTAACCAAACTGACTCAATTTGATTTTTGTTGTTAAACAAACATATTAATCATTTTTTGATAAACACAGAAACCAAATTCTTAATATGTAAAGGATTTGGTTTCTTATAATGCCCACTATGCTAACTAAAGCTGTATATGCTATACAGTTTAAAAACAGAAAAAGACTACCTCCTTCCAGTCAATATAGATAGTCTTTTTCTGTTATGTAATTAGGCCCTATGAGATAATGCTCCGTTTCTTTTTAAGTACTTTGCTCAAAATATTTATTTGAATTCCTGTTATGCTAATAATTTTTCAGTTCAATCTCGTTGGCAGCTTTCGCTATCATTTTTGTAATCATTTTAAACATTATGTACATGAGAATAGGCAAACGCAAGAGTAGATTACGTAATAATATTTTAAAATATGAGCTTTCAATCATACCTCCAGCAGCTACTAATCCTACTTTTTGATTTTTCTCAACAAACTTTCTCATTTCTTGTTCATAAGTAGCAAAAGAACGGGTATAATCACCATGCACAGCTTTAAGTTCCCCAGCTAATATATATGCTCCGACAAGCGCTAAACTAGAGCCTTGACCAGAAAGGGAAGATGGACAATAAGCCGCATCACCTATCGCGGAAGCATGTGCTAGAAGAAGAGAATAAGCTCGATCAGGAATGGATTAATCTTATGAAGGAAGCTTATCAATTAGGTCTTTCAATTGTAGAAATAAAGGAATTTATATATTCAAATCAAAAAGAGCCTATTTCTAAATGATAAAGGCTCTGTTTTTCTAAAAAATTCATCATCTAAACCTTAAAAGTAGCTTATTACTCAGTGACTTCCTTTTCCCCAGTACTTATTATTTTATACAAAGCTATAGACGTAGTTTCTGCATCTGTAAAACGTTCAACCTCCCCCGTTTCAACATTCCTCAATTGAAAGGTCTTTAGTTCTTTAGAATAGCTAAGGGAGAAGGTATTATGTACACTATAAATGGTATGAATAATTTCACTATCTTCATACTGTAATAAAGTTTCTAGCATCTCTTTGATTTTAATTATTATCATCTATCACTGAACCCCCTTCTCACTATTTAAAGAAATGTTGCAAATTAAAGTTTAATCTATTTTAACATAGGGTATATTTATAAGTTATTACCTCCAATAATTGAAATAAAGATTTCAAAAATGAAATAAATTTGTAAAAAAACAAAATAATGTAATTTTGTATGGGGATTAGATGTTATATGATAAACGCAACATAGGTGGAAACTAAGGATATATATGGTATAAAAGATAGATTTGAAATACATGTTTTGAGAAAAAAATATAAAGAGTCTTATTTAAAATTGATATTTTGAGGAGGTAGGAGGTATCTAAAATTGAGTAGTGCATCTAGATTCAAAATGCGAATTTATAGCCCTCAGTGGGGACATAAGGACCTGTATCAGTTTAAAAAAACAAAAGAGGGTTGGACATTTGAAAACTATAGGTATAAAGGTGAAGTAGATAAAGGTGGTAATCTTTTGTTTTATAAAGCCCTTCTTACTGAATCCATTTCCTATCCAAACTATCTAGAGACTTATATTTCTAGTGCATGGGAGAATGTTAACACGTTAAATAAAGAACAAGTTCAGAACATTTTTGATGAACTATCTAAATGGGTATCAGCTAGCGAACATGACATTAATTAACCCTTTATCATGTTGAAAAAATGGGTACGACCATGGATATATCCAGATTTAAAGATTCATTATAAAAGCCCTGTTGGTTTTTATCTAAAAACATATCTAATGTCGTTAGTACAAAGAAGGAAGACGTTCGTTTATATACAAAGACTAAAAATGAAAATTGATAATCATTCATTTAGGGATACTAACTAAGGATAACGATAATCATTAAACAAATAAGGGGTGTATTCAAAATGGAAACTATTTATAATCAGAGAGAAAAGATGACCGATTTTATTAGGGACAACAAACAGAATTTCCAGGATAAGCTCTTATCAGAGGCGGTTAACGTAGCTTCTAAGATTAACGACATTTTAGAAACTGGAAATATTGATCTTTTGAAAAATGCTCAAAAGTTAGCTCTATATGTCGTAGAACAAAAAGAAGAACAGCTCATTGCTTTCGCTCAACAAGAAGGAGTAGCCTGGGCAGAGTATGCCTTAACTCTTGCTTTCAAACTAGAATGGGTACAGGCCATTAGGCGAACGTTATGGCATTTTCTCTATCAATATGATCGAATAAATAACCATTTTAATGGCCGTGAAGAATTTTATGCCCTAGAGAAACGAATTAATGATAGGATTGATCAATTTCTTAACACTTTTCTCATTAGTTATTCCAAGTATAAAGATGAATTAATTGCCTCCCAGAGAGACTTAGTTGAACATCTATCAGTGCCCATTATACCACTTAGCCAATCTGTAGCTGTACTACCGTTGATCGGAATGATTGACCTCAATCGTATCCAAACTATTGAGGAGAAAGTGTTGATGGGCATCTCAGATTTAAAGATTCAAACATTAATTATAGATCTGTCTGGAATTGCTAACATGGAGATGCATGTTATTGACCATTTTCAAAAAACATTAACTGGTATTTCAATGATGGGAAGTAAAGCCATTCTTACAGGTTTACGTGCTGACCTAGTTAGGACCATGATTCACTCAGGAATTTCCTTTGAGGATAAGGCCGAAGCAAAAGGGACATTACAGCAAACTTTAAAAGAATATTTAGAGCTGAATCAAATTTAGAAAAAATATAAGAAATTTACCCTACAGACAGAAATGAAAACGAGTTTACGAAAAAATAAACCAGTATCCAGAAAAGTCTTATAGTAAGATATAAGGCTTTTTGTGCCTAGAAATCCCATTATGGTAACTAAGATTATATATATATATGTAATAAAAATTGGGTTCAAAACCTAAGTATAAACAGAACATATCTGATACATTTAAGGTTGTTGTAAATAATAATAGCCATGTTATTACAGTAATACTAAGATAGGAGATTTTAAACAGTAATGAAGTACGATGAATACGAACTGCTTGAGTTATTTGAAGCTGAACCTTCAGTAATGGTTGATGATCAGACTGGTATGTTTATGTATAGCAAAGATGACGATCATGGCTTTCATTTGTTATTAGTGATGTCGGTACATGAAGGTCAATGTAGTGTAAGCTTAAGTTATAAACATTTTAAGGGATTAATCTTTGATTTTGAATTAGAAGATATTAGCGAAATTAAAGGTGAGAATAATCGCTTAACAATTCTCGGAAATGATGGTAACAGAGAAGTAGAAATTAGTTTCAAGCCACATTTTTCGTTAAAAACTGTAAAATTGTAGTTTTAACTAGACCTTTGCTGCCTATAAGATGTTATATGTTAGCTAAATGCTTATAAGGTATACAGTTATAAAACAGAAAAAACTGCCATCGGTGATGAGGCAGTTCTTCTGTTCTTGTTTAAAGGTTGTTTTTTATTAAATATAACGACGCTTTTTTGATAAAATGAGAGCAGAGATACCAATCAATACCACACCCATGATGGCTGGAGTAGTGTGGCTAACTACTGAATACAACTGACCGCCAATAATTGGTCCAATGAACCGTGCTAAAGATTGAATGCTTTGAGCTCCCCCTAGTATATGCCCTTGCTCACTGTCACCAACAGATTTTGAAAGCATCCCATTAAATGATGGCCCACAGACCGAATCACCCAGTCCGAAGAAAACCATCCCAACAATAAAGACGAAATAAAAAGCTGTAAGGGCTGAAATTGAAATAAGGATAAAACCAATAATTTGACTCATCATGCCTAAAAGAGCAATTTTTTTATCTGTCAAAAATTTGAGTAACCGTGGCATAATGATTGTTTGTGAAAAGATATCAAGTACACCTATTATAGAAAATGTCAGACCAATAAATATAGGCTGCCACGCAAAGGTATCTATTGAAAACTGAGAGAAGATAGCTTGTAATGATCCGTTAGGAATCCAAACTAGGAACCCAGAAATTAGCAGCCATTTAACAGATCTAAAGGAAAAAACCTTTGATAATTGTATAAAGGGATTAAGATGTCTAACAGAGATACTGGAAGAGCGTCTAGACTTCTCAAGACTCTCAGGCATAAAAAAATAGCCATATATGGCATTAAGCAATGTGATAACCGTACCAGCATACATAGGAACATTGTTTCCGAAAGTCGCAAGTGCACCTCCAATTATAGGGCCCAGAGCAGTGCCAACCCCAACAACAGCACTAATCCAACCAAAGTACTTAGTGCGTTCATTTGAAGGGGTAATATCTGCAAAGTAAGCAAAAATGGCTGAAATTTCGCCACCTGTCAAACCTTCAATGATACGACCAAGGAAGAGAATCCAAAGTGCACCTCCAAGTCCAAAGATAAAATAACCAAGGGCAGATCCGATTAAACTAGTAATTAATACTGTACGACGACCATACCTATCGCTTAACGCACCTAAGACTGGTGCAGCCAAAAAGACAGAAAGAGCGTATATAGACGTAAGTAATGTTACTGCAGTAGGCTGACTGCTGGGGCCACTAGTATAAGTCTGTACTAAAAAAGGTAAAACGGGGCTAACTATAGTCAATCCAAGACCAGTTAAGAAGACAGTGATAAGCCCAAACGTTAGGGCATGTTTATTTATTGAATTACCCATGATAGTTCTCCTTTAATTTTATTGTTTCTAAGGAAACAAACGTAAGTTTACTCCTTTATTGTTTCCTTGTCAACAATAAGACAACATAAAAAAACACCACTTACTCAGTGATATTTTTCAAATGATGTCTATATCGACCAATGAAACGAAAAATAGTGTCAAATTCTTCATTGGTCATGTGCTTAAATACTTCTTCATCACGTTCAAGAAAAGATCGGTGTAATTCTTGATGGATATCATTTATTTTTTGGCCATTAGTTGTTAATCGAAAATATATCTCCTTTTTGTTTTCAGCACTTTGATAACTCTCAATCATATTTTTAGCTATAAGCTTCTTAGTAAGCTTGCTTATAGCACCTCGAGTCATGTAGCTTGCAGCTGCAAGTCTTGTTACATTTGCATTTGGGATTAGAGCGATATTTTCAATTAATTCTATTTCACTCAACTTATAGTCCTTTAAAGCCAATTCTACTTCCGGTTTATTACACCAGATTATCTCATTACACAAATCCATAAGTTCACTCATTAACTGCTGTCGTTTATCCATAATAACTCCTCCCTAATTTGTATACAGTATAACGAGTTTTTGTTTCTTTCACAACAAAACGAAACAAAGCACTATAATATTTATTAAGGAAACGTAATAAACGTTATTATTAATGAGAAGTAAATGATTAAACTCTTTTATTAAAATTAAAGTTTTATCATTTACTTAAATTGGCGAAAAATAGGCCAATTTTCTACAAAGAATATAAAATATACAACAAATATGGCCTAGTGACAGGTTAAGAATATTTTGTCTGAAAGGAATTTGTAACTTTTTAATAGAATGATTATGAAAATGAACAGATAATAAAATTTTACACATAAGGAGATAAAACTATGGAAAAAAACAACTTACTAAGAATGGACAATGTCAGCATCGTGGTAGAATCCCTTGATGACGCAATTTCTTTCTTTGGGGAGATTGGCTTGAGTCTCGAAGGGCGAGCGACTGTCGAAGGTCAATGGGGTGGCCGTGTAACGGGATTGGGTTCTCAGTGTGTAGAGATTGCGATGATGGTTACCCCAGATGGCCACAGCCAGATTGAACTTTCGCGATTTCTCACCCCACCTACTGTATCAGATCACCGGACTGCTCCTGTAAACGCTCTGGGCTATCTACGCGTCATGTTCACTATTGAAGACATTGACGAAATGGTGTCCAGACTCACTAGGTATGGTGCTCAGCTTGTTGGTGAAGTGGTTCAGTACGAGGACTCGTATCGGCTCTGCTACATCCGTGGAGTAGAAGGACTTTTAATCGGTTTGGCAGAGCAACTCGGTAACAAATAAGTAAGTGACGTTTTATAAAAGTCTCTACTGAAATATATATTTAAGCTGCCAGAATTTCCGATAGCTAGATAATAAGATATGACAAACTACTTCTAAATATGTCATCGTTTCTTTACCTGGCTTCCAATCTAGATTATTTTCAGGTTTTTTTCAAACCCTTATCTTGCTTTTTCGCATCTCGCCTATATCTACTTAATTATGGTATTTTTGTTTTAATATTCAAAAAAGGGTAGTTATTCTAATAATCAACTAAAATAGGAGGAGATCAAATGAGAAGAGCGAAACAAGCTGTTGTAGCTTCTGCCGTAGGTTTAGCTATGTTAGCGACGCCATTAACTCTACCGAATTTAGGAGGTTCTGCTGGCTCCGCAGAAGCTGCAGAAGTGTAGCGATCGATCCAGTAGCAATTGGGCAAGCGATTGCAGATGCAGCTAAAACGGCTGACAATCGAAGTGGGTTTGTCAAAGGAGCGATGGAAAAAGCTTTCTTTGAATCGGGTCAACAGTATAATGTGATGGTGATGAATTTAAGTCAAGGTTATAATTCCAACCAACTACAAGGTGTACAATATTTTGATACAGTAGATTACGATGGTATTACGTTCGGAGTCTGGATATTTGAAGAAGGAACGTTTATTAATGAAGGTGACGGAGGATATGATAACTGGGCTTTTAGAGGCTGGTTTGAACGAACGGGAGATGACGAAAAAACGGTCAACTTTCATAGACCTTAATCTATTTAAAAAGAATCCATTTTGAAAAGAATTAATCGAAATGGATTCTTTTTGTTTGTTTTAAAAAAGCTTTTTCTATTTACAGAGAAGAGAATCTAATAAAAAGTCTACTATGGTGCTTTGAAGAACATTATTTCAATTAAAAATCTTGTTCCTTCCACATCAGTCCAATTTCTTGTTCACGCTGCAAAACTTTCTCGAGATAACGCTCGGTAGTCTTACGGTCACTATGACCCAATTCCTTTTGAATTAAAAAGATGTCTGCTCCCTGCTGCCTACTGTAGATAGCATAAAAATGACGAAAGTAATGAGGAGTAATTCTATCATTTCGTTCTTTTATAAAAGGTAAATTCGTCCGTTCAATGATACGTACAATATAATTACTTAAGTTTTTATATTGATAATAGCCTCCATCCTTGGTTGGAAATAATGGCCCTTGATCACTTGTATTTAATATCGAACTGACATGACGCCGTTCTCTAAAGGCAATGATTCGTTCATATAAAGATGGATGAAGTAATTTATCAAATTTCTTTCCACCCTTCCCTACTCCTCTTAAACGATAATGTCCACTTAAACTGTCTAGGTATACATCTCCCCACGAAGCATTCGCTATTTCTTGTACACGCAGTCCCGTCATTGCCAGCATGGTTAATAATCCATAGTTAATCGGATGATTTCTATAATAGTCTAGGATTTGCTTAACTTCATGGTAATACAAATCACGATTTGGAATTTCTTGTTCAGATAGTGATGTACTCAAAATTTCTTTATGTAATGGATACTGAATATACTTCGTTTGATGTAACCATTTCATAAAACTTTTTAAAACCGTCATTTTGGCATCTAAAGTTGCGGGTGAATAAGGTTTTCCACCCTTCCCTAATAATGCGGTGCTTAAATAGGCCTGATAATTACGTATATGCCAAGGTCTTAAATTCTTAAATATAGTTTCTTCTATATAATGATCTACATCCTGTCGTAAGAACGATTCACTTTCTACCGCATACCGATAAAACTGCAGCAGTATCCGTACATATTCAGTTTTGGTATTTTCTTTTCGTTCTCGATCCTTTCGAATATGCTTTCGTTGGTGTACATAGTAGTACATCATTTCTTCATCCGTAAAGCCACTGAACATCTCTTCGTTTTTTCGCTGGTGATGCTCATTTCTCTCTTCTAATACATCATAATACGTACTATCCAGCATCAATGAAACAATCTTATTAAAATTCCCTTTTCTTTCCCTTACTTCTGTTCCTATATGTACTAATGAGAAATCTTGCATAAAACCTCTCCTTTTATCAAGCATGTCTTGTTATTTATAGGTCTTCCCTGTGTCGGAATAGTTTCCTATCTATGTGAGGGTGAAGTATATATTTATATGTATATAACTAATAAAGAATTATTAAAACTTATTAATAGTATTACTAACAAATTTTAAACTATTAATTATCTTAAATAAATATCTAATATATTTGCAATTAAATAGTTACTTAAAGGTATATATTATATTTATTACTTTATAATTGTAACTCATTTAAAAGTAAAAATGAAAACTTATTTTCTGTAAAAATAGTTTCTTATTTATATGATTTGTAGAAAAATCACCTATTTGTCATCAGTCAAAGTAAATAGTGAAGCTTTAATTTATATAAGTTAGTTATAGTATTTACATATCTATTATAAAAACTTTTAATCTATAACTTTACCTTGATATGATATAATAAATCATTAATAATACAAAAATAAAAGGAGTGTATATCATGATTGATAATCCTATTAAAATTATTACTATTGAAGATGTGATGGAAATGTTATCTATATCATCAAAGAAAACAATATATACATATATTCAACAAGAGAAATTAAATCCTATTAATAAAGATGACTGGCATATTGAAGGACGTTATGAATTTGATATCGAGGATGTTGTTCGTTTACAAGAAGAGTTAAAAAAGCCAGGACTTACAACAAAAGAGGTAGCGCAGCAACTCGATATATCCGTCACAACAGTGAATAAGTATATTAAGCAAGAACTCTTACCTGCATTCCAAGAAGAATACCGGGGTATTAATTGCTATTTTGTGAATGAGGAAGATTTAGAAGAGTTTAAGCGAACGCATGAAGTGGGGCGCAAACCCAGCAAGCGTCATTTTTACCACCCCGAACAGAATATTGCACTATTTCAGCTTTTTGTGAAGAAAGGCGAAGAAAAAGAGCAGTCTGCTCGTATCATCTCGGTAGAAGATCCGATTATGGCGGTTACAGAACAACATGAAGAGGTAACATTAAAGGAGTTGCTTCACCGAGGTTTTGAAGCAGCTTATGAGATTGAATCGAAAAAAACAATTACCAAAGAAGGCTATGCAACGTTTGCCTTTAAGCAAACAGCCTATGCGAAATCACAGCTTTATAAGCTCATGGATTTATTCTATCAATACCTAAGCCCGACCAATATGAGGATTACACCACAAGAAGAGAAAGAGCAATTTTTGATTGAAATTAAACCAGTATTACTGACGGAATCAGCACAAGAAATCGTTGAGTTATTAGAGTCGGTTCTTGTATCAGGGAAGATTAATAAACGCAGCCGTGGGATTTATATTGATAGCGATTTGGAAGTGGTACGCGTAAAGGTATCAAGTGATTTGAAAGAAGAGTTACAACAAAAAGCCAAAGAATTGGGGAAAAGAAACATCGAGGAATTGTTATTATATGCAGTAGAAAAATTATAAAGTGAACTAAGAATAGCACAAAATAAGGCAAGCCAGCAAGAATGGCTTGCCTTTACAAATGAAGAAGGTGTCTACTTTAAATTTATGTATTATATGCAGAACCAGTTTACACATAACGTATTATCGGAAATAGTATGAGCTATTCTAGAAACCAACTTAGTTATAATAAAGCATGTAACATCTCATTAAAGTCTTCTTGAGTATCTTTAATATTATTAAAAAACTGTTCATCTACTTTTTCTACAATTGGCCCAAGTACAAGCCAGATCGTTGCATTTCCTGCTGTATGTCCAAATACAAGTACCAAAGCCAAAAGTGCAATTACAGTTACTAATAAGATTTTTAATACTTTTTTTTCTTGGTATATTTTATAAGGAATAAAAGCCGTCACACAAAAAAAGAAAAATCCTGCTCTAAGAGCATTAAATTAAAGATAGATAATCAACTAACCAAAATTAATTGTTAAAAATTCACTTACAACTTTAATGATGAAACACACGAATACCTGAATGAGCCATGACCATCCGATATTCATTTGCTGCCTGTGTAACTTGTTCATCTCGTAAAGAATTTCCTGTTTGAACCACATACTTAACGCCACTTTGAGCTGCACGATCTATATTATCACGGAACGGTAAAAAAGCATCGGATGCATAAAAACCTTATTTTATATACACTTATAAAAAATTTTAGTAAGAATAATTCAGTGAATATTGAAGATACGGATTGAGTAAGCATGAACGAAGACTAAAACAACAAATCAAATTTACCTATTTTAAAATAAATCCTTACGCATTTCTCGTGTTCGAACGCCATCTTCAATTTTTTCTGCAATGTCCATTAACCTTTCAATGTCGGAAAAGGAATACATTCGGGTACCTGAAGAGTTTCGTTTTGGGAAAATAAGCTCTCGCTCTTCATAATAACGAACTTCTCTTTCTGATAAACCTGTCATTTCAGTAACGATTTTTATAGTCATAACTTTCTCATCTAAATATGGATGATTTTTAGTCAAGATTATCCTCTCCTATTTCCATTCTTTATCAGTATATATGTTATTAACTTTTGGATTGTATATAGAAATGAAGTTCATTAAATATAGCACGTTATAAATACTTCTTGATGAAGAGCTTTTTAAAATCAATAATAAGAAGATAAAAACTTCTAAATTGCTGAAATTTGCGGCGAACTATTTATATTATGTAAAACCAAAGTTAACTCCCTCAGAGAGCGTTTTTCTGTATATTTGAAACCTATTTTAATGTAATTACTAATGAAATATATTGATACGGTGTAACCTATATCATTTTAGACATTTTCATTCCGATAAATAAAAAGACTTGCTTTAGATCGAAAGCAAGTTGAAAGAAGGATAATCACTTTGGTGATTCCATTATAATTCAATGGCTATAGTGAATCATTAAAATATGGTTAAAAATAAATTAAAAGTAAATTAATTCATAAATAGTATTAATTAACCTTTTTTGATTTCGTTAAATTAACTTTATTAATTCAAATAAAATTCTTAACTTTAATCCTATTCTGTTTTAAAACAGAATAGGATTAGATGTCCGTAAACGTATACTTTATTGCACGCTCTTCATTTATAGAATTAAGGAGAAAATAAGAACTCATCTGAATCCGAATCTTATAAGGGTTCTTTTTTGTTCTTGGTACCTAGAGCAGACATTATGTTAATTAAAAATATATGGATTATACATATAGTTATCTTTATTTTGAAGCAAAATTATTATAAGTATTTTCAATTTAATTTAGCTATTTTTTCAAGGTATTCTCTGTCTTTAATAATGTAGCCTCGCGACTGCCTTTCAATAATATTTGATTTACATAGTTGGGCTAGTACATGGAGCAGATGGCGATATGATACACCTAAGTATTCACATACTTCAGTATGTTTTTCTTTATAAAAGTTATCATCAGCCGACAACATTATAAAAGCAGCAAGGCGATTCTCAAGTGGATAGGCCTGATTTTGTGTATACTTTGCTGAAATTCTAGTTGCTTTCTCGCTTAAAAAACTGCATAAATGCCGGAGAAATGTAACATCTGTTAAGAGCTTATTTTTACAGGTATTGATAGGAATAGCCAAACAAATGGTTTTTGTGACAGTTTGTATAGCTTTAGAATATCGTTGTGAATTTAAGAGCTCTACTTCTCCCATAAATGTTAGAGCTTGTAAAAAATTGATTAAAGATACTTTTCCATTTTCGTGTGTAACATAGAGTTTTGCCTTGCCTTCAACAAGATAATAAAGATATTGAGGGTAGGAATCTTCCTTGTAAATAAACTCACCACGTTCAAATTGGCAGACCTGGATAAATGGAGTTATTGGAAAGGAAAAAAGTGATTGAATGGAGTACTTTTCAATATAGTAACTTTGCATAGTCTCGTTTAAAAATTTCATTTTTTCTCCTATTGTCATAAAAATATGAGATATCTCACATTATTTTATGTTTTTACATGCTATGATGCAATAAAAGTTGATAGATCAATAGGGAGTTGTTTCATAAAGATGATCAAACAAGATGAATATTGGAATGAAGTAGCTAATAAAAAAGAATTTACTACGCCTTTTCAACCTGAATTATTCCTAACACATGTTAATCACAATGCTGCCATATTGGATTATGGTTGTGGTTATGAACGGACTTTATTGGATTAAAGATTGCTTTTAGTCAGAAGTAGAAAATATATTGGTGGGTTAAAGTGAAAAATTTTAAGGAACTTGTAATTAATCACGGAAAGATGGTACTTACGGTATAGCTTAAGTTTCATGTTTGATAGAAATGCTGGAGAAATGTTGATTATATCTTGATAATAAAATATAAACCGCCATGTATGTTAGTCTATAAAGATGGTCACATTAATAACGTATTCTCCCTATTCCAATAAATTTGAAAATCCTTTGCCTACATGTGCAAAGGATTCTTTCTGTATATGTAAATATTTCTTAAGGAGCAAAGTCTTGAAAACTAACAATAAGATATATACTAAATGAAATAGCACATAAAGAAATAAAATGTAATATTAAAAAAGGAATTTTCTTTTTGTCCTTGATAAAGAAAGAATAAATAAACCCTAGGATTGTAACTAAAATTAAAAACCCCTATTAACCATAAGCTAAAGGGGTTCTTACTTATTGTTTAAACTCCAAGTATGAAGTTCTTATAGAAGAATACAATAAATATGAATATATTTCAAGTCAACTCAAGTACTTATCTACTTGTTGCTACTATTAATAGGTTGATCTATAGATTGTTGAGTCTCAAATAGAGAGGTTTTAATACCGATTAAAGACGCCACAATCGTAAGGATACCTGCTGAAATAAAAATTAAAGAGACGCTAATATATTCAGCTGCTACACCTGCTAGCATTCCACTAATCGGTAAAGCTAAAAAAGCTAACATACGAGTTGAGCTAATTACTCTTCCCAATAAGGCTGATGGCACAATCTCTTGCCTAAGGGTAAACCAATTAATTGCTAATAATGTTACAGAACCGACAATTACAATTCTACAGACTATTAACAAAATAACTGCAGTGTTTGAAAAAGTAAGGATAGTTTGCCCTAAACCTATTATCACACCACAATAGATAATTATATTTCCTCGTGGTAATTTATTTAGTTTATTTGCAGCATAGATTGCTACAAATGAACCTAAGGTTTGTAGGGAAAATATTAAACCAATATACTGTGCCGATAAATGTAAATTATCCTTTAGATGAAACATAAATAAAGCTTCCATAGCACCATAACCCACATTAATTA
>Ga0268252_1000924_pt1 | contig 17673 bp, 12 predicted proteins | sample AgamicMgSfrz_FD_200244 | JGI IMG/M metagenome (GOLD analysis project Ga0268252, IMG submission 200244) | Agave microbial communities from Guanajuato, Mexico - Mg.Sf.rz (v2) (version 3) | ecosystem: Host-associated > Plants > Phyllosphere > Phylloplane/Leaf | place: Guanajuato, Mexico | collected... | reverse complement strand
AAGATGAAAGATGGGCTAATTATATAGGATGTAAAAAGAAAAACTTATGGACCATCTATACATTTAAGTAAATGGTAAAACACTTTCATTATAAAACCTCTAACATTTATATAGGTTGTAGAAAAAGCCCATATTTGTCGTCATCAGGAGTAAATGGTAAAACCAATGATTTTCATGAAATACATTATGATTTACTTAACTTAATAGTCTTGCGATGCAATTTCTTCTCAGATTAGATACCTATGCTCTTCCTTCATTGTTTAACAGATGAAATTGAATTAGTTAAAGAACTAACTGATGTAATAGAAGGGTTAGATATTATTTTTTATGAGTAATAAATAACTCTCGTTTTCTCTCTCTAAAATATATTCTTATTCCGGCTTATCTTTTTTTCGGATATAGTATAGGCCAACTACGGCTTTGTAGTTGGCCTATACCGATATAGTTTTAATTTATAGATTTTCTCTATTTATTTTAAAACAATTTTATCTTAACTCATCATCTAAAGGTACGATAACTTCATCTAACGTCTTTCTCCACTGGCGCTTCATTTCTGGTCCGTATTTTAATGATTTTGCATCTGGATGTACGGCTTTATACTTATCAAATTGCTTGCTGTTGATGATCCCTCCAATATTAGGAATAGGTTCCGTTCCTATTTCATATTGAATCGCGGATAAATATAGCTCATCTTTTTCGACAAACCAAGTATTAGCAAATTCTTCAATCGCCTTATTGTGGAACTCTGTGAAGAAGCGTCGCTTCACTACAAAAATATCTTCCTCTGAATCTATTACCTTGTTATCAATAGCGTTTAAAATTGCACGGTATACGCCTTTAACAATTTCTGATTTCTTCAGTTTTTGAAGTGCTTTTTCAATCTCATCACGGATATTCTGATTATTGGCTGAGTACGTTCCTAATAGTCGGTCAATATAGGTTGAGTCAATATCATAGATCTTAATCGCGTTTTCTCCATAGAATTCAATCGCTGATAGATCTGGACCCAGCCCACCTTGATCTCCCTCATCTACTAGTGAACCCTTAACCGTATTGTATATGCCAATATATTCTTCTAGAGTCTTCACTTGTTCCTGAAGTGCTATTGATTTCTCCATATCATCGTTGTAATCATCATATGTAACTAAAGCTTCGTAGGCATTGTTTAGCTCTTGGAAAGCTTTCACAAATTCAATTCGGTTTTCAAGAGGTGCGTGCTCGTTAATATCCGTTGGATTGGGAACTAATGTTGTTAGCACCTTATTAGCCTTTTTGAAGCGTTTCTTTGACTCATCATAGGTTGGATAAACAAGATTAGATTCCTCTTGTTCTTGAGAATATAACTTCGTAGCATCATTTACATGCTGTTCCATTGTGAATGGTTTCCTAAATGTCACAATCAATCCTTTTGTTTTTCCTGGGTAGGTACGATTGGTTCGAGAAAAGGCCTGAATCAAATTAGCATAATTTAAATTGCGATCCACAAATAACGTTTGGATTGTCGGTGCATCGAATCCCGTCAATAAGCGATCTACGACAATAACAAGATCAATTTGTTTCCCAAATTCTTTAAATTCTGCTTTCTTACGAGCTAAGCGATTGTTAATATCGCCATTGTATCGCTCAATATCTTCTATTGACCAGGCAGTGTGATAATAATCATTATAGTCCTTAATAATTTCTTTCAATTCATCCTGATTTTGTTTGGAATTATCCTCATTTTCTTGTACTGAATAGGTGATAGCTATCCGAGGGAAGTCTGGATCTTCAATCGTACGTCCCGTTCGAATCGGATGTCCAGCAAACTCTTGCGTTAACCATTCCGAATCTTTGGTCATTTCCTTGATAGCTTGATAGTAGCGTTTCGCCATATCAATGGAACTTGTTGTCAAAATGGCAGACTTTTGTGGACGGCCATTTTGGAAATCAAATTTTGTATAAGCGTTATCCGGTCGAAAAATCTTATGAATAACTTTTTGAATATGTTCATCACTTTCGAAAGAAGATGGTTGAAGGTATGCTTCCTTTTCTATTCCATTCATTTGATCTATAATATCGTTAATTTCATTATCACTAAAATTGGCATACATTTCATTTAGACGCAATTGATTAAAAATATGATTGCTTAATGATGTTGGTTCAATTGTATCTTCATGCTCTACTTGGAACCCTAAAACAGCTCCATCATCTAACGCATTCTTAATGGTATAAGTGTGCAAGACTTCACCATATTGATCATGAGTGGTGCGAGCTAATCGACCTTTAGCTTGTTTTTTATTGACATCAAATATCGGTGTACCTGTAAAACCAAACCATGTAGAATTTGGGAAAAATCCCTTGATTACTTCCATTCCTTCTGCACTTAACGCTCGATGGCATTCATCTACGACGAAGACAATATGTTGCCCTAGTAGTTTCTTAAAGCGTTGGGTGCCTTTTTGCTCTTCTTGTTTTTGAGCATAGCGTAAGGCGGCTTCTAGTTTCTGACGGGTGGTAATAATTATTGTATTGGAATTGGCATCAGATAGTAGAGTATTACTTAACACTTTCGCACTTCCAGTTCCTACAACCAAACTATTAGCCTTGGCATTACCAGAAGAAATACCGGTATTAAACTCGGATGCAAATTTGGTGAATTCAGTCGTAGTTTGATTGTCCAAATCTTTTCTATCAATGAGCATAATTGTACGATCTACACCCGGTTTGCGAGCTAATAACTTTGTAGAAACAAAACTTGTCAATGTTTTTCCTGAACCAGTAGCATGCCAAACATATCCAGATTCATGTCTCATGGCGGATGTAAACAAGGCTTCAATCGCATGAATTTGATAAGGGTGTAATACCATTAAGGCTTTATTATCTTGGTCCTCACTAACAATTGTATAATTGGCAATCAATCGATGGGCATCTGGAATATTTAAGACCTGTTTCACAAATTCATAAAGGTTTTCTACTTTTCGATTGTCTGTGGTCCGCCAGCCAAAGACCAATTTCTTATGCATGTCTTTTGGCATCGCATTGGCAAAATAACGAGTCGTTTGTTCGTTGGAAATGACAAATAACTGAAGAGTAGAAAAGATATTATTTCTAAACATTCCTTCTTCTGCGTATTTCTTGATTTGATTATAGGCTTGGAATACACCATCTTTGGCACTGACCTGTTTTAATTCAATTTGAACAATTGGCAACCCATTAATTAAGAGCGTTACATCAAATCGACGATCACGATCATCAACATTCACCTTTTTTTTCGCAATCTGATGAACAACTTCGTATGTAGAAATTCCGCCACCAATGTCTTGATTGGAGTACAATATCAATGACATTGAACCTAGAGATACATCTTCACGCTCAATCGTTATACGAGAAATTCCATTCTCCCCTTTGAGCCATTTAGCAGCATCAAAAGGTGTCTGTGTTTTCAATAATAATTCGGTTTTAATACTGTCAAATTCCTTATCAGAAATTGGGTGTTCTCCAATTTCTGATAAGTTATTTTGTGCGATTTTTTGTCGCAAGTTCTTCCATAGGTCTTCTTCAGATTTTAAATCCGGGCGATAATTCCACTGGTTATGTCCTTCCCCTAATACTTCAATCAGGCGACGTTCTACTTCTGTCTCATCGTTATGCGTTATCTTTGTCATGTTTCTCCCTCCTCTACTTACACAAACATCTTTTGTAGGAATGCTTTTTTCGTTTCTTTCAAGGCATCTAATTCACGTTGATGTAGATTGATAGTGTTATCGAGTTGCTTAAAGAATCTACCGATTTTAGTTTGTTCTTCTCCTAATGTAGGAATTCCAACTTCAATTTGCGCCAAATCATTTGAATTAATTGCAGGATAACTGGTTCCTGTACATCTATCAAGAACATTGGAAACAAATTTTTCCTCTTGAAGTCTACTAAATAAAAAATAACTGTCTATATTCGGCCGCATCTGAGCATACCCCGTTGAAAACACATAGTTATCATATGGTAAATCGAAAAGATAATTATTCTTTTGATAAGGTCTGACAGTCTGAAAAAATACATCTCCCTGTTTAGCTAATCTTTGAGCTCTTGAAGGAGCTGATTCTCTATGTTCAGTACGGTGTGAAATTAGTTCAGTTCCTAGCACTGATTCTAAATCGACATATTCAAATTGTTCAGGAAGAACTGATTTTGGATTAAAAACAGCAATGTCACTTAACTTACGCTGTTCCCAACCTTCAGTAAATCCTGGGAAGCGAACTTCCGGCAAGGACTCCCCTTCTTTGGGAAACATTTTTTGTAAGAATCCTTGTTTTGTTTTTTTGAGGGTGGTTAGTTCTTGCTGATGAAAAGTGATAATGTTATCTAGTCGTTTGAAAAAGTTTCCTATTTTAGACTGTTCGTCTTTATTAAGAGTAGTAGAGATATTAATATTCTTTAGATTTCCACTTCCTAAGTTTGGAGGATCTGTGCCTGCTAATTCGTTTTCGATTTTGTCCACAATAGACTTTCTTTGTAGTAATTGATAACCATATTCTGCATTTGTAGAAAAAATTAGTTTTGCAACTCGCTGATTAAGCAATGCTTCTTTATCAACAATGGAAATTTTTAAAACATGGTTCAAAATGGGGCGCGTTAATGCCATTACATAATCACCTTTATATAGACGGTAATCTTTGTAACCCGTCCAAAACTCATCCGGGAGATAGCTAGGTGTACTCCAATCAATACCATTTATCCCTACATTAGCAATTTTTAACCATGGTACTCCAAATGAACTTGAATCTGAACTACTAAATGCATTTCCGCCAAACAGTTTAACAATGTCAGAAAGCTTACTCTCTTGCCACTCTTCACTAAATTCTTCAAACCTGACTTCTGGCACAAGCTTATTTCTCACGATTAAACACCTCTAATGCACCTTTTATCCACTCTGTGTTTTCTTTGTCGAATTGTAACGATGAAATCATGTTATAGAGGCTGGATTCTAGTTCGGATTTTTCTCTTCGTATGTCTTTAATTGTCGCTCCAATCTTAGCCATATCAATAGGCGCTTCTTCTTCAAAGGTATCTACATATCGAGAGATATTTAAATTGAAATCATTTTGTTTGATTTCATCAAAGGTAGCAACATAGGCATATTTCTCCACGTCTACTCGTTTCTTATACGTTTCTACAATCTTATCAATATTTTCTTTAGAAAGCTTATTTTGGTTCTTTCCCTTTATAAATTCATTACTTGCATCAATAAATAAAACATCACGAGTGGTACGATTTTTCTTTAAGATTATGACTGTTGTTGGAATTGTTGTCCCAAAGAATAAGTTTGCTGGCATACCAATTACAGCATCAATACTGCCATCTTCTAATAACTTCTTACGGATTACACCTTCTGCAGATCCACGGAACAGTACCCCATGTGGCAAGACGATGGCCATTGTTCCTGAATCTTTCAAATGGTAGAACCCATGTAAAAGAAAAGCAAAGTCTGCTTTTGATTTTGGCGCTAACTTCCCGTAACGATTGAAACGAGAATCATCTAAGAATGTATCATCTGAAGACCATTTTGCAGAATATGGTGGATTCATAAGGACAGAATCAAAAGTATAAGGCTCATCTGTTGGCCAATCTTTGTTCAACGTATCCCCATTGCGTAAACGCATATCTTCTTTATCAACACCATGCAAGATTAAATTCATCTTTGCTAAATTATAGGTTGTTGTATTTAGTTCTTGTCCATGGTACTTTACACTATCTGGATGGTTAATATAGTTTCGAATATTCAACATCAAGGAACCTGATCCCATAGTTGGATCAAATACGCTAAATAATTTTTTGTCTTCTTGACCAATTGCGGCAATATGAGCCATCATGTCAGATACTTCATGAGGTGTATAGAATTCTCCAGCTTTCTTACCAGCTTCTGAGGCAAATTGGCCAATCAAGAACTCATAGGCATCCCCAATGACATCGCCATTATGCCCAACGACATCGATATCATTTAGCTTCTTTAGTACTTCTGAAATGGTAATGTTTCGCTGTTGATCATCTGATCCCAGTTTTTTTGATTTCAAATCTACATCATCAAATAATCCATTAAATTGATCATATTTCGTAGACAAATCAATAAAAGCTTTATTCAAATCATTCAACTGAAACGTGTTTTGTTTCGCTTGATTGGTTAATACATTGAATAAATAATTTGGTTCAATATCATAGCCCAATGTATCCACTAACGTTTCAATCAAGTCATTTTTTATCTCTTCATCTGCTAATAAATCACTATACAATTGAATCTGCTTTTCTTGTGTGTTGTATTCTTCTATCGATTCATCTGCTATTTCAACTACTTTTTCTAATAACTTATCAGATAAGTACTTGTAAAAGATTAATCCTAATAGGTAGTTTTTGTATTCTGATGCATCCATTTTGCTTCTTAAGTTGTCTGCGGCACTAAATAATTTTGAGTTTAATTCAGCCATGTTGTGTTCCTCACTTTTTCTATTATTGGTCTGATTACTTCAATACCTCTAAATAAATTTGCTTCTCAAGTTCTGGTTATTTCTTCGCCAAAGCTTAATGCTTTCTCCAAAAGAAATAAGCTTTTCCAACCGGTTGTTTACTCCTGATAATTGGTAAAATGACTTTCAACTATTTTAAAATCGCTGTTATTAGTTTTGATACGATACTTCCCTTTATTGATTTGGTCAGAAAGAAAGCACTAATTTTTCCCCACCCTGCTTTTAAATCAAAATCCTATGAGCAAAGCTTATTATACTGAAGCTGTATAATTACCACAAATATTATTTATACACCCAAATAAAACATATATAAGTATTTGTAAGAAAACTCTCCTAATACAGATAACCACTAAAGCTAAAATGATTATAATATTAAGTACAGTTAACAATTGCATAAACTATTTTCTTTGTTAATTTAATTAAATAATTCTCATCACTGTTATCTACAACTACATTTCCTTTTTTAAAAGCGCAGTAATAATACAAATGATTCTAGTGCAAGGTAACACAAACTTTATGTAAGTAAGCTGCTAAATAGTAGAAAGAAATAAAAGTAGTTATTTGAACTAATGGTATAATTATAATAGGAAAAAAATCACAATAAACATAAGTAGCAAACAGGGAGAAGGATGTTATTTAATGGACAAATGGAATAATGAATTAACAAACTTTATAATGAAAGTAGCAGAGGTGGTTAAACAATTTAAAATTATTAGTTTTGAGCATATACATAATTTTATAAAAAATTATAATTCCCTTATGGTTTTATGCCTCTTATTGACAATAGTAGGTTTATACCTATGTAATAAGTCCAGAAAAAAGAAAGGCATTTCTTTTATTCAATTAAAGATAATTAACGTAATAAGTCATATAGCATTAGCATGTATTTTTGGTTATTTGATAAAGATCACCAATGTTACTAAAATAAGTCAATTATTAACTATGTACTGGTCAATTGGCTTATATATATATGTTTTCTTTTTTATTGTATTTATAAAGGAATTATCTATATATCTGAAATCTTCTAAAAAAATCACTGGAAATTTCTCTAATATATATTACTTTTTAGGGTTAACATATATTTTTACTGCAATAGGATCCAATAAGTTAGTTATTGTAAATGACCTTTTAATGATTCTCCTTTTTCTTGTAGGATGGTTGGTATTACAAATTATGTCCCTAGAAACAAAAACAGAAGATGAAGATCTGGTAGATGAAGAGTCAGATGTTGAAATTAAATCCTTTACGCAATTGTTACCTACTCGGGAGCAGGAATACAATAGAATATTAAGCGTACTAAAGGAAAATAATTATGACGAACCCTTCGCTCTAGTTTTAAATGGAGATTGGGGAATTGGAAAAACGAGCCTTATAAACGTGCTATCAAAAAAAATAGTAGAAGATGGAAATTTTAAGATTTTCATACAACCAATGATTTTAGATACCACTGAAAAACAAATGGAGTATTTTTTCGGACAGCTTGAAGATATCTTAAGTATAAATGGAATTTATACAGGGAAAAATAGCCCATTTAAGAAATATATAAATATTATTTTTCAAACAATTAATACATTGAACTTAAAACAAGTAATAAAGTTAGATGGATTACTGGATAGTATGAACAACGACGAACAGCTTGATTTTAGAAATAGTAAGGAAAAGTTGGAAAAGGATATCCAAAAGTTGCTAATCAGTATGGAGAAAAAAAATAAAAATATAAATGACAGTGAACACTTATCAAGTAGTGAAGAGAATGATCTTGATATAACAGGGAATAAAAAGAAAATTTATATTATTGTTGACGATTTTGACAGGGTGGAAGAGGAGACATTCAAAAACACACTAATATTTATAAAAGAGTTAGTAAATTTTAAAGGCATCAATGTTATTTTTTTAATGGATGAACAAAAAATAGATGCACATGAAAAAGTAAACCGAACCTACTTAGATAAATTTGTTAACAAAAGGTTTCAGTTATCTAAAATAGATTACCAAGAAATTTTCAGTCATTTTATAAAAAATTTAAGAAAAGAACATTTAGCAAATGATTGGGTAAAAGAGATAGGTAACATAATAGAAAGAAATATTGTTATTTATATTAAGGCATTAACAAAGGATTTTGAAAATAAAATTGACGAAATTCAAGATAATATTAATAATTTATCAGCTAATAAGACTAATAAAGGTCATCCTGAAAAGAATGAAATTATAACCGAACAATACAAAAAACTAACTAGTGAAAAAGATGAGTTAGAAAAACATCTTCAAAAATTAAATGACGGCTTAACCAATGTTAGAAGAACTAAGAAAATTATTAGAGAAATAAAAGAAATATTGGTAGCTTGTGACCGGAGGGATTTAGAAAACGAAAACTTTAAGGTGAATTTAAGCAAGATAGATGGATTAGAAGAACTTATTGTTAGAATAGCCATTTTTAAGATGCTTTTTGGAGAACAAGTAGATAAATTAATTGAGAAAAATGACTTTTTTAGTGTGATGAGCAATATTAAATATTTAAAGTATAAGGAGTACTTATTAAGTGCATTCTTTTTAAGATTTATTAACAGTAGTATTACTGAAGAACAAGGATTAAAAATGGATATTATAAATGATTTTTGCAACGCATTAATCCTAAGTCATTCATTTAATAGATTATTTGTAGATAAGAAAACGGCAAGTAAAAATATTTTAAATAAATTGGATGATCAAACAAACAGTTTATGTGTTAAAAGTATGGAAGAAATAAAAGAATATTTAAGAGCTATTATGTTTGATACTTATAGTGTTGACAGTAATAAAACAAAAGCACGAAAAATTAAGTTAATAAATCATATAATTGCTTTGCACAAAGAAGGAGAGCTTACCCTTAAAAACCTGTTTGAAATTTTGGGAGAACCCCAAAGAAATCCGTTATTGGATAACAAGTTATACCTTTCCAAATTAAAACAAATAATAGGTGAAGATGCCTTTTTTCAAAAAACAAATGATAAAACAGCCTGTTTTAGTTATCTTGAAGGAATAACAATGCCTATTTTCTTAAGTTATAAATATGATATCGTAATTATGATGAGCCTACTTAAACTAAATGACCCATTACACAGTTATGAAAGATTTTCAGCAGAGTTAAGTAGTATTCATCGTCTTGATGGAATAACAAGAGCCATTAAAAGAATTTTTACTATAGAGAATGATTCCATTTCGGAATTGGAATTTTTTAAACAGTGGTTTAACAGTGCAATTAAGACTATAACAAGTGATCATCAAGACAATAGATATATATTAGAGTCAGTTAAGCACTATGAACATAGAATTAGTGAGTTTATAGAAATCTACCAGTTAAAAGAAGAAATTACAGTAAAATTGCAAAATACTTCAGTAGAACCTACTAACAAATTCCATGAAGAGTTATCTATAAATTCAGCAGAAGAATTGATTTCGTATATAAATGGATTTCATGAATATATCTGTGATAATAAAAATACAATGACTTCACAACATCTTATAAACTTTAATAAGTTACTCGTCTTATTAGAAAGACATATAAGAAGCCTTGGAGTTAAAAATGAGTTAATGGATAAAGTTGAAGATCTGTATGATAGCATACCACTCGATGAATACGATGATGAATCTGATCAGAAAAGAGCATGGCTGTGGTGTACTTTAACTATAGGAACAATAAAGGAACGCCTTAAGCAATTAGAATTGCAATCAGACGAGAAAGAAAAGGGAGAACTATAAATAAAAAGCAAACCTTTTAGAGAGTATGTGATAGAAGGACCATAAAAGTTTCTAATTTGCTGAAGATTTGTTATACGTAAAAACAAACTTATTTTCTTCAGAGAATGTTTCTCTGCATATTAAATATATTTGATGTTTTTTTCCATGAAATACAACGATAAAGTATTAACTATATGTTTTTCTTAAAGTTTAATTCGGTAATCAAAAAAGATTTGCATTAGATGAAAAACAAGTTATTTCACTTTTATCAACTAATAAAAGCAGCTATGATCAACCATACATGTAAGAAAAGTCCTCAATTAATTTTGAGGGCTTTTCTTTATTTTGTCGTCACTAAGTGTAAATAATAAAATGAACGATGTGTGCAAGGTGACTCCCTTCCTATTTTTAACCTTTAAGATTTTTCCCTATCAAACGGATCAATAGTGATTCGTTTATCTAAATTAATTTTATCTAATGAAAAAAGATTAGAAACTACTTTTTTAGTTTTATCAACTAATACAATATCGCCTTTTTCATTCTTCTCAAAGGAAAGCTCTTGCGGCTCTTTACCTTTTTCTTGAAATTTTTTATCCTGATAAGAACAGATTTTGAAAATACCTTGGTCTATGTAACCGTAACTAAAGACATTAGAAATTCCCTTTTGTTGATATATTGAAGGATCGTTTAAATTCTCGATGTATGTTGATATTAAGCTTTCAAAAGTATTTGCAACTAGGTATGGTTCTTTTTGGTGAGAAGGCCTTTTTAAATCAGAAGTGTAGTTAAACAAAGCCTTATTTAAATACGCTTTTAACCCTTTTATGTCAGCACCACTTCCAAATAGGTAAACCTGATTTTTTTCTAATTCACTTATCTTAGCTCCAATTCCTTGAATATATTCAATATGAAAAGTTTTGTTGGAATTGTTAGAAGCATCAATGATAAAACCTAAAGCATCCAGTGCCTTTTTGTGGTTAAGAATAGGTGTAGTTGATGTCGCATAATCACGCAAGATACTAGAGAAGTCTTCAATGAAATTTTCATTTTGTATGGCGTTTAAACGTTGAGATTCTCTTTCAAAGATAGTAATCCATCCGTCAACATTACCTGCTAAAAACACCCCTGCACTACTTCCAATAGGTACAAATTTAAACGCATTATCTGAATGAAGAGGTGGTTTGCCAGTTGTACGGAAATCACTGACAAAAACTGTTCTATAAGGTTCGTAAGAGTATGCTGCAATTAAAGTCATTAATTTTTCCCCCTCGGTAATTTTTTTATAGTTTAATAATACCTGTAAACTAATTGAGTAATTTTGTGTTTATTGTTTAATTTCTTAATTCTATTTATAAAAACGTGTATCCTAGGGTACACCTCAAAAAAATTCTTTGCTAGAAAATAGTTTATCCTTATATCTTTATTAAATTCCAACTCTCATTAATTCTGTTATTTTGAATCTCCTTTAGCGTTGTTGATAATGCAGAGATTTGAACATCTACCCAAGTTATTAATGTACTAATAATCCATTTCAATTCTTTTTGGGGGAGAACGTCCTCATCCTTATTATATGTTTTATATGTTCCTAAATATCCATCAAAAATTTTATAACTACCTAACTGGCGATTATTGTAATCAAAGGATTCCATGTATTTTGGTGATAAAGCAATAACATGTTTAGATAGATTAACAACATCATCTATAAAAGCAAAATTCTCATGATTCTGTATTTCATTTAACTTATTTTTAATATCTTGAGATCTAATTAGGTTTCCTATTGACTTAATGTTTACTCTAGGATTTCGGTTGTCTAAAGGTTCTGGAATTAATTCCGAATTAATAATTTGTGCAAAAATATCAAATTGAGAACGAAGTGATTGCAATAATGCTGCTGCCTCAGCATCGATTATAGGATCTAACTGAGCCACATGGCTAGCTAAGGATAGAGCAGCACCTTCAATACCTTTCACAAAATCTTGTCCAAATTTCTCTAATAAAGAATCTTGTAAACATTCTGTAAGGCGCTTTTGATGATATTCAGTTCTGCGTCTAATTTGACGAAGTGAAAGTGCATACTTAACCGTTGAGGGGTTTATGCAATAAAAGTCTGTATCACGAAAACAATAATATTCCATAACTTATTCTCCCTATAACATATATTTTCCAACAAGATCTTTTCACTTTGTAAAAAGTCATTTTGAGAAGTGTCATAATGCTTTTCTTAATAGAAAGTCCTACACTTTTTTAGGTATAGGACTTTTATTTTACAAGCTATAAATTTACATTTTCTTTAACTCTTTCCCATTCATCTGTAACTCTAGGATTTATATTACGGAAAGTTTTACTTGATAAATGAATCCCCATACTTGCGACTGCCGTTTCATATCGAAAAACAAGACTTAAAAGGGTGGCTGTAACTTCTTTGCTAATACTCGAACCATTATTTAAGAAAATCTGTCTAAATTCGTTAAATACTTGGCAACAGGAAAAACGTAAAAGTTCTAATTTAATATAATTAACCAGTAAGCCAGTTGTAAAAAGGGTTTGAGCGATCACTGCTATAAAATTTAAATTTATGTCCCTATTTAAAACTAATATTATCCAGATCAATACATAAGCTAATACTTTTACTCGTTCTTTTTTCAGCATTTCTTCAGTTACTCTCCAAGTAAATAGGGAATTTTCAAATACATTAATACTTAAACGAATAATTGATGGTTCTTCTGAATTGTTGTAATACATATTTGTATGTTCATCATCCAATCTTACCCCTAATGAATTAGATAGTAGATGGATTCTTCTCTTATTTTGTGCTTCTCTTAATAAAAAAAAGCTTAACCAGTTACTCATAACAAAATAAACAAATGTAGCTGCAATGAATATAATGTTTACTACATTATTAATGGTTGGCTGGCTATTAGTAAACAAAATGATAATTGAGCAAATAACCGTAAACCAAAATAATATGTTAGTCCATTTACTTGCATTAGAAACTTTTTGAAAGTAACTATCTATTGTATCGATTCTTTGTCCATTCATTTATCAATTTTCTCCTTTTAAAAATCAGGAAACAGTTTTTTTATCTCTGCCTTTGCTGTATACGGCATATTGTCTCGTTCATACTCTTTTGTTTTATCTATAATCTTCTTAGCTCTGTCTACTTTATCCTTATAGCCTTGTCGATCACTATAATTATAGGTTAGTTTTTCAAATGTATCGTAGACAAAATCCTTTAACGTAACACAGTTATAATAATAATTTTGAACAATCCAATTTTCTAATTCATAGGAAGATCTATAACTTCCATTTAATCTATTCCAGTATTTCATTAAACGTACTAATGGCTTTATTTGATTGTATTGTCTTACATTTGCATCAGTAAGTTTTTTATTAAAGGCGTTAGGATCAGTTTTTATCCACTCTTCAAAAAATGAAGATCGAGAAGGAATATAAATATTATCCAAAATATCTTTTTTTGCTGGAACTAATTCAAATTTAATGTGATTCAATTCGAGCACTATTGTAGGATGAGATTGGCGAATTTCCGAGCTATGATAATAGTGATTAACGAAATTTTTCAAATGATTAAGTAGGGTTTGCGGTTTATAGTTATAGGGGTTTGTAAATATAACCATATAGTCTATATCTGATTCTTCATCTGCTTTTCTAGGCAATATAGTGCCTCTTGTGTATGATCCAAATTTGAAATGTCCCTTGAGTTGACCGTCAAAATAACTGGTCAATCTATCTGATAAAGTATCTATTGACTTTTTTACTTTATCTTTTTCATCTTGTTTCAAATTTAATTTACTTGATAAATCATTAAGATGTGAATTTACACTCACCAAAATACCCCTTTTCCTTATAAATTATTCCAATAATTCATTATATCAGGTAATTTAGAACCAAAACATATATTCTTTTTATATCTATTTATGAAAAAAATTATTTGTACATAATCTAAAAATGATAAATTTAGGTATTTAGTTGTTTGTTTTTGTTAAGAAAGCAACCGATTATTAATTCGGTTGCTTTTTCTTCTTTTCCTATTCAATAAGGTAACACACTTTTATTACCTTTCCTGTTCCACTAATTGCATTTGAAATATATCTGATTCTGTAATTCCTGCCTTTTTTAACTCATCTTGAAGGGTCATTCCCTCTTCGATCTTTATTTTCCTTTTAGTACCGTCTCTTAATGTAAAGATCCTCATTTGATACATTTTGTTACTTCTCCTTGAATAATAAATAGGGTTTTTAAATTCAATTTCTCAAATAACCAATAATACCACCAAAGATTCCTATTGCAAGCGAAACGGGAACAGGAGCTATTCCCCCATAAGCAACCGCAAACCCTAATCCGTCTGCAAGTGATAGATCAGTTATGTGATTTCCTTGTATAGTAACCCAAATTAGTAAAGCGCCAACCATTACAACAAAAGAAATAATAGTAGTCAGTAAAAATGCGCTGAAGGCTTTAATCATAGATTCCCCTTCATTCTCATTCATATAGAGTATTTGTTCTTCTTATTGTTGTGGATTTGAAATAAAGTTGAACTGTTTATATATAAAAAAGTCGCACCGTTCGCAAAAAAGATGAACCGAAATTTCCTATATCTTTAAAGAATATCTGTATCACCATTCTCAAGTTTCTCTCTTACATCTGAATAAAATTTAGTGTAATCCGTTTCCCTTATTGCTCGAATAGCAAGCTGTGTATTCGTGTTTAGAGGCTTCTCATCATCTAGAAAACTAATCATTTCCCTATTATTTTTTACTTCATTGTACATTGATACAAACCAATAATTTAAGAGAACAACTCTCACAAATTCTTTAAGTTCCTCATATAGGGCGTATGTTATTCTATCTGTGCTTTGTCCGTGAATATACTTCGAACGTTCATCATACAATTTTTTTATTCTTGAATAGATTTCATCTTTCTTATCTTTATCAAAAATTAACTTACTTGTATAAGTTGAAACTTTTTCAGCAATTTTCTCTTTGTCGTAATTAAATAACGATTCAAGTGATGCGAATAGACATAAAAGTTTTACTGAGATGTTATTAACAGAAAAAGATTGATTAAAATACTCTAGGGCACGACTATAATCTTTATTTGTACTCATCATTTCCGTCATTGAATCCCAACGTATATGAAATCTTAGTCTATTAGATTGTAATTTCCAGTTTTTTTCTGAAAACCTAGAAGCATGGTTTAATGGTGAGAAAACTCTCGTAGAAAAGCGTTTTTCTACAAATTCCATTTCTTCATCGTAAACTTCAAAATTTATTACTGGGATAAAAATATCAAGGTTTGTTACCAATCTAAGTACTTTTTCAAGGTATAGGACTTTGTTACATAATTCATCAAAGTTCTTTTCAACGTATTTTTTTATTTTACCTTTTGAAGCTCCATTATTATTTGAAATCTCAATTTCAATTGGATTATCATTTTCAAAACAACAATAATAATGTTTTTCATCACCATCAAATTGTATACACCAATCGAAGAGATAAGGATTTGCTAAATATGGATTAGCATTAAATGCCTCTTCGTATTTCTTTAAGTCTATTTGTTTTAGTTTGAAAGCGAACTCGTCCACACTATAATTATTTTCCATGGGCTGTAATCCGTATACTATTGCTTCATACTTCAATTTTAACTTTTTCATATTTTCCCCTTTTTGATTTTTATTTTACAGCAAGGGATATTAAAAGTGACCATTTAGTCTAACTTTTCTTAACGTAAGCATCGATCTTTTTTATAAAAAATAAATGCAGATTTCTAACAAAAGACTCCATTTTGATTAAACTTTTTCCAAATCAACAATTGTAACAATAATCGGGAAAAGATTCCATTGAATAAAGAACATTTGTTCGTATATAATAAAGAACAAACGTTCTTTATTGAGGAGTTATTCCAATGGATTATGGGCAGCTACCAAACAGAGTCATTATTTGTATAGACATGAAGAGCTTTTTTGCTTCGGTTTCTTCTGTCATACGGGGATTAGACCCTTTGAAAACAAGGCTTGCGGTTGTAGGAGATATCAAACGGTCGGGGTCTGTCGTGTTAGCTGCCACGCCTTTATTAAAGAAAGAAGGGATCAAAACAGGAAGCCGTCTTTTCGAAATTCCTAAAAGGAAAGATATCCATGTCGTGAATCCATCCATGGAGAGGTATATCAAGGCTTCGAACTATATTTCTAGTTTGGTGTTACAGTATGTGGCTCCTGAGGATTTTCATGCGTATAGCATTGATGAGTTGTTTATTGATGCGACAGCATCTTTGCATTTATTTGCCCGAACACCAGAGGAGCTAGCTCATCGAATACGTAATGAGATCTATCGCAAAACAAGACTGACAGCTACCGCAGGAATCGGTCCGAATCTCTTACTGGCTAAGCTCAGTTTAGATCATGAAGCGAAGCACAGCCCAACAGGGGTTGCTTATTGGCGGTATAAGGATATTCCCTTTAAGTTATGGTCAATTCATCCGATGAAGGATTTTTGGGGGATCTCGTCAGCTACAGAAAGACGCTTAAACCGTTTAGGCATCTATACCATAAAAGAACTCGCTCTTTCTTCTAAAGAGATGTTACAAAAAGAATTTGGCATTATGGGAGAGGAACTTCACCAACATGCGAATGGGATTGATTTTAGTCGTATTTCCGATGTGTACATCCCTAGTTCTAGGTCATTCGGAAAGAGTCAGATTCTATTTCGAGATTATACAAGCCGAAAAGAAGTTGAATTATTACTATTGGAGCCATTGGACGATGTTTGTTTTCGCTTACGCATGCATCAAGTAGTGGCACAAACTATCCATTTATCGATTGGCTACAGCAAACAAACAGGTGGAGGCTTCTCAAGACAAAAGAAAATGGGGCGAGCTTCGAACTTAAGCCAAGATATCTTTCCTTATTGTTTAACCATCCTACATACATTTGATAGTGGGATGCCGATTCGCTCCATTGGCATTTCATTATCTAATACGAGCATTCAAGAAGAGGAACAAATGAGCTTATTTGAGGATATCGATCAGCGTGAAAGAGCCTATGCTCTTGCGAAAACGATTGATGAAATTCGGCTGCGTTATGGGAAAAATAGTGTGCTACGGGCTTCAAGCTATCTGGATCACTCAACAGCTCATTATCGAAATGGTCTTATAGGAGGCCACAAAGCCTAAGGGAGGAGATACCATGGACCACTATAGAGGAATGAAAAAATGGCTTCCTTTCGCCAGTATGCCAGAGCAATACACAGGATTGCAGGAAGTCATAAACAAGCAACTAGAAGTACCTCAACCTCTTTTAACAGAAGAGCAAATGGAACAAATCAATTTCACCTTGATTGAAGCCTTACATACAAATAAACAAGTTTATCTTACATACTACAAAAAGGGACAATGTATTACAGAAAAGGGATTCATCCAATTTGTTGATTCCCTGGGGAATTTGTTTGTT
>Ga0268252_1000912_pt1 | contig 17763 bp, 23 predicted proteins | sample AgamicMgSfrz_FD_200244 | JGI IMG/M metagenome (GOLD analysis project Ga0268252, IMG submission 200244) | Agave microbial communities from Guanajuato, Mexico - Mg.Sf.rz (v2) (version 3) | ecosystem: Host-associated > Plants > Phyllosphere > Phylloplane/Leaf | place: Guanajuato, Mexico | collected... | reverse complement strand
TATGTATTGGCTAGTAATTTGAGTTAGGAGGGGTTCTATTGCTTCAAGTGTTAATTGGCAAAATGGACGTAACAGATGCCGTTATCCCTCCAATTCAATTTGATGATGATTATGAATCAGGGCCAGTGAAAGTGGAATTTTCGTTAGTATCACTTAAAGAATTTAAGGATTTAGACGGCAAACCACTACAAATAAAAGTGGGAAAGCAAGTTTGGTTTAAAGGTCTTATCCGGGCATATCAAGATGCAAATGGAAAAGATGTAAAAATCACAGCGTATGATCATTTGTTTAATCTAGTGAAATCTGATGATGAGTTTGCCTTTCAAAACCGAACTGCTACGCAAATTATGAGAGAAATTTTAGATAGATATAGTTATCCAGTAAAAGAAATGGTGGATATAAACGTTGTCTTTCCGCTCATGTATTTAGAAAAAAATAATGCGGAAAGTGTTTATGAAATGTTAATTATCGTTCTTCATGAAAGTAAGCTTCGTACAGGAAAGAAATATTGGGTACGCTTTGAACCTGAAGGCTTACGTGTTTATGAATGGACACCGCCTAAATTAATTCCAGTGCTAGGTCCTGGAATAACGAATGTAGAGAAAAAAGTTTCCTCTGAAAATATAAAGAACCGGATAAAGGTAGTCAATCGTGAAAAAAACATTGTGGCATTTCAATCTGATGGTGATTCCATAAGAAAATATGGTCCATTGTCAACGGTAGAAGAGTATGGTGCTGAAACGGAAGCAGCTGCTCAAAGTCGAGCTGATAGTATGCTCAAGGTTCAAGGATTACCAGATGTATCGAGATCCATTGAGCATGTGCATAGCCTGGAAGAACAACGGTTTTGGTCTGGTGACTATATTTATTTAGAGGACCCTACAGAAACAATTTTAGGTGGCTATTATATTAGGAAAGCCACTTATGATGTCTATAAAAACCGAGTTGTATTCAAAGCAGATTTAGCAAAAACAGCTGCTTTACCAAATAAGGCTTATGTTCCGCCAGAAGAAACGCAAAAAGATGAAGGGTAGGTGAGGAAGTGAGAGCGGCCGAGCGGATATTAACACATATACAGAATGGTAATAGTAAAAAAGAAGAGAGCATGTTTTCTCTTGGTAAGGTTATTACTGGTGAGCCAAATGTAACGATTCAAATACATGGTTCATCAAAGGTGTTATCAAGTGCATTTTTTGTTATGCCATATACAAAGTTTAGAAAAGAAGAAACAGTACTTGTGCAACGTATTGCCGGAACAAGGCCCACTGATCGGCAGTATGTAGTAAGGCCACTGCATGATATGGTGTCTGTTTGTAAATACACGGGTTCTGATTATGTTTTATTAGCAGATAGCTCTATAAAATATCCTGCTTCTCAAACATTTTGCCCCTGGCCGATACCAGCTGGAATGAATGTGTTATTACTTCCGAACCGATTCCCTACAAAAGCTGCAATATGGGTGGTGGTGAACACGTATGTCTAATTTATTACCGAAAATTGATTGGTCATTTGGTAGCGATGAAGAAGAGCATAATAGCGAAGAAATCACAGGCTATTTAACTCCTTTATTCGATTTTCGAACAGGAGAGTTTATTGCGGATAGTAATGGGGTTGTAAAAGTAGATGAGGGCCAAATTGGTATGGCAAATCTCATTGAGAAAATTCACCTTGTCCCTAGAAACGCCTACCGTGTTTATACAGACGCTTACGGTTCTGATGCACGTTATGTACTGATTGATAAGGAACTAAATGAGGAAGCGAAAATACTACGCTTAAAAGAAGTGATTCGAGATAGTTTGATTTACGATCAACGGGTTGTGGATGTAAGTGTCATTGATATTGAGCGGCAAAGTGATGAGAACGATGTATTTGTTGCTTCTTACATCGTTAATACCATTTACGGAAATATCCCTGTGAGAAGGGAAGTGATGTATTGAGTATACCTTCATGGTGGAGTGAATCAGAAGAAGATATTATGAAGCGTTTGTTGAGTAAAATTGATAAAAAATGGGACAAGCGACAAGGTGGTTTTATTTATGATGTTTTAAAACCAATCGCAATTGAACGCAAAGCAGGAAGAGAAGAATTCATGAAGTGGCATCAATCAAATTTCGCTCAATACGCAATTGATTTTGAACTAGATATAGTTGTAGCAGATAAAACACCTTTGACTCGTTACCCAGCAAGAAAAGCAAGAGGTCCTGTGATAGTGGAGGGTAATGAAGGGACAAAGCTTATTAAAGGTGCTACGTATATATCAATTCGTTACGAATTAAACAATAAAATCATTGAATATAAGCAACTTGAAGAAGCCGTAATTGGTGCAGATGGAACAGCAAAAGTAGAAGTTGAATGTGTTACACCTGGTATTATCGGCAATACCGCAATTGGTACGATTGATTTAGGAGAATCGATCTTTGGTGTATCCAGCGTGAGAAATCCTGAAAAAATCACAGGTGGAGAAGAAGCGGAAAGTGATGAGGATTTACGATCTCGTTATTTTGCGTATTTAAGAGAGTCTTCCAATAGCGGAAATATCGGTGATTACATTCGTTGGTCACTTAGTGTAAAAAGTGTTGGTGGTGTATTGGTATTTCCAATCGCAAACGGAAAAGGAACAGTAAAAATCATGCTATGTGATTATAGTTTTGCTCCTGCTCCACCAGAACTGACTCAACAAGTGCAGCAAGTCTTAAATCCAACAATGGAAATGGGGGACGGAAAAGCACCTGTTGGAGCAAGTGTATCTGTCGTTCCTGCAATACCTGTGAAGATAAATATTACTGTAAAAGTATCGCCGGGAGGAAATACAGAAGAAAATAAGCAGAATCTCATTAAAGAAACCAATGAGTATTTAAAAGAATGTAATAAAGCATATTGGCGTGATGATGCAAGCAGACAATCGATTTTAAAAGAGTCCTATGTTGTCAACTATTTAAAGCTTGGCGCAGTAGTGGTAGATGTTTTTAAACCGTTGAGGGTCAATGAAATGGTGATCAATGGGCTACAGAAAGATGTTGTTCTCACTTCAGGCCAAATTGCAGTGATAGGCGAGGTAATCATAAATGAGTCGCCGTGATGAGATAGTAGAGCAACTGCTTGAGCATTCCATGAAAGAATACCGCAGCTCTCATTTATTCAATAGTCTAATGCAAATCGCTGCTGATGAAAAGATTTCAGAAGAACAGGAATTTGAGGATACAAAAGCTCAAATGCGAGTAGAAACTGCTACCTGGGGCATTGCTGATTGGGAGCGAGAATATAGCATTCGTGTTGATGAAAATAAGCCCCTGAATCAAAGGGTATCATTCGTATTAAGTAAACAACGCAGTGCAGGGGTAACGAGAATCCCCTTGATTAAAAAAGTTGCAGAATCATTCCAGTATGGAGAAGTTGATGTACAACAGGATATCCCGAATTATACGATAAACATTTCTTTTGTCGGTAAGCTTGGTATACCACCAAATATTAATGATATTCAGTTTGCATTGCGTAGTATTGTGCCAGCTCATATCGATATTAACTATGTTTTTACGTATACAACTTGGAATGAGTTTGAAGGATACAAAATGACATGGGATAAAGTAGAAGAATTGCAGTTAACTTGGGATGATTTAGCGACATGTAAACAGACAGGAAGGTTGTGAAGATATGCCTATAATTACGGATCGTTTAAAATTATCACTACCTCTTGGGAATGAATTTGTTAGTAGGGAAGTGCTTGTGCAAGCATTTCAAGAAATTGATCGTTTAGTTATGATTAGTGGAAATTTAGATGAATTAAAAAGAGCGGTTAATAAGTATACGGATGACGCTATTAAAATATTAAAGCAAAATACGGAAGACAAAATTGGTAAAGTTAATGGAATTGCAACTCTTGATGGATCAGGAAAAGTGCCTATAACACAATTACCAAAGAGAAATGCAGCAGATATTACCTTGTCTGATTCGAAAAATCACTTTACTGAAGATACTGTTGAAGCTGCATTGCAACAAATAGGTGATATATTAAAAAATCTGCAGCTTAAAGTGAGTGTGTACCGATCAAATAAAACAGCAAATGGAATTTTTGCAACAGTGGAATGGAAAACAAAAGCAGGTTTATTAGCTAGAAAAGCAGTATTAAGTGATCCAGATACAAACGGGAATTATAGAAAACAAACTATTACGTTCTATGCGGAAAATGGATTAACCGTAATTGGAACGGATGTATATGTCGTTACTTATGATGCTGATGGTGATGTGACAAGCGAGGTGCTGCAGTAGTGCCTTATTTAAATTTACATTTTGCACATAAACAAGTATCAGAGAATTTATTCCCACATGGGATTGGTAATAAGGAGAGAATGTGGGACTTACAATTTATTTACCCTGATCACAGAATATACGATAAGAATCTGCAGTTAGTATACAGTGGGGGAAAGACATTAATTCCACAATCTCTTAGTATGTCTGTTGCACCATTTGTGAATCTGGGTGTTTTTGAAGAATATGAACCAAGTAGGAATTTTTTGAAATTACATCTTATAGATATGAAAAATTTCACTAAAGTAGCTGTAATCCAAGAATCGACACTTATACCAAATACGAGTCCTGCCTTATATGGAAACTGCGATTTCTCAACATTTCCAAATGGAGATATTGTAGTCATGAACTATCCAACTGACACAATGACTTTGTACGATAAAAAAGGAAAATACAAAAAATCCATTACTGACGTTGTAAATGTGAAAAATAACAACAAAGGTTATATGGAAGCTCATCAAAGAAAGGGTATCATTGCGCTTCAATATGAAACGGGATTTAAATTCTATAATAAAAATTTAGAGTTGTTATTTGAAATCAGTACAAATAACATTAAGGATAGTTTTAAGAGTGCAGGTTTTTATTCAAATGGCGACTTGCTAATAGGTAAGCAGAATCAAACGTATACAAGGTTAGTCATTGATTACACTAGTAAAACGCTAGTAACAACGTATACGACACCATTAACAAGTGATTCAAGGGATACAATTTATTTGCTCAGAATAGAAAAAGATAAAACATTCTTCCGCAGAAATTACAGAGGATTAGGTAATAATACTCTTTTAGAGTTCGATAAGAACATGAAGTTGATTGCCGAAACAACACCATCTTATGATTTAACAAAAATAGTATCTTGGGATGGTAAATACTATCATACCAGAGAAGAAAATGGTGCAGGTGGACTATATAAATCTTTTGAAGTAGCAACAAATAAACTTGTACTTGTATACGATATGCGATATATAGCACCTACTGTATATGGATCATTACGAGGACAAAGCGAAACGTATGGGTCGTATCAGTGAAAAGAGTTAAGCGCACAATAGTGGGCTTTTTTATTTTACTCAAAAATGAGGTGGTTTTTTGTATCAAATATACCCTACTGGCGCAAAAGCAAATGGTTCCAATGACAGTCCTGCTTTTGATGTAATGTTAGAAAAAGCAAAAACTTCTCAAGTGAAAACAATTTTTATTCCAGATGGTGTATATGGGATTCTGAAGACAATTGTTGTTCCGCCGAGAGTAAGAATGATTTTTGCGCCTAATGCCGTGTTAAAGCCATTGGCTGATATAAATGTCATTCAAATGAAACCGGAAGCTTATGTAGAAGGTGCAACCATTGATTTAAGGGATATGAGGGTTCCATTTACTAAGGCGGGTATTTATTTAAACGCATCTGATATTTTTCAGTTCTATGAACAAACGCATATGCTGAAGGACATTAATATCCGTGGTAAACATGCAACGAGCGGATGGACAGGCACAGGGATTCTCATGGAAGCCACAACACCAATGTCCTACATCGATAACGTAAAATGCAACAATATTACGATTACAAACATGCAGAAGGGCATCCATTTACGAGTAGACAAGAGTATCACAAAAGAAGCTGATATGGCGTGGGTAAATGCGAACTTCTTCCACCAGGTTACAATAATGAACGTAGAATATGGATTATACCTTGAGGGAGACAGTAAGGTTCCGCGTGATGTCGGTGGGAATATTTTCGATCAAGTACAATTCCAAGCGGAGCAAGGAACAAAGAGACTCATTTATTGCGAGGGTGGTACGAATCGTTTTGACATTTTCGGATGGGATATTCATAAGTTAAAGCCCACAGAAGCTGCCTATGAGTTTACAGAGTCTTCTCGATTTAACGAGATTAAAAGTCCGATGGCACAAGAAATAACAGAAGCTTGGATAGATAAGGGGTATCTTAATCAACTTCCAAGTCCAAACAACTACGTATCGGATAAAAGAATTAATGCATTACCGATTAGTTTACCGTATGCACCGAATTTTATTGGGAACCAAGATGACTACTTGGTGAATGGCCATAAGCGAGGATATACCGTTACAAAAGTTTCAACTCATCCGATAGTAGATGGTGAATTAACGGATATATTCACATTTGATACAGAAGCAGGGATTACTTTTGATGCGAAGGATGCAACATACGAAAATCCAATTGTACTTGAAATTAATACGTTTTCTGATCCGATTTTATATGCAGCGTTTCTTACTGTTATGAGTTCATGGGGAAGTCAACCGCAAGGATTTGAAATGGAAATGTACGATGAACTTAGCCAAAAATGGATTGGTGTACATTGGACTAAAAACAATAGAAGCCAGGCAATTGCTGTATCTGCTCCTTGGGCAATGGTTGATAAATGTACAAAAATTAGGATTAAATGTTGGGGGAGTAACCTAGCTAATAAACAAATTGGTATCAGCCGAGTGATGATGACGAGTACAAAACTCGGCGGAAAAGCGTACCTTCCTTATACAGATTACCTACGCGAAGCACCTGAGGTTTCGTTTCCACCAACATTACCAAATAAAAAAATCATGGTTGGAGATCAAGACGATGTCCTATTACTTGCAGATAAACGTTACAAAGTAACCCTGCCAGGTGCTCCAAAATCAGCAGGAAACATTTGGGCCATGTTTAGTATGAGAAGAGAGCAGTTCTGTCGGTGGACAAACCCTACAATCGCAGCACCAGCTATTATCGAAATAGATTTTGGTGATAAACCACTACAATTCCTGGAATCTGTCGGTATTGAGTTTGGTTGGAATGAAACACCGCAAAATATCAAAATTGAGCGTGTTACAAGCTTAAATGGTGCATACGTTCAACATTCCAATATTAACAGTAATAAATCTGATGTAATTCATGTCGCAGCAAGATCCGCAAACACATATAAACTACGCTTTACCATTTCCCTTTCTAATAACGAAAACACGCTTGTCCGGGTGAATCGAATTTTCGCCACGACTGGCGATGATTACCCAAAAGTATTTGTAAATACAGAATCAGATAATACCGTATATGGAGATTTGCGATTCGGTGATAAAACAAAAGGACCTGTCCTGCAAGCTGAGGATGGTTCTTTTTGGAGAATAAGTATCGATAGCACAGGCGCGCTAAAGCCAACAAAGCTATAATGTGGGCTTTTTATTTTGGAAAGGAGTTAATATATGACAATTGAAATCGGTTTACTTATTGCAGCTGTTTCACTAGTTATCGGATACCTTTCTTACGCTTTAAATCGCTCAAGAGAAATAAAATCTGATGGGCAACAAGGAGCAGAAATGAAAGCGAAATTAGAGTATATCAGCAAAGGTGTTGACGATATTCGTATAGATCAAAAAGCAAGTGAGAGGCAGATGGTTTCATTTGGTGAACGTATTACCAGAGTAGAAGAAAGTACGAAACAAGCACATAAAAGAATGGATACTTTAGAAAAGGAGAATGATTGATATGAAAGAAAAATTTAAAAATCGCGGTTTGTGGGTAGCGTTGTTTGCATTATTAGGGATGGTCCTTATGGATACCGTCCCTAATTTTAATTTAGGGCGTTATCAGGAGTATGTTGATGTAATCTTATTTATTTTGATTGCTGCTGGTGTAGTTTCTAATCCTGCTGCTGGTAAATGGTTTGCGGATCAAGATAAAAAAGGAGCTGATCAATAATGGGACAAATCGTAGATATCTCAAAATGGAACGGTAATATTAACTGGCCAGTCGCAAAACAGTATTTGGATTTTGTAATTGCCCGTGTGCAAGATGGCTCAAACTATGTAGATCCATTATATAAAGGATATGTACAAGCGATGAAGCAGTATAATATTCCTTTTGGTAACTATGCATTTTGCCGCTTTGTTTCTGTTACTGATGCGAAGAAGGAAGCGCAAGATTTTTGGAATCGCGGTGATAAGAGTGCTACAGTTTGGGTGGCTGATGTAGAAGTGAAAACAATGGATGATATGAGAACTGGTACACAAGCGTTTATCAATGAATTACGCCGACTAGGTGCTAAGAAAGTTGGTTTATATGTTGGCCATCATATGTATGCACCTTTTGGTATGGCGAACGTAAAAAGTGATTTTGTATGGATTCCGCGTTATGGCGGTAATAAACCAGCTTATCCTTGCGACATTTGGCAATACACAGAAACAGGAAATGTACCTGGTATCGGTAAGTGTGACTTGAATTCGCTTATAGGGAGCAAGTCATTGTCTTGGTTTACTGAAGCAGCGGAGCAAGTACAAGCAGAGGTGCCTAAACAAAATATCATTAAATCAGGAGCTTTTTCAAGAGAGTACATTGAAGATGTTATGGGAGCATTGACATCGTTAAAAATGACAGCTAAGTTCATTTTACAACCTGATGGATTAGCATATTTTATTTCTGATCCAACTTCAGATGCTCAATTAAATGCGATGAAGGATTATCTTGATTGTAGAGATTGGTGGTATGAGTATTTGAAATAAAACAAAAGGATAGCTTAATCAAAAATAACAGCCGACTCGATATAAATGATTCGGCTGTTATTTTATTAACTATGACAACAATTCCTCTACTCCGACACCATCTATTAACAATGCTTTTAATGAAGGAGCTATTTTAATTGCTTCTTCAATATCTAAATCTCCAAAATCCACTGTATATAATCCGAATCCTTCTTTTCCATCTACATATAATAATGCTTTTCCGCCTTCATCATCACCGATTGCCAGTGAATTTGGTATATATTTTTGAATATCATGTGCTTCATTCATCTCTATGCAATCAGTAGGGCCCCAAATACGTATGTAAAGTTCATTTTGTACATTAATCTCTGCGTTTGTACAATTTTGGATTACTTCTAAATAATCTAATGGTACATCTATTGATGAGAACTTTTGTAATTCTTGAATGGCCTCTTTACTCGCTGGTGATTCCTGAGCTTCTAAAGTGAAGGAATCGTTTAATTTTTCTAGAATATTCATTAATAATCAATCCTTTCATACTCTTGGGTGGTATGAAGTTAAGTGAGATTTACTATGTAATAGCAAATGAAACCTATGTATATGTGAAGTGAAAAAGGTTCTCTTAACTGAGAACCTTTTTATTTATCTCCAACGCCATTCTATTTCATTTGAATCAAAGTAGACGGCAGGTATTCCAATTCCCTCTAATTGATTATTTTTAGATACAAACCAATTGTTTTCATCCAATAGGATTGGATTTACATCATCTAAAGGCGGATTATTTTCATCTACCATTTTGTTAAGAAACTCTTTGAAATCAGAAATGTTATTAGTGAAATTAATATTTCCATACATCCAAAAACCATCACCATTTACATTTGAAATGTCTCCTAAATGTATATCTTTAAAGTATAGTTTCATAGCGAATATCCCTCTCATTTCTTAATGTTAAAATATTTACTAGGAATTTCTCCTCTAATAAGGTATTCAGTATCTCTTTTAGTCCAATTTAAAGCGAGATTTTTCCAGTGATCTGTAGTGGCGGAATCTTGCTTTATTAAACGCTCTATTTGCTTAGGGCTTAAAATAGCAACATCTTTTACTTCACCGTCCCTAATCCCCTTTCTTAGAGCAGGTAAATCAATATCAATAATATTTTTACCATAATTACTTGCAACCTCAGGTTTTATCGAGAAACTAGTATAAGGACTATTATGTTTTGCTCCTCTGCGATATCCACCTAAGATATGTTCAGTTACAGTTACTTGTCGGCCTTTATACATCCCTTCTTTATTTGCTGGGATTAGGTTTCCGTTCTCACCAATATGTGGTTTACCGATACCATTTGGTCTTGTTGCTGCTTTTAAGTAATCTTCTCCTCGTAAAAGGTTTTTACTTTCTATTGCAGCATGCGTCATCTTAACGCCTTTTCCCACTTTAGCAAGTTTCCCGACTGGTGTAAGACCAGCTACTGCCATTCCACCCGCAAAGATTCTATCCCAGGTTGATAGTTTTTCACCAGTAGATGGATCAACACCATCCCACGCTCTTTTAATATCATACTCACCACTTATTTCACCAGCTATATCTCGAGCTAGTTTACCGCCATCAAAACCTTTTTCTTCAGAGGAAGGTTTACCACACATTGCACCTTCTTCCATTGTAACATCTTGATTATCTGTGTTGCGGAATTTTTCGGCAATTCGTTTCAAATCTTCTTCCACTTTTATAATCGAATTGATAGATGTAAAAGCTTTTGGTCTCGCATCATTGAACATTTGAACGAATTGTTGATTAGAGGCACCAATCCATTGAAAACACAAATGATCTATTTCATTACATAAATTATTATGTATAGATTCTAATGCGATTCTGGTATTATTTGCACGATTAGCCACTTCTTCTAGCATTTCAGGTGTTACTTTGATTTGAACCATTTTTTTCCTCCCTTTCCCAATTAAAATTATGAGATAAAAAGAAAAAAATGTAAACATGGAAATTTTAGATTAGTATAATAATATTTATGTGAAATAACAATAAGAGCCGTCATTTGACGGCCTTTTTTATTTATTTCGTATTAAGCGGGATCGCCTGGAATAATCGGTTCACCTGGCGTAAACTGCTCATTCAACACCGTATTCCCTTGTTGAATCACACCGGAAAAGTTAATGCCCCATGTGTTTACTGTAACTGGACGAACAGGGTCTTGCGGTTGAGTCGGATCAGTTGGTATAACCGAGTCTACCGGGAGTGTCACCCGAACTACGTAAACAGGGTCTACCGGTGCATGTGGGTCAGCTGGGATAAACACCCTCACGCTAAACAGTTGCCGAGGGGGAATCGTAAATGTAACTGGACCAATAAATGGGGTTACTCCTTCAGGCTCACAATAGATACATCCACCGTTTTTTACAGTATCGTCTGAACCTCCGTTATCTTCGTTAATTAACTCCCCACAAAGATATCCATAAGAAGGATAAACATCACCATCACAAGTATCTTGGTAATTTTGTACCGCTATAGTTACAGTTTGCGTTTCGTCTGTTTGATTAAGTGTAGAAACTTGAATGAAATCAGTGTCAGCATTACGGAATAAAGGACCTGATGTTAACGTTTGATAGCGAGGTTCACAATGACAATCGCATTCACACTTTTTACGCTTCTTACGATAGCATTTATGTGAACGGTCGTAATAATAGTTTGACATATTAAGTACGTACCTCCTTTTTAGTACATGTTATGCGAAGAGTAGGAGGGGGGCTTGGACAATAGAGTATGGTTGTTTAAGGGATAAATAGAAAAAAACATCCCATTTTGAAGTGCACCCCAAAACTATAAAGTATAGCCCAACAACGGAGAACAAATATAATTTTATCTTTAAAATTATTGATATAATGTTAATAGAATATAAAATATATTTATTAACAAATTAGGGGGAGTGTTAAATGCAAACATCATTAGATGAATCAATGCAGTATACGATTAATAGTATATTAAATTATATAGAAAGTGGTAAAACAAGTTATGCCATTTTATTAAATGGCAAATGGGGGAGTGGGAAAACATACTTTTGGAAGAATGTTTTGAAAAAGGAGATTAAAGATAGGGGGAAAAAAATAATTTATGTATCGTTATATGGTGTAAGTAGTACAGAAGAAATTGATAAAAAAATTGTATTGGGCAAGTCAGAATTCGTTGAAAAGATTTCTGATAGCAAAGTAGGAGGAGGAATTACTGAAATAGGAAAAGCCGTTTTTGGTGTGGTGAAAAAATTTGATATTACAGGTTTGAGTGAGGAACTTAGTAATATAAATTATAAGGATTTTTTTAATTACTCTGATACAGTTTTATGTTTTGATGATTTAGAAAGAGTAAATATGAGTATTGATGAAGTATTAGGTTATATAAATAACTTTGTAGAACATGATGGAATAAAGGTTATAATTATTGGGAATGAAGATGAAATAGCCGATAAATTAAATGATAAAAATCGTGAGCTTAAAATGTTGACTACATATTTTTACTTAAAAAAAACAGAAGATGGTAATCATATGGATATAAAAACACAAGGGGAGAAAATATTAGAAAGTGATTTAATCAAAAATAAATTAAATGATTTATTTCATAAACAAAATGAGTATAAAAGAATAAAGGAAAAACTCATTGGAAAAACTTTAACAATACAATTAGATGAGAGAAGTTTAATTGAAGATATAATTAATCACACTTCGGATATAGGATTACAAAGATTTTTAGAACACAACATGGAGATAGTCGAAACAACCTTTAAAGAAAGTGAAATGAAAAATATTAGAATCCTAACACAAGGACTAGAAGACTTTGAATTAATTTATCATTATTGTATAGAATGTGGTTATGAATTAGAGATAATGCTTCAATCAATACTAAAATTTGTCTTGGCAGCTTCATTTGAAATAAAAGCTAATATACCACGTAATGAAGAACTAGAGAGAATTAATTCGCATGATGATTTTATAACAGGGATAAGTTTATCTAGTATAATGGGTGGAAAAGCGAAGCGTTTCCTAGGAGAATTTCAAAAAAAATATTACAATGGCCAAGGTACATTATATAAAAGACAATTTTTGAAATTTGCTGAAGTACTAATAAGAAAAGGAATATTTAATAAACAATTATTTAAAGAAGAGATGGATAGTTTCCAATTAGAGTTAGATGGAATAAAAAATACAGATCCGCACATAGCGTTTATTCGAGAGGGATTTTGGGAGTTATCTGACGCTGACTTTGAGGTAGTTGAACAATCTACATATAATAAGTTAAAAAATGGAGAATTACATTTTACCTGGTATTTCAGAGCGTACCGAATGTATGAATTCTTTGTGGAAAATAAAATGGTGACCAAAAATATCACAGATATAAAACGGGAATTTATGGATGGTTTGGATAAATCCAGAGAAAAAGGAGAGTATACTGAATATACTAATTCCATGTTCTATATGGAAGAGGATCTTAATAACGAACATCTCAATGATTTTAAAAATAAGATAATTGAAATAAATAATGCTTTGAAATTGGAAAAAGAGAAAGAAAATGCACCGAAGTTATGGGAATTAATGCGAAATGATTCCTATAAATTTTACATAAAGATGAGAGAACAATATATACATAACCCATTTTTTGTATATTTCAATCCTGAAGAATTGTATGAAAGTATAATTAATTTTTCAGGAGAAGATATTAAAACTTTAAGGAGTTTAATAAAACAGAGAATTCAATTAGTAGATGATAATTTCTATAGCAACTTACAAAAGGACTTACCTAATTTAATAATAATAAAGAGTAGATTAAATGATGAAATAAATTCACGAACAAAAACACCTAGATTAGTTTTATTAGAGTATTTAATAAAAGACATTAAGGAATTTGAAAAAAAGGTAAATAGTTTAAATGCTATAAACGAATCAACTTTATAAAGTTATAAAAAAGGCCGACTCTTATTGAGACGGTTTTTTTATTTATCCCACTCAACTAAAGTACGTTTTTTACATGTGCCACAGTCGAAGAAAGTACCTATTTTCGCAATTCTTCTTTTAGCTCCACAGTTCGGGCAAACTACTTCTTGTTTATCAAACGCTACGTATAAAAAGCCCAATCCTATACCGAATAAAGGAATTGCGAAAAATATTCCTATGATAGTAAGAAATAAAATTGATGAAAAGAACAAGCATGTAATCCCAATTAACAAAGAAAAGAATCGACCTATTTTACTTTTGCTAGAAGAATTCTGACGAGTTATTTCAATGATGAAAGTATTGCCGTCAGCGGTTGTTCGAGTCTCCATTTTTTATCTCCTTTTGTTTTTTAACACAAGTATATCAGATTGTTGGCATTATTATTGTGAAAATTCAAAAATTAACCAAACGAAAAAATAAGCTAATCCTATTATAGAATTAGCTTTAAATGTTTATGACTTCATCATGTTAATAAGAGAATCGCCATCGATTAACTCAATATTTTTATTCGCAGCATATTGCCTTGCGTTTTTGTTGAAATTACTCAATGTAACGAAATACCCTCCAACAGCATCAGCATCCACAATGGCACTGTGAAGCTTCTGAATAGCAGGTCTTCCAATTGTACCCTGGTTATGTCTTTTAACTTCCACAAACTTAGTTTCTCTTCCTTTACGGAGAATAATATCTTTTCCTCCATCATTAGATCCAGGAGTCACTTTAGCATTGTAGCCAAGACTTTGGAATACATCAGCAACTAAAAATTCAAATTTTCTTGAATCCATTTCTTTTAAATATTCTCGTGTTGTATTCATGTTTTCACGATTGATATGAATTTCCTCACGGGATACTTCTGGTACCTTCATTATTGCTCCGATTAGGAAAATACCTACAAGTAATAAAATTGCCCAAATCATGCAATTCACCTCAGGATGATTATGCCCCAATGGTGATTATTCTATTTCTTCCTCAACCCAAATGTCTTCTACATGCATATTTAGAGCTTTTGCAATGATATATGCATTTGTAAAGCTTGGAAGTGTACGATTTGTTACAAGGCTACTTAATGCGGATTCACTTAAACCAATTTCTTTAGCGAAATTTCCTTGTTTAATTTCTTGTTCCGCAAAGATTACTTTTAATCTACATTTAAACTTCATACTTAATCCACCTGCCTTTTTTTATGAATTCTCCCCATATCGTTCTTGTCCTCCTGTAAATAAATAAACCAAAAGAAAAAAATTTAAGTGTACAAACAAAAATTGATTTCTACGACATATACCTATATCAAGACCACGAGGAATACCAAGTGGAATAAAGGACATCAAGAAGGGAGAGGGCGCGCATGCGTTGGCAATATTCACACTTGAATGAAACGCCTTACCTGTATCCATCAAAAGAATTAAGAGGGATGTATAAGGATTCGAATGGTAAAAAAGAAACAAACGCAATTGTGGACCACATGGAAAGACATGAGGTTTTTGATAATCGTGAGTACAAAGGCTATTACCGTTTATCAAACGATATAATGGATGATTTATATGAAGATGAGGATGAAGTGCTTGATTGGGGAGATGTCATAAATGAGTATCAACCAGTTATGACATCTAAGGGATTACAACTCATTCGAAAAGAGGGATTCAAATGACAATCGTAGGAGAAGCGGTCGTGATATGGACAGCAACAGGCTTGTCAGTGATTACGATGAAGGTTGCAGAAAAAATGGGGCAGAGTGTTCCACGTTGGCTTCCACGTATGACCATGTACACAACGCTCACAGGCTCGTTCTTGTATCTTCTACGTTATGTGCTTTTCGCGTTTCTATAGGGGAATACCGACATGGAACTGTAGGACATTTACTGGTCGTTGATATAGAACATGTACGGGAGCCTTCCAAAAATAAGGGATATATACCCTTATACAGGGTATATGAGGAGTGGAGAAAATGATTGAATTATTACTCGTTCCAGCTGCAGGTTTAACAGTGGCATTATTCGGTGATAAGTTCAAAAGTAAAAATGATGATAAGCGAAAGATACAGGTGTTTTTTGAGGTAGCTGGTATTGCGATCAAAAGAAATAATGAAGAGAAATTGCAATATCCAAAGTTCCAAAAACAAATTGATGATGATCGTAGTACGACTTATGTATATACCTTACCGCTTGGCATGCCGAGTAAAATCATACAGAAGGTTGAGGATGTTGTTTCTGAAGGATTAAATAAACCAGTGCGTATTCAGTACGATAATTATAAATTGAACATTCGCGTATTCCACAGAGAGATACCGAAGAAGTGGAATTGGTCAACAAGGTTAGTGAAGAAAGGGAAATGGCGTGTTCCAATCGGCCAGAGCTTAGAAACACTTATTTATCACGATTTCGATAAAACGCCACATATGACATTAGGTGGATTAACAAGAATGGGGAAAACAGTCTTCTTGAAAAATGTTGTCACTTCTCTTATTACAGCACAACCGAATCATACTCATTTATATATTATCGATTTAAAAGGAGGGTTAGAGTTTGGCCCATATAAAAACCTGCAGCAAGTAGAACAGGTAGCCGAAACACCTGTGCAAGCATTTGTTGTATTGGAAAACATTTTAAAGAAGATGGAAGAGAAATTGAAATACATGAAAGAAAATAGATACACAAATGTCGTGGAAACAAATGAAAAAGAACGTTTTTTTGTAATCGTAGATGAAGGGGCTGAATTATGTCCTGATAGAAGCATGAAGGAAAAGCAGAAAAAATTATTAGGGTTATGCCAACAACGACTCTCTCATATTGCACGTATAGGTGGAGCGCTTGGTTTTAGACTCATCTTTTGTACACAGTATCCAACAGGTGATACATTACCACGCCAAGTGAAACAAAATGCAGATGCCAAATTAGGTTTTCGTTTACCAACTCAAACTGCATCCGAAGTAGTTATTGATGAACCAGGATTAGAATCGATACAAAGTATTCCAGGGCGTGCGATTTTCAAAACAGACCGACTCACTGAAATTCAGGTTCCTTATATTAGCGATGAGATGATGTGGAAGCATCTAAAAGAATATGAGGTGGAAAAACATGAACATCCAGAGTCACATGAAGATCAACCGTCAGATGGCGATACTTGCGACGATTAGGAAGTTGCAGTTTGCAACAAGACGACATGTTATGAGCGTGCATAATATGGGTGGTATTCGAAATGCAAACAGAATCATGGGCGATTTGAAACCGTATTTAAGTAAAACAATGCAAGGGAAAGAGTACGTGTATTATCTCAATAAAGAAGGGCATGCTTTGTTTGGTGATGATGGTAAGGTTGTATCGAGAGGAAAACTAGATCATGCACTATTACGGAATGAAGCCTGGTTACAATTATATTGTCCTGATGACTGGCAAATAGAAACAGAAATAAAATATAGAAAAAATGGTGAAAAGAAAAGGATTATTCCTGATGTGAAGTTTCGGGATGAAGAAAATATACTTCATGCGGTTGAAGTGGATCGCTCGCAGAAAATGAAAGTGAATGAAGAGAAGTTGAAAAAATATGAAGAACTTACGCAAATTTATAAACAGAAGCATAACGGGAAAATGCCAGTGATTCACTTCTTTACAGTGACCAAATACAGAGAAAAGAAACTGGAAGAGTTGGCAGCTAAGTATGATGTATTTGTGAAGGTTTATTTAATAGAAGAAATTTAAAAAATTGCTAACAAGTTTGCAAACCGAATTGCAAACGAAAATGCAAACTAAACGAATACTTCTTAATAATGGTGAGAGGGAAATGGTCGCTGATATGTCCTCTAAACCCTTATATATTAACGCTTATTAACGTTGCATAATCATACATAAAACGTACTACTTCACTCGAACACAATCTGGGCACCATGTAGTAAAGAACTTAACAACTACTGGCTCCTCGCTTGCGATGATGTCTTTGAATTCTTGTTCAGATTTGATTTCTTTCATGTTTGTTTCTCCTTTTTCACTATCAA
>Ga0268252_1000893_pt1 | contig 17965 bp, 19 predicted proteins | sample AgamicMgSfrz_FD_200244 | JGI IMG/M metagenome (GOLD analysis project Ga0268252, IMG submission 200244) | Agave microbial communities from Guanajuato, Mexico - Mg.Sf.rz (v2) (version 3) | ecosystem: Host-associated > Plants > Phyllosphere > Phylloplane/Leaf | place: Guanajuato, Mexico | collected... | reverse complement strand
GGTAACCTTGTTATTGACGGTAAGATTCATGTATTAAGAGAAGAAACGTTAGCAGAAATTCCGGCTAACTCTACATATGAGTTAAAAGGTAATTTTGAATATATTATTGCTAGAGGCTAAACCTCTGAACAAACAGGCAAGTATCCATTTATGGTACTTGCCTGTTTGTATTTGTATAAAGGTTTTTTCAAAATAAATAAAAAAGAATTTGCAAAGGGGGAATGACAACTTGTTTAATTTTGAAAAACACACTATAACAGAAGTTATTGAAATAGCTACTAGTGATAATAAAATTAAAGCTGGGTTTGCTTATAATTATATATTAAAAAAATATGGTGGAATGGTTCATGGAATCATTAATAGAAATAACCTCTACCTTCAAGGCGGAGAGCGTGAAGATTTAGTTCAAGAAGGCTATACTGGTCTTTACAAGGCAATTAGAGATTACAAGCCTGAACACGGTTCTTTTGAAAACTTTGCGAAAGTTGTTATTAGAAGACATTTAATTACAGCTATTAAAAAAGCAACAAGATTGAAAAATAAACCTCTTAATGAAATGTATAGTTTTGATAAAACATTACCCGATAATGACAATTTAACTATGATGGATATTATAGGATTTAAAGATGAGGTCTTGGACCGCTCTAGTTTAGACCACCTTGACCCTGAAGAGGTATTTATTTTAAGAGAAACCCAAAAACTTCAAAAAGAGCATTTGGAACAAATCTTAAGTGAAAATGAAATGGCAGTATACAAACTTTATTCAGAAAAGAAAAAATACCCTGAAATTATGCAGGAATTAGGTATTAGTAGCCCTAAAGAAGTTGATAATACTATTCAGCGTATTAAACGAAAATATCGAGAAGTTTTACTATTTGATGCTGATAACCTTACAGATATAGATATAAAGAAGCAAAAAGTAAATTAACAACTATTAAAAAGAGATTCTTAGCTATAACATGTTTACTAAGAATCTCTTTTTTTATTCTTCATTGTGCTTTGAATTTAAACTATCCACCAGTTGGTCCAAATGATTTAGTTCATGTGTAAATTCTATAAGAGCAGAAACCATAGGAAATGCATGATGCCAATTACTTATGTCCTCAACTTTATATAACTCGATAATTTGGTTTACCAGCTCATTTGTGTTTTCAAATAAAACCTCATCTTTTTTGTGCCTTTTCGAACTTTTTATTTTTTTGTCTAATTTTAAAAGTATTTTTTCCTTATACTCTAAAAGCTCGTGTAAATGCCCTTCAATGTTCTTCTGTAACTCTTCAGGGAATAGTTCCTTCTTATAAAAATAATGTGTTTCTATTGTTTTTACTAACAAATAACTTTTATCTAAGTTATTTGTTAACTCTCTATAAACAACTAGTTTTCGTGATTGTTTATATTTTGGTCTGCGAATTTTACTACTAAAATCTTCTTTGTACAATAAATATAGTTCTTTTGTCTTTTCTATATTTTTTAATAGTCTTTCTCTTTCTTCTTTATACACATTTTCTTCAATGTTTCCCATCATAATCATTTTCATAAATCGAGTTCCATCTTCATTTACTTTTCGAACGTTTTCAAGTAATCTTTTTTGATAATTCGGAGGAATAAACACTGCGTTAATAAATACGGATGATGAAATTCCTACTAAAATTAATAAAAATCTATTAAGTACAAATCCATAGTCACTTGCCATTTGTGCCTGAGGAGCTTCTAAAATAGCTATTATGGTTAAAACTACGATACCTATACTTTTTTCAAACCCTAAGCTTAGGTTTATGGATATGGCAATAACGATTACTATCCCCACTATCCAAGGTTCTGGATGTTGTGTAGATAATAAAGTAACCAATGCAATTGCTGCACCAATTAAATTAGATTTCACTTGCTCAACTACATGTTTCCATGAGCGATAAAGCGATGGCATAACTGTTAAACTAGCTGCCACAGCTGCATAGATTTCTGGTGACAAATGAAATAATTTTGCCATGTAAATGGCTAGAACAACAGATAATCCTGTTTTCAATGTCCTGGCACCAAATTTCATTCAAAATACCTCCTGAAATTTATTAATTATATGCTAAACAACATAAAAGGAGTCGGATGACTCCTTTATTATCTATTGATTTTTTCTAGGAATTCCCCAATTTCCTCGTTTGTATTGTCTAAGGATTCAATTGAATTTAAAAGCTTTTCAACCGTGCTTCCTTGCTGGTCTACAAACGTTTCAAGTTTTAAGGTGTTTTGAGAAAAGTCCTTAGATATTGTACTTGTTTTTTCAATACTTTGTACAATCTGATATGTATTACTACTTAATTGTTCAGATGATGAGGAAAGTTCATTCAATTGATTACCTATATCATCTGTGGATACTAAAATCTTATGAAACGCTTGGCTTGCTTCGCTAACGACAGATATGCCGTTTCTTATTTCTTTTGCACTTTTTTCAATAATTTCAATAGCCTTATCTTTTCTTTCCATGATATTTCTAGCTATCTTTTCAATCTGAACTGTTGATTCAGTAGACTTTACAGCCAAATCTTTTATTTCTTCAGCTACAACAATAAAACCCTCTCCATTTTCTCCAGCTCTTTCTGCTTCTATTGTGGCATTTAGCGCTAAAAGGTTTGTTCTAGAAGATATAGAACGTATTACATCTACTATTTTTTGAATTTCTTTAATTTGGTCACCTAACACTCTAATTGTAGTCATAGATTTTTCAGAGTTTTTTCTAATATCATCCATTTGAATAACTACTCTTTCCAAGGCGCTATTACCCCTAATAGCCTCCTCCACCGATTTCCCTGCATTGTTAGAGACTTCTACAGTTGTAGTATTTATTCGATTAATTCCCATTACCATCTCTTCTACGGAAATCTCTATTTCAGCAATACCTTTTATTTGATTATTTGTTCCATCTTTTACAATATCAATATTCTTAGATAATTGACCTAGTATATCTTTATTTTCAATAATAAGCAGTTTTACATTTTTAGAAGATTCATCTATTCGATTTGAATTCTTTTTTACTTTTTCAAGCATTTCAATATTATTTTTCATTATCTTATCTACTTCTAAGAAGATATCCCCCATTTCATCCTTTCTTTTTGTAGTAAAGGATACATTCATGCTCCCTTTTCCCACTCTTTGAAGTTTATTTTTAAGTATATCTATATCCTTAATAACCAGATTGTGCATAAATATGACAAACATAATATTAACCACAAATAGTAATATGAACCCTATTCCAATAGCGGCATCCGGATGCTTATCAAAATTAAAGAAATTCGAAATTACCGAAAACACAAGCACGTAAAGTACAGTTAAATAGAAAGAAACATATAATAATTTGTTTTTTAAACTTAACTTTTTCAAGTATTATTCACCACCTTAAAAGTTTTTCAGATTTTAGCACACTAAAAGATTCTCCTCAAGAAAACAAACAAAAAAGGTGATGCTTTTACAGCATCACCTTACTTGATAAATTCTTTTTTTACATCTTTAATGTAAAAAGAATTTTTAATTTTTTTCCCATTCACAAACACTGTCGGAACTTTCGTGATATGATTTTCACTTACAAATTTTTCATTCTTATTTAGTTCACCAACAAGTTTTTTATCGTCCTTAAATACTCTTTCAATATCTTTATCTAAATCTAACTGAGGGAACAATTTACTCATTTTCTCTTTAACAAATTCTCTATTGGCAAATTCTTTATTTTCCTTATTAGATAGTCTATACATAGCTCTTACATATTGGTCATAGTATGCACGGTGTTTTTCCTCAAACACAACTCCTAACATTGCTTTTACATATGAAGTATCATTTATGAATGGAACATCGTAATAATATACTTTCACCTTACCGCTATCTATGTCTTTTCTCACATTTAACATTATGTCATCATTAAATTGTTTACATCTTTTGCACTCATAATCTTGAAATACAACTATGGAATTAGGCGCTTCCTTGCTTCCTATATAGACCTTGTCTTCCAAGTTAAATTGTATTTTATCTTCGTATTGATTAGCTATTACATTAATCTGTTTATCTAGTTTCGAAAATCCAAATGCAGAAAGTAGTACTATGAATAGCACAATTAACACAAAGACAGTTCTTTTCATCATCATCCTTTAAACAACCCCATTACCCACATCCCAGATAACAGTACTGAATCAAGACCTTTTTGCCACCACGAACCTTTTTCAATATCTTCTTTTACTACAATATCAGTTTCGTGAATCAATTTTTTACCGATGAAAATTTGTTTTTTCCCTACTACATCTCCTGCTTTCAATCCTTTTCCAGCATTTATATAATCAGGAAGAACTACTTTTTCTTTTATTTTATTCTTCTTAGACAATTGTGAAGTATGTATAATTAATTCCAAATCATCTTTCATAACCAAATTGGCTTTTTTAGTCTCCGCAGACTTGTAAACAGGAAGAGTTTCTACTTTATCTCCCTTTTTATCAAAGACATATTTTTTATATTGGTTAAATCCGTAATCAAGTAGTGTTCTTGCATCTTTAGCACGTACTTGTTCTGATTCCCCTTTTAACGTTACAACAACTAGTCTTACTCCATCTTTTTCGGCAGTACCAATTAAATTGTAACTTCCTTCAACCCAACCTGTTTTTAGTCCATCAGCTGCTTTATAACTTTGAAGTAAAGGGTTTCTGTTTGTTTGTTCAATAACTTCTCTTCCAGTATCGAAATTGTATTGTTTCATACTGTGAATAGCTAAATTACCTGGGTACTTCTTAATGTAACTAGTTGTCATTACACCTAAGTCTTTAGCAGTCGATGTATCTTGTTTATCTCCTTCAGGCAAACCATTTACTGAGCGAAATTTTGTTTTCGTCATGTTTAGCTCTTTCGCTTTATCATTCATCTTGTCTACAAAAGCACTTGTAGAACCTTCAAGATATTCAGCCATAGCTACAGAAGCATCATTTCCACTTACTACTGCTATTCCTTTAAACAGCTCGCCAAAAGGAACTTCCCTTCCAATCTCTAGAAACATTCTACTTCCAGGCGTTCTCCATGCCTTTTCGCTAATTTTCACCTTCTCGTTTGCCTTTGCTTTACCCGATGTTAAAGCATCACTTGCTAAGTATAAACTCATTATTTGCGCTAGACTAGCTGTGGGCAAGACCTTATTTGGTTTTTTACTATAAACTACTTTATTTAAATTCATATCGTAAAGATATACAGCTTCCGATTCTATTGGCAATTTTGGCACTTTTACTACTTTTGCCGGCTTTGCTTTGCTTTTAGCTTTATGGGCATTATCCGCTTTTTCAGCAAAAGTAGAAATAGGAGCTGATATTAATATTGCCGCAGCGAGAACTCCTATAAGCGGCTTTTTCATTTCTTGAACAGCTTTTTTCAACATTAACCCTCCTAATACTTCATCTAGTTCATATCATTTTTTATTTACAATGAAACCTTATAAAACCTTTAAGAGTCTAGGAAAAACCTTATTTTATAAAAATCTATTGATATATGTTTTTAAAATATATTTTCTCACACACAGTTAATATCATATCCATTGAGAGAGAAACAAAGGAGGTACCGAGGAATATTCCCTCAACGTTATGGAGTTAACTCTTACCCAATCTGATTCTGATATTCAGATTTTATTTAACAAAGAAGAGAATTTTTTTGTGCTAGATTTTATTTATGACTCACACATCACTTATGAATTAAATCAAATAGAAGGTGCTGTATATGGGGAAATCATTGAGTACAAATGGGTTGTTCCTACATCACAAATTAAAGAATTAAATAAAAGGTTACATGGAAAGATTTTATGGAAGAGCCCTGATGAAATGCAAGCAGACAAACAACATCTAGATATATCCGAAGAAACATTAGAGGATGTTCTAGCACGTATTCCATCAGACATTGAAACACCTTATATGACAATTAATCCATATGATTTTCAAAAAGTAGCTGTTGCTTGGGCAATTACTCCAAAGGGTAAGCGAGCAAACCTATATTGCGGACTACTAGCAGATACCATGGGGCTTGGGAAAACAATAGAAGCTCTTGCCATTAGTGGACATTTTAAAAGTATGAATTTAGTTAAGAAATGCCTCGTTATATGTCCTGCAACATTAAAAACCCAGTGGGGACAAGAGATTAGAAAGTTCACTAAAGAAAAAGTAACAGTCATAGAAGGAGATAAGAAAAAACGAATTAAGCTCTATGAACAGATTAAAGAAGAAAATTCTTTTTATACAATTGTTAATTATGAGTTGCTAATTCAAAGAGAAAAAATAAAACCATCTGCTGACATTGATAGTAACAAAAAAAAGAAGCCACAAAATGCTGAAAAGGGAGAGTATATAGATTTAAATTACATTCTTAATAATGATTACGACATGGTAATTATTGACGAAGCTCACAGAATGAAAAACCCTGATACTCAAACCAGCATGGCTATTAGGCATATTCAACCTAATTACCGGCTTCTAATGACAGGAACTCCAATAGAAAAAGACTTACATAACATATTTCAGTTAATTGATTATATTTCTCCTAACATATTTTCTAACGAGCAATTAGATTTTGAAACACGCCGTAAGTTGTTTGAAGATAGATTTCTAATTACAGGTTGGAACCCTTTTACAAAATGGAATAGAGAAAAAATGGTTTTAGGTGTTAAAAATGTAGGAACATTACGCAATATTATTGCGCCTTACATGCTGCGTCGAACAACAGATGATGTATCAGATGAACTACCAAAAATGATTGGTCATGATGCCCCTATTGTTCTCGATTGGGACCCCGACCAAAAGGCTTTATACAATGATTTAAAGAAAGAGCTCTTATTGTTAGAGGAGCAAAAGAAAAATATTAAGACAGCGGAAGATGCTGAAAAGATTGATAATAAAACTAATGAAATTTTATTGTACATGCTTGAAGTATGTGACCATCCAGAGCTATTGCTAATGGGCAAGTCTCCTTGGGCAAAACAACTTGCAAAAAAGAGACTGGGTAAGAAAAAGAACTTTAATTCTCCTCCTAAACTAAAATGGTCTTTAGAAAAGATTGAAGAAATTATGAGGGATACTGACCAAAAAATAGTTATCTTTTCTAAATTCGAACGGATGACACAGATTTTAAAGAGAGAAATAGCAGAGATATCTAAAAAACTTGCTAAAGAGAAAAAATCTAATAAACCCTTAGACTTCGGAATTATGATGTACACAGGAGAAACACCTGGAGGGTGCAAATGGCAATCACAATTAGAAAAACAGAAGCAAGACTTTGGAAAATTGGATTGTATTGATTGCCCTTTCTTAAATGAGTGCAATACACGTACTAAGTCTGCTTGGTTCTTTCAAAATTTTGACAACGCAAGAGTCATTATTATGACCGATGCAGGTAACTACGGGGTTTTTTAAAATTGGCTCCGTTAAAAGTGGGTCATATGCGGGAACGCCCTAAAGCTTTTGCTACCAAGTATAGATGGGAACATTTATATGGCAAGAGGTAATGCTCAAGGTATGGTAAAAAGGCAAATGATATATGGGTTATCCGCAGGGACGAAACTAACAATAAAGTTTCACCCTCAACGACTGGAGGAATACCCTCTCCTTTGTTTGGTAACAAACTAAGGAACCCCCACTAATGCACTCTTTTGTGCTAAAAGATACAGTCTGAACATCATGCGAGAGCATGAGAACTAGGGAGAAATCACCTGGTCGCCAATATTATTTTGGTAGTAACAAATTAAGCAATTTACAAACAGGAAAACACCTTATGAATTATACTCTTCCTGATTCATTTTCAAAGTATGACCAGCGAAATGGTAGAATTCAACGACTTGGTTCATCTCATGACCAAGTATTTATATACAACCCTGTCGTTAAAGGCGGCTTAGATGAAAAAAAATTCCTAACTATTATGGAGAAAAAAGAATTAGCCGGTTTTGTTGTTGAAAAAAATGAAATTGAGAAAGAAGCCGTTATTGATGTGACATCTTCAATGAATAAAGAGCTAATAAAACAGATTAGGAATGAAGATTAAATTACTACCTGGGGGAATTTTAAAATGACAAAAAAGAAGATTGCTTGGGTTACAGATAGTGTATCTTGTATTACTCCTCAAGATTCACTTAAGAACAATATTCACATTGTTCCCTTATCAATAATATTTAATGAAAAAGTCTACAATGATGGAGTAGATTTAACATATGAAGACTTTTACTCTATGCTTATTGAATCTAGTAAACCACCTACAACTAGCCAACCTTCTGTTGGTGAATTTGTAAAATTATATACAAAACTAAAAGAAGAATATGAGTTTGGTATAGCAGTTCACGTTACCTCCAAAGTAAGCGGCACATATAATACTTCTATTATGGCAGCGGAAATGGCTAATTTTCCAATGGCACATATTGATTCTAAAATTGGTGCTAAGGCTCAAGAATACATCATTTCAGAAGGCATAAGACTTGAACAAGAAGGCAAATCCATAGACGAAATTGTCCAGCACTTAAACCATTTGTCTAATTCAGTAAGAGGTTTAGCTGTAGTCGGTAACTTAGAGCAATTACATAAAGGTGGTCGTGTATCTGGGGCAAGTCTTTTAATTGGAAATCTACTGCAAATAAAACCTATTTTATCATTTAACAACGGTGCTCTTGAACCTTTAGAAAAAGTACGTACTATTAAAAAAGCAGAAAAAAGAATAATAGAGTTATTCCTACATTCCTTTACTAACAAAAAAGTTCAAGGAATCTCCATTTGTCATAGCAATAATATTTCTCAAGCTATAAGGTTAAAAAAACATATTCAAACAATATCTTCTGAAATAACATTGGATATTGGCGATTTAAGTCCTGTTATTTCCGCTCATGTTGGAGAAAGTAGTTTTGTTTTATTTTGGTTTGAAGAATAAAAATAAAAAAACCTTGCAGCGGTATAAGCTATACTACTGCAAGGTTTTTTATTATTGCTTTTGAACGTTAGCAGCTTGTGGTCCGCGAGCACCTTCAACAACTTCTAAAGTTACACTTTGACCTTCATCTAAAGATTTAAAACCATCAGTTTCAATTGCAGAATAGTGTACAAATACATCTTCTTGACCTTCTACTGAAATAAATCCAAAACCTTTAGTTGCATTAAACCATTTTACTGTACCTTGTAACATACTATTATTCCTCCATTGTGGAAATTCCACTTATGTATTTACTATTCTTGTGTTATTCAACTTAAAGACAATCATCTTAACGGATATTTCTCTTTCGTATATAACGCACAAAAATAATTAACTTTATAATACATTATTTTTTATAATAAAACAGTATTTCTTAATTTTTTTTATACTTTTTTATTCAAAATATCTGTAACAGTGTTTTACCATAAGAGTGTATTCAGAATATACAATAGTTGTATTCAGAATATACATTATAAGTACATAAGATGCTATTTATGCTAAACGTTAAAAAAGTATAGTTTATAAGCGTATTTCAATGGATTATTACCAACTCACTGTGATAATATTACCTATGTAAGAAATAATTAACACATACCTATTAGGAGGCGTTTATCATAGAAAACATTGATTTAACAGCAATTAAAGAAGAAGCATCTACATACGGGTATCACTACTTTCCAACGTTCATGTCAAAGTTACTTTCACAAAACATTAGTTACAAAGAGCACTTCAAAGATTTAAAGTTTGACACATCTTTTTTTATGGAGATAATTGCAGCTCACCCTAACTTACAATCCGCAATTCATGATAACTATGCAACATGGTACGTGGACACTATGGATGAAAATCTAGCGACTGCTAAAAATGAGGAATTCACAAAGGAATTTATAAAAAAAGTTAGATTTTACTTTAAACAGGAAATGGCAGCTATATATATTGATTCTCTAAAAAACCAGCGGAAAGAAATTGAACTAGATTTAAAATATGCCATTGAAGACAAGGAGTACTACCAAAACCGCCATTACATTGGACAAGAAGATGATATTGGCGGTCCTGTTTCCGAAGATGAACGTTTAAAAGAAATTCACAGTGCACAAGAAAAACAGAAATTATTAAAGATACAATTGAAAACTTTCAATGAAGCCGAATCTGAATTACAAGCTATAAAAGATAAAACTATGGTTTCTGCATAAATGGAAATCTAGTTATAAAGAAAAGGATAGTTAACCTAAATGTAATCCATAGGTTTAACTATCCTTTGTTTATAAGTTATTAAATTTGGTCTTCATCTTTTACTCTTATGTGAATACGCTCATAACGATTTTTACTTTTTTCAATTATAGTAAAAACTAAGTTTTCATACTGAAACTTGCTATTAACATCAAGTTCTGAATCCTTAGCATATAGCCATCCGCCAATTGTATCTACATCATCATTCTCTAAGTCTATATGTAATATTTCGTTAACTTGTGAAATAAGCACATTATTTGCGACTTCAATAATCTTTCCTTGTTGCATTATAATTACTTCTGCTTTTTCCTCGTTATCAAATTCATCACGGATTTCTCCAACAATTTCTTCTAAAATATCTTCTATTGTAACTAAACCTGATGTACCGCCATACTCATCTTTTAAAATCGTAAAAGGAATACGCTTTAATTGCATCTCCCTTAATAGTTCTTTTACAGGAATTGTTTCTTGTACATTTAGTACAGGTCGAATAACACTTTCTAGTTCGAAATTTCTATTCTTAGCATAATGAATAAATAATTCTTTTACATGTAACATCCCAATTACTTCATCTTTATCATTATTTACGACTGGATACCTCGTATATTGTTCTTCACCTATCATTTTAATAATATCTTCAATACTATCATTTACATCAATAACTCTCATATCTACACGGGGAACCATAATTTCTCTTGCAAGTAATTCGTCAAAATTAAAGATTCTATTTACATACTTATATTCTGACTGATTAATTTCACCGCTTTGATAGCTTTCTGAAAGAATAATTCTTAACTCTTCTTCAGAATGAACTTCTTCATGTTCCTTTGTAGGTTTTAGTCCAAACAGTTTAATTACCGCAGATGCTGAGCCATTTAATATCCAAATAAACGGATACATAACACGATAAAATCCAATCATGGGTCCTGCAAGAAATAAACTTATTCCTTCTGCTTTTTGTATAGCTACTGTTTTTGGAGCTAACTCCCCCGCTACAACATGTAAAAATGTAATTACAGCAAAAGCTATAATAACTGAAAGAGTATGAGCTACTGCTTCAGGCAACATTAAATAGTTCAGAACCGGACTTAGCAATTGTTCCATGGTTGATTCTCCTAACCAACCTAGACCAAGAGCCGTTAAGGTGATTCCTAATTGACACGCTGATAAATAACCATCTATATTCGCTTGGATTTTTTGGACTTTTAAAGCCCTCTTGTTTCCTTCAAGGATTAACTGGTCAATCTTACTGCTCCTCACCCTTAAAAAAGCAAATTCTGCTGCTACAAAAAAGGCTGTTGCAACAATAAGTATCAACACAAAGACCATCCTCAGACCAATCATTTTATATGTACACACTCCTATTTAATAAAAAATATAATTCATATGCTATATTATATTAGTTTTCAAATAAGTCCAGCTATTCCTTTAAAGTGTATTGCTATTTTCCATATATTTCTTAAAATTTAAAAAAGTAATCGCTGGAAATAAGATATCTTGAAACACAAAAAGCAATCAGCGCTATCCTAATTTAAATAGCGCTAATTGCTTTTGTTCATTCTCTTGGGAAAATATCTTGCTGATGGATATTATATTTAAACTTAACTGATGTATTTGAAGCTCCAAATCTATTCTTTAGGATTATATACTCTAGTATACCTGGCTCCTCAGTAGTTTCTGGATTATAATATTCATCCCTATATAATCCAACTACACGAGCAGCATCCTGTTCAAACGCACCAGAGTTACGAAGGTCACTCATTTTCGGTCTCTTATCCTCTCTACCTTCAATAGTACGACTTAATTGACTACCTACTGTAATAGAGACATTTTCAGCCTTAGCAGTTTTACGAATACCTTCCGAAATATTTGCATAATCACTTTCTAATTCAGGTTTATTTCCTTTATCAGTACTCATGATTTGCACATAATCTACATAAACAGAGTCAATATTATGTTTCTTTTTGTACTCTTGAATAATTCTTCGCATACGCTGATTGTTTAATTCTGTTACTTCTATTATCCATAGCTTACCATCTAATAACTCTACAATATCCGTAGCCGCTTGTCTTAACTTAGTCCAATCTGATGCGGTCATATTTTTTGGTTGCTGTAGTTTACCAGAATCAATTCCAGCTATTTTAGCTATTATTCGTTGGAAACATTGGATTTGGTTCATTTCTATTGAAATAAAGATATTCTTTGAACCCTTTTTGGAAGATTCGATTGCTTCATTTAGCATAAATACCGTTTTCGCTTATACCCTGATTTTCATCATATTTAAAAGGGGCTAGACTATCCCACGACCTCATTACTGAGCGTCTCCTTATTATAGTCGTTGAACCTCCATCTTAGCTTTCACCTTAGATGTTTGGCTGCGGATTACCCAATTCACTACATTTTTACCGTACCATTGTGATTAGCAATGCCCTTATGTCAGTTTCCCACATAAGTTGGTAGTAGTGGCTCTTAGGGCTTCCCCGGCAGTTTAAAGGATTTTCGACTTACATCACTGTAAGAAGGGGCTAATTCCCTAACCCATTGCAGGTCTACCCGCATAAATTGTATAAGTACCTTTTAAATTTCCACCATTATAAACCCTATCCACTTCTTCGTATCCAGTAGTTACTACTTGTTTACTTTCAGAATGTAAACTTTCTTCTACATCCTCCAATAAATGTTCATAACCTTGTGACATACCCATATCAATACGGTCCGATTTTGAGTATTCTTCAAGCAATCTAGAAAACTTGAAATCAATCTCTTTATCTAGTTCATCAAATTCTGCATTTAAAGGATTTATTTTTTCTGTTTCCACCATTTGTTGAAGCTCTATAGCAAAATGAAAATATCGACTTATTTTGTATTGTTTTTTCAGCATTTGAAGATATACTTTTACGTCTTCTAGTTCCACTACATCCTCTTTTAACTCGTTCAACATTTGTAACAGTGTTTCTTTTTCTCTTTCGTTCGATAAATCTAGTTGTGATATCACTAATTCAGCTGTTGGTTCCACGGTACCATTTGATAACGAACTGAAAATTTTCATTATTTTCTCATATGTAGGAAAAAATCGATAATCCAAATTATTATCGACTGCATATTGTCCAACCTGCTTACTATGTATAATTGAAGCCACTACTTTTCTTTCGTATATACGGAGTTTATCTGTTAATTTAAGTCCAGGTACAGCTTGGGAACTCATAACGTTTATAGGTACATTAGTTTTTGTAACTTCTGGGCTTGTCATTGTTTCATTACTCATCTCCAAAATCCCCCTGCTGATTTTTTGGTAATTCTAGACCGAATTCCTGTAAGGAATTATCAGCAATTTGGTAACGATAATCACCATCTTGTTTGTTATCTACATAAACCATAAAATATGTGCCATGGAACAGACTCATTAACGACTTATCATATAAGTTTTCTATTTCAATGGGATACTTATTTGTCGTACAAACAACCGGTAGTTTTTTATTGTAGCGGACACGTAAAAACTCTTTAATTTGAGTCACTGCATATCCACTATCTGTGTGATATTCGTATCCTAATTCATCAATAATTAACAAATCCACAGTCGATACTATTTTCTCAATGTCTTTTTCCTTTTTCATAACATCTGTTACAAGGGTTCTCATTGTAGTAAAGTAGACCTTTTTGTTATTTAATAAGTAATCTTTCCCTATCATGCATGCTGAAAATGTTTTTCCACGCCCTGTATCACCCATTAACATAAGGTTTTTTACATTCTGAATAGGGTTTTCATTTATGTACTCTAGTGTTTTTTTAATATATGTATGTATAAAAGTTTCTAAGCCGTTTGGCATTTGTATGTGATTATATGCGCGGTAAACATGTTCTTGCGGAGTTTCAGGGTCTTGTACCGCTTTGGGTTTTTTTTGTTTAGTTAGTTGTAATTGTCTCTCTGGAGGGTTTTGTATTGGATGTAGTATTACACCTTCAAGATTAGAGAGGTTGAGATTTTGATTCCACAATGATTTATCTAAGTTAGAGTTTTGGAGTTTCCTTCTTACAATTTCATCTTCATAACACTTGCAGTTTTTTGCTTTTCTATATCCATTTACATAGACAGTCAACGTTCCTCTTCCGTCACACATTTTATATGGACAAACACTTTGTGAAAAACCTTCTCCTTCTTCATCTTCAGTTGTTAGGTACGGAGAATTAAACACCTTATCAAATATGTTTCTTACTTCATCTTTAACTTCTTCTCTATTACTCAACACTTTTTCCTCCTCTTCTGTTTTTAAATTGATTTTTAACAATGGGAGCTATGTAACCAAAAAAAGTGAAATTTTCGGCATATCTATAGTGTTCACTATACTTTTTTATAACAGCATTAATTTGAGCTGGCGTTGCCACTTTAATTAACTCTTCTAAAATAATAACGTCAAACCTCATAAACTTTTGTTTAGTATAGTATTCGTATGCTTGTATAACCTGCTGATGGTTTTCATGAAATTTCATCTTCTCATAATAGGTTAGAGGTCGATTCTCGATTTTTATTATCATTTAACAAGCACCTCTCTTTTCTGCATTTACATTATATATATTCTGAATTTCACTATCAATATAATTCAGAATTAGTTTATAGTTAAGAAAATGCCAGTTAAATAGGCATTTTCTTAACAAAAGTCTCCATAGCATTTATCAATTTGGGGATACGCAACACTGTATAGGAATGTTTCTGTTTTTTCAGGACTATATCCTAAATTGTATAAATAACTCTTGTATTGCGATTTAGGTTCAATAACTGCTGCACCAAATACCATATTGTTAACTCTTACTTTTGTATTGTTCCCTGTCAACGTGCTGTCATTGAAGCTATTAATTAAATCTGGGCTATTATATCCTTTAACTTTGACCTTTTTTGTTACTGTATATGTCTTTCCACTATTTGTTTTTAGTGGACATGCAAACTCTACATAGTCTTCATCTTCTGGAAGTGGCTCTATGTCAAAACAAATATTCTTCGAAGTAAGTTTAATTAGAGGTTCCTGACTTTTAGCATCGTTTCCAATGTAATTATTAACTGAATCAATCATTGTATTTTTCGCAAATGTTTCTGCATAGTTTACTGCACTAGAATATTCTAGGGATACTTGTCCACCACATATCGCTACTCCGTTACAAGGAATATAATTCCCTAAAAAATCAACTGTAGGTCTTTGTGAAGCACTATATAACCCATTACTTCCTGTATGGGGCGTATGGATAACTTCCACAACTCCTAACTCCTCTTTTAATGGAACATCTACAGCCATTGCTCTACTTCTGACAGCTTCATCTAATGCCTTCTTGGAGAAGTTTATATTTAAGAACGTCATTCCTAAGTTTAGAAACAAACTAGTTAAGACAACAATTCCTAAAATAATAAATACAGAGAAAATAGTAAAGTTACCTTTTTCATTACTAATATATTTCATATAACCTCCTCCTTTAATAATTAACGTAATTTAATCTGTCTTGTAACTCTTTTGGAGCAACGGAATCTGCATTAACTTGAACAAAATCACCTAAATTTTTAATAAATGAACCTATGAATTGAAATTCACTTCTCATTTTCACCACAACTTTTTGGTGTCTTTTCCCAGAGCCAGTATCATAATCTTCTACATAAGCACAAAAAATATTTTTATGCTGAGTGCTATAACTTCCATCTTTACTGTATAAATTATTACAATCTTGTTTTTTATAGGCTACTACTGGTTTATGTCCAGGTATCCCATAGACTAAAAACTGATTCTGTCTTACAAGTAATTCAATTTCTTTTTGAATCCTATTCATGTCCGCTTGTGATGCTATATCTGTTCCTTCATATCCACGCAATTCCTTTACAATCGACCGTCCAGCCTCGTAAGCAGCCTGATTTAACTGGGCTGATGCCATTAGATATATCATTAAATTCATAATTCCCCAGATTATAATAAAAAACACCGGCAATGCTACAACAAATTCAATCAATATTGCACCTTTTTGTCTGGCTTGCCCTACTCTCAAATTTACAATATTTTTAATGAATTTCTTCATGTTTTCAACCCCTTTCTTTTTTAAATAAATACTAAAATTAAGTAAGCAACCACAATATAGGGTGAAAATGCAACTGATTGCTTTTTACTATACATTCTGACAGGAACACTATAAAATATGTAATTTACAATCATTTTTAGGGAACTACTAAATCTTTTCCAGTCAAATACAACAAAGCATATTGCACCTAAGAAAAAAGAAAGAAAGGTTATTTTAATAGTCATTCCTAAACCTAAGAAAATAGATATAACAGCTAGTAACTTCACATCGCCAGCTGCCATTATTCCCCACAATATAAATATTCCTCCGAGTATCATTACAATAAACACTATTAGCGATATTAATAAATTTTCCCATCCTCCATGTATAAATGAATATAAAAATCCCGTAACTATCCCTACAACAATAAAAGCATTTGGGATTTTTTTATTTCTAAAAATATCCCAAATGCTTGCAATAATGAGGATTGGGATTAATGAGAAATATAATATATTTTCCATCTAATCATCCCTTCTATTTTATTTATAGCTAGTTTATTTACAGCTAGCCAAATCTTTTACAGTTGAACCGTCTGGACAGATAAAATCATTATGAGTTTTTTCCATACCGCCGCCAATATCTGAAAAAGCATTTGTAATCCAAGTTGTTATACCTTTTCTTAAACTTGGAAAAGCGAATAGTACAATTGCGGCTACAATTGCAATCATAATAACATATTCAACTACCGTTGCTCCGTCTTCTTCTTTAATGAATTTAGCAAATAAATTCTTCATATCTAGTTCCCCTCCTTCTTTTAAGCTTTTACACTATAATTCAAAACAAAAATAAATCAAGTTTTTTTATAAAAATTAACGTATTTTCTAAGGTATTATATATTAGTAATTAATCAGCCTTTTCGGTTGAAATATTCTCTAATCCAACAGCCTTAAAAAAATTTAAATTATTTAATTCAAATTTATCTTGTAACTGCTTATTTACAACGTGACCAGTAAATTCTAGTTCACCTTCTATTGCACCCTCTTTATTTATATGTTTATTATTAAACTTGTATATCTCACCAATTACTACATTATTGTTTTTTTCATCATAGCCTACAACTTCAGTTATACTATATATTTTTCTGGAACCATCACTCATTTTACGAATTTGAACAATAATATCTACTGCATCAGCAATATTTTTTCTTATTGCGCGTGAAGGCATATCAACCCCATTCATTAGCGCCATTGATTCTAATCTAGTAATACAACCACTTGGGTCGTTTGCGTGAACAGTGGTCATACTACCATCATGACCAGTATTAAGAGCTTGCAAGAGTTCAAATGCACTACCATCACGAACCTCACCAATTATTAATCTATGAGGATACATACGCAAAGCAGTTTTTACTAGTTTATGGATATCAACTTCACCTTTTCCTTCAGCATTTGCTGTTCTTGCTTCCATTTTTACAACATGCTCATTATTTAACTGAAGTTCAGCTGCGTCTTCTATTGTAAGAAGTCGTTCTCCAGGTGGAATAAAGTTTGATACAATATTTAGTGTGGTTGTTTTCCCCGTACCAGTACCTCCAGATATGATTATGTTAGCTCTCGCTTTTACTAATGTCTCTAGGAAGGTTGCAGCCTCTCTGTTAATACTTTTAAACTTTATTAAGTCTTCTATTGTCAATTTCTCTTTAAAGAACTTACGGATAGTAATTGTTGTTCCTTTCATCGTTATAGGTGGGATAACA
>Ga0268252_1000890_pt1 | contig 18046 bp, 34 predicted proteins | sample AgamicMgSfrz_FD_200244 | JGI IMG/M metagenome (GOLD analysis project Ga0268252, IMG submission 200244) | Agave microbial communities from Guanajuato, Mexico - Mg.Sf.rz (v2) (version 3) | ecosystem: Host-associated > Plants > Phyllosphere > Phylloplane/Leaf | place: Guanajuato, Mexico | collected... | reverse complement strand
TCAGTCCATCCTCCTTAGTTTGAAATCACAATCAGCCAACTCAACAGATATACTACTGCGAACAAATACCCCACACAGCATGTAACTTTTAAGCTCCCTCTAGCCATTAGACTCCCCCTCCATAGTCATAGAATCGTGAGTCATCATGCTTGAACATGATGTGTCCTTCTGAGTCGATCTGTACAGTACAAGGCTTGTCCTCAAATACAGCTCGGTAGGCTCCGTTACCTTTCTTGCTTGTCCCTAGAGGTAGAATCTTTTCGAATCCTTTCTCTCGTAGTACTCTTACTGATGTATTGATTAACTCCCAGTTTTCCTCGTAGGGTTCCATCTCGAAGATATTCAGTTGCTCACTCATCGTGTTTACCTCCCGAGTTTACTTTGTGGGCTTTCTCGTTAACTACAACTATCATGTCAACTTTGTCCTCGAGTAACATCTCCATAGCTAATTCTTTGGAGAATTCACTCCCGTAGGCTTGTATCACTGAGATAGCTGACTCCAAGGAAACATATACTTTACTCATTAGTCTCGTCCTCCTATACTGACAAATTGTACTCTCAAGTCCTGCGCTACGTGCTTAGGCTTGCGGTTAAACTGATTAGAGAGACGGCCCACTAGTAGACTAGCGAGCGCTCCCTCTAGGGATAGATCTCTTTTCTTGAGGTCGTAGGCGTATTGTTTTACTCGTGAGTTGTACATCAATCTTCCTCCTTAGATAACTTATTTGGGTTTTCATTTACTAACTGCCATACACCATCACAGATAAACCACTCGTCGCCAAACTGTTTCCACATAGCTTTTAGCTTCCAGTTGTCTTCGAAGATCACCTCATTGTCTTTAAAGTTTGAGTTTATTAGAGTTATAATGTCCTGCTTGACAATCGCTCTCATCACTTATCGTCCTCATAAGGTTTACTTCCAAGCTTTTCTACTAAGTCCATAACTTTATCTGTGTACTCATCTTGGTCAATAAAGTAATCTTGAAAGAGTGCGTTCAGTTCTCTTAATTGGAAAATAATTTGGTCTTTACTCATAGTTTCTCCTCCTTAGTTATGACTCAGGTAATACTGATAATCACGACAAGTCCACTTGATTCTCTACGAAACAAATAGGTGTAAGCTGGTGAGGTTTGGCTTTGTAGACTTTCGCCTCGTTTAACTTATGGACAGCAACCTCTGTAGTGTTATTCTTAGAAGTTACAACACATACAATACTAACTGTTTCAGTTTCTATGAGTACGAGGTCTCCTTCTTTAAACTCATTCAGCTCCCTGCCTACCTTGGCAAATGCCTGCTCACGTTTGTACTCGGAGACTTCCTCGGGGGATAGAATCTGCCAAGTGATACCTTTGGAGTCAACTCTGAAAAACGATTCTGATCCTTTACTCTCCCAGTCAGCCCACATCTTGTTTCCTTCTAATCTGGTTACCTGTGCGATATGAGTATATTTTCCTAGTGAGTCAACCTTCACCCAGTCGCCTACTTGAGGGGTGGCTACCTCAGTGAACTCAAGTGCCATTACATTGTTAAATCCCATTATTGATGTCATCCAAGTGTTGTCGTCTTGGAGAGTCATTAACTTATCAGTGAATTTATATTGATACTTTTGAGGTTTACTCTCCAGAATCTTCCCCTCCAGCAGTGCCTGCAAAGTCTCCTTGCCAGTATAAACCTTTAACTCGTCCACTTTAGCTTCCTCCTCAAAGTTAATTACTTTCCAGTGTCCTGTGATACTATCTATTGGCATGTGTGAGTGGTGTACCATGTTAGGTATGCTCCAGTAGGCTTTCACTTTTGTTTCACTTAATCCTGTTACATATCCAATTCTTATAGAATCATCACGTCTGTTATAAGCCACGAGGTCGCCCACCTTGATTTCATCTACATTAACTTTACTCATTAGCTCGTCCTCCTTTGTTTATCTTAATTGAATCATACCACGGTCATACCGAGATAGCAATACCTTTTTCGAAAATAAAAAAAAAAGAACTTACCTGAGTAGGCAAGCTCTTAGTTATCATCTTTGTGTTGTTTAATGTATGCCTCTAAGTCTTTGATACTTAGTGATTTGTTTCCTCCTCCTTCGATATCCCTCTGGATTAATCTCTTGATGTATGTCGAGAAGTAAACTCCTTGGCTTAGTGCATGATAGTATAGTTTGTACTCCATAGGATCTGCTAACTGGAATGCTACAGATTTAACCTTTTTAGTTACGTTTTCGTTTTTGTTCTCCATTGTATCTCCTCCTAGATAATCACACCTCAGCAATATCTTCCCATATCACTGTATGTCCTCCAAAGTATAGACCTCGGAGGGTAATCCTAACTCGTTACATATACCCTTTAACTGTTTCCTTCTCAGCTCAGTACAAGTGAGCCAGACTACCGTAGGAAAGTACCCAAGTTTCCTCGTAGCTGCACCTCTTTTGTACATACCATAGTATGATTGAGCTTTGACTCTATTCTCACCCATCTTTTGAAATCTGTCAACCTCGAGGATTTTCAGAAAGCCATTTTCTTCATAGAGTGTGTCGCAGATTCTTGTCTCGGTAGCATCACCTATTTTGACCTCATTTTTCCAGTGAGACGGCATGCCTGCATAGATGAACCATTCATTCCTCATGAGTATGTGTCCAACGAATTGATTCTTCCTGAGTTGTCTCTTTGCCTGTACGTATTCCCTGCCGAGTTTACTCAGATAGTACACTGTATCGTATCCTTCTCGGTAGTGGATCACATAGTCGTCTATCTCACTGAGTATCCTATTGGCGTTCCTTGTCTTGCCTAACTGGTGGATTCTCTGGAGCTGGCTCCTAGTCAGAAAGCCAAGTTTCTTCAATGATAAAAGTATCCTCTCTTGGCGCTGGCTCAATGGTTTTAACTTTAGGGAGTTGGACACGGTGTCTCACCTTCCTCTTGTTATTCTTTATAGTATGCCTGATTTGCTGCTCGTTTACCCTGTAAGTTTGCACCAGATGGGTGTTAGCTCCTTGTATAAAGATCGCTCTCCCTTTGATATCTGGCAGCTCTTCAGCACCTCCTGAGTCAAGTATTACTTTGGAAGCTACTGCCGAGCGGACACGGAAGGATATCACGGCATCACTATTCTGTTTGCACTGCCGAGGTAACACGTCTCCGGTGGGGTACTGAGTGGCCAGTATGAGATGGAATCCGAGACCTGCTCCTAGGCGGGCTATCTGACTCATGTACTTCTGACAGGCTACCTTCATGAGTTTTTCCTCTTTGTCTATTGCCTCGTTAGGGTTCAACTCTCCTGCCTCGTCTATGATGATAAAGTGTTTCTTGTCAGTAACCTTCCTGCGTTTGGATCTCCGAAGTTCTACTTGTGTAGCCTTCATCATGTCGTACACACGAGATAGCATCTGTAGAGCTTCTTCTGGCTCGTAGGCAACTCCTGTGACTTGCTTAACAGTTTCGTATCCTCCTAGCTCAATTCCTCCCTTGAGGTCAACTAAAGTGAATTTGACATCCCTAGGCTTACTCGTGAGAAGGCTAACAATTATGCTATTGAGTAAATTAGATTTACCGTACCGAGTCCCGCCTCCTAGGGAAACATGGGGAGTCTTGGCGAAGTCTAATAGGATTTGCTCCCTCTGTTCGTTAACCCCTATAGGGACTTGCCAGTCGTCTCGTGGGTTCACCTCCAAGTTAATCTTATAAGGCAAGCCGTATTCAAAGTGTAAATCGTACATAGCATACGCTATAGCTGCTCCCGAGGCGAGCGCAGCTCCTATGGTGAAAAACATAGTACCACTCCCTATTACTATTTAGTAATAATCCCTACTACCTGGTTCCTGTCCTACAGAGTGCGAGCACAGTAGAATCAACTGTCCAGCAATGCTCGATGGGTTACACTACCGGGCAACCGATCTGGCACACTACTTATCATACTCAGGTATTACCGGTTTGATACCTATGTAGGCAAAAAAAATAAGCCTCCCTCGGTAGGGACGCTCTGAATCTGGCATTACATCTGGCTTGTCCTATCTTTGACCATTGAGATAGCATTCTCGTGGTTCTCTGTAAAGATTTCCTGTGTAGTCTTCTTGTGGTTTGTCTTAACGTGTCTCGCGAAGTTAGTGCTGGATTTCCATTCTCCACAGATCGGACACGGTAGTTCTCCGTCTACTTGGTACTCTGTAGTTACGAACCTGCCAGTGTTACTACGTGGCGACGACTTAGAGATTGTCCTCTGTGGTGAAGATAACTTCCGAGGTAATTTTTCTTGTAGTTTGTCTGACTCGTCTTCATGAAGATGTTGTTTGTGAGCGTCACCTAACTCGTTTCTAATCAGGATGTTAATCGCTTCAGCAATACCTAATCCATAACTTTCACAATGCTTCTTAAAGCTTCTGTGTAAGCTCTTAGGTATCCTAACAGACGTTACTTCTGTAGGTTCTTTATTTGTAATTCTAGCGTAGTTTTTTAGAATGTCCATAGCAGTCACCTCTACAGCTAGTATACTACATCGTAACATCACTGTGTAATTATTTTATCGATAATCGAGTTTAATCTCCGGATTTCTTCTTTAAGTTTTTCTACCTCAGTGTTTGATTCTTCAGTGCTTCCTGATAGCTCACGACTAACAAGAATGTTGATCGATTCAGATATAGATAAATTATATTTCTCGCAATGTCTTTTGAAATCACTATGAATGCTTTTAGGTATCCTTATAGATGTTACTTCCGCAGCTTCCTTTTGTGTTTCTTTAGCGAACTTTTGTAGATATCCCATATTAATGATCCCCTCTCATAATTTAAATAGTTACTGCTTTCACACGAGATCGCTGCTTCCGAGACACAAACATCTGAGCCTTCTCTCCGTGGTTCCTGATCCATTCCTCACAGTGATTAGCTGTTAGGGCTCTTTCTAGATCCCAACCGCGCTTTATTCTTCCATTAAGCATCTGCCTAGAAATACCTCTAGAGTTAGCTAATGCAAGCTGTTCATTTGTATACGACCTACATGTACGGTGTGTACCCTTTGGCCTACCTCGTTTAGCTACTGGTTTAGTGCTTGCCTCCTCCTTAGACATTCCTCCTCGAACCCTAGTGAGATAGGTACTTCGTGATATACCACGTTCATATGCGACGGCTATATAAGACGCGTGCTCACTAGGTAACTTCACATTGACAGGCTCGGTGGTCGCTCGCTCGAGGGGCCAATCTCTTTGGTAGTAACGGCTATGAAGTAAGACTCTGGTAATACCTGACTCCATAGCCTTCTCAAAATGCTCTTCTAACAGGGGTGGCTTCACTGCTCTTCCTCCTCAGATATCAACTTGTAGACTAACTCAACAATCTGCCTCCGTAGCTCATCCTTACCCCAGTTGTTAACGAGCAGGTGATCTTCCCTGTAGTCATCCATGTAGGTTTCCGTATGAGCGTTCAATATTTCCTTGGAGACTTCCTCCCCGTTAGCAATCATACGAGTTATACGAGCCTCCTCTGAAGCAAACACTCTGACTATCTTGAAGCCTGCTCCCTTCACAGCGGCTAACTCATTAGGTTGACGGACATCTGTGAAGACATAACTACGAGTACGGTCGTTCCCTCTGTCGAGTGCTTGCTCGAACCAGAGCTTGCTCATAGTAGGTCTAACAAATACCTCGGAGTCCTTTTCCCTCTCAGCGGTACCATAGCGGATGTACTCAGCGATTGGCTTGGGAGACCATGGCACATTAGGGTGAGCTAGGTGATACATCTCTTTCATGGCGTCTCCGAAGGCTATACGCTGGATAGGGAATCCTAACTCGGTAAGGATCTCGGCTACACTGTCTTTACCGCTGCGAGTTTTACCTATCAGGGCAATCTTGAAGGGTTTCTTTCCGAATGTTTCTAATGAGATCATTCCATCTCCTCCTTAGCTTCCTCTATAATTTGTCTTGCTTGTTCCTTAGAAAACCCCGCTACGTACAAGCCTCTCTCAGCAATACTCAGTTGTTTGTCTAGCGAGACCGTCTCTAGGTCACTGTAGTACTTGATAGTTAACTTAATGTGTTCCTTGGCAGCTTCCCTGTTGGGTCTGAATGCTTTGTTTAGTATTGTCAACTTAGTTTTCCTCCTCAACAGATATGACTCTGGTAATATCGCATACTTTAAGTGATCTCTCCCAGCCATGTGTTAGGCGTACACTATTAGGTGTGCTAACCCAGTGACTCAGGAGACTTTCATAATCGGCTAACTTGTTGAAGTATAACTCTTGCTCTGAGCCTTGCCTAGTGAGGACGGTAGCCTTTATCACTTAGATTCACCTCCGAAGAATGCTTCTGTCCAAGGTTCTACAGAGATTACTTTCTCTTTAAGTTGTTCAGCGAGCTGGGTAATCTCGAATTGCGCACCCTTTTTAGGAGCCCTCTTTGAGTAGAAGTCAAGTAATGCTCTCAAGTTAACTGTTAGGACTAAGTTGCATGTTGCCGACTGAGGAAGTACGCTACGAGCGTCCTCTTGGGGAACTCCGTATTCGATAAGTCTGTTGTACATTCCTTGGATTTCATCCATCATGAGGTGGTATTCATCGGTATTTCCCTTAGTTTTCACCTTCTCAGGCACCACATAGTCAAACCCTCCAGACTTACTGTCAGAGCTGAACTTTACGTAACGTTGAGACTGCACACTGTAAGAGAAACCTACTCGGTGTCTTGTGAGCTGGCTAAGAAGCGCTCGACTAATACCTTCGACAGAAAAGGTGAAGGTAATATGTTCAAGCGTCGAAGTATGGCCCGAACGAACAATAAAACGTATGAGTCTGTCTGCCTCACTTCCTTTTCCTCCATCATTAGCTTTCTCACCAAAGTATTTCCCTCCCTCTAGAGATACAATCTCGCTAGGTTTATTCGACGAGTAACACGTACGGATAGCTGTGAGTGCGACTGCTTGGCCATGTGTTACCTTGTTCACTAAAACTTCGTAGCATTCTTTCTCTAATTTTTCTTTAAACTCGTTAGAAATCTGCGTGTTTGCTAAGAGTGTAACCTTCATAGTTTAATTCCCCCCTAGTATAAGTTGTATTGCGCTGCTAAGATTTTCTCTGTAGTCTTCTTATCCTCACAAGTAAGTGCTATCTCCATAAGGTAAGTATCGAGTGCGCTGACTCTATCCATGATCTCAGATAATTTGTTCATCTGCCGAGTACTATTGAGTCTTCCGTGTAGTTCGTCTAGCTGGTTGTATATCGAAGGAGGTTGCGCCTCCATGAAGTCGTCCTTTAGTTTTCCCTCTCCGGTAAAAGCTGAAAAGAATTCTTTGTTCTCACAAGTATTGCAATTGCAGCTGTTACTCATTAGTCATCCTCCTCAGGGTGGAAGCTATGCGACTCACCCGTTTATTTTCGGTGTATCCAGTTCATCAAGCCACCGAGTCAGAGTCTAGTCAGTAACTCAGTAGCTTGTCCCTCGTTCCGTTAAGTAAATCATACCATGGTCATACCAAGAAGTAAACAGCTATTTAGATTTATTTTCTAGCCCAGTACCTTTGCAGTATCCGCAATTGATTTCATCACCTGTGAGATAGGAAAACACTTTGCCGTCTATACAGTGTAAACACTTGTCAGGAAACTTAATGATTCCCTCCTCAGGGATAACACTCTTGAAGACTTCACAGTTGTCTCCGTCGATAACCCAACGTTTACCTCCGAACTCCTTCTCAGCATACCCACAGCGGAACATCTGAACGTCTTCTCCTTTGTGATAAACTAACTTGTCTCCCAGTATATGAATGCACCCTCTACAGTTTCCCATTAGATTGCCTCCATTAGTTTTCTAAGCTTTACAAGTGTATTCTTTTTGATGTGGCTAACTCTACTAAAGTGAATATCTAACTCAGAAGCTACTTCCTTAGCAGGCAATCCCTTGATAACACAGTGGTCTATAATCTTTCTCTGCTTAGGAGATAGCTCTGATAGTGCTAGGTACAATCTTTTTGTCTCATTAGGTACTTCTTTCTCATCGAGGAATATCTCTTTGATTTCCTCCTCCATGTCGTAGTTGTCGTCTAGCTCCTGTTCGTTCATACGTAGGTCTACGAGGTCGCCATAGTGGTAATAGAATACTCTCAGGTGCAACTTGCCGATGATAAGGCCTTGGAGGTCACCCTCGGTAGGGTCGTACTCCAACAGTAACTTTAGAAAGTGGTAGATAATCTCTTGTGCCAAATCTTCACGATCTTCCTTGGTAGTTGAGCCTGTGATGTCAATCTTACACTTAGCGCCTCCTCGGTTCTTCGTACGAGTGGGGAATCTGTAGATGTAACTAAGTTTATCTAGATAGCGGTAGATGAGAGCGACTCCTGCCTCGTTAGATCCTTCCTGGTAGGCTAGGCACAATTGCTTGTCCACCTCGGGGTCACGCTGGATAGGTTCTTGTTTTCTCCCTAGTTCCTGCTGCAGGAGTTGTGCTTCTAGTTTTGGTAGCGTGATAGCTTTAGCCATTTAGTTTTGCCTCCTTAGCTTTCTTTCGTAGTTTGCGAGCTTCCTTGAGAGCGTCACATTCGATCCAGCCACCGTCTATTTTGCTGTAATTGATTAGCTTCAACTCGAGAGGGAACATTGAGCAGTACAGCTTCCTCTTGATTTTAAAATCACTTGTCATTAAGCCTTTCGTGTCGATAACTACGGGAGGAACGTCTCCTGTGTAGTAAACTAAGAAGTCCGCTACATACTTGATTGGATAGTGATATACTCCGTAGTTATCTGTGAAACCATTTAGGAGTGTGAAACTAGGTTGCAAATCAAATCGACTTACAACCCCTTGAGCTTGCAACTCCTTGAGGTGGAGATAGTACTTACCCTCTAAGGCGCTTGCGAACTTGATTCCGTCTATCTCAGTTTTCTTGGCGTTATACTTTGAGTTACGTTGTCTCATTAGTCATCCTCCTCAGTTGTATTACCTTGGTCATACCGCGTACTATAGAGAATTCCACCCGGTTCCGTCTCCGAAGGGTTTACACGTTTCTAGGTGAAAACAATTACGGCAACCAAACTTGTCCGCCTTCTTAGTCCATTCCTTTTTAGCATGTGCTACAGAGATAGCCTGCACAGTCTCCTGCACTTTGAACATCATCTCAGAGACAGAGAATCTTGCCTTAGGAGATCGTTGACCTTTGTAGTCGTACTCGTAGACACCACTACCTAGGTGTACTGCTGTCTGGAATTTAGCTATCACAGGATGGTAATATCTTAGGAACGCTGGGAAGTGTCCGTACTCCTTGTAAATAGCCTGTGCGTAGATAGCTAACTGGAAGTCCTCGTTGAGAAATTGTTTACTCTTAGGGTTGCTTCCGCTTTTGTGGTCGGTAATCACCCAAGTCCAAGGAGAGTCTGGGTCTCCGTCGATACGATCTATGAAGCCTAAACACTCTGGGGTATTATCGACTAGTACACTTTTAAACTTTTTCTCTATGAATAGTGGTTTGCTATCTCGATATTCTGTTAGGTAATTCTCGATAGCTGTGCAGCCTTTTTTATACATTGCTATATAGTCTTCTTTGGAGTCGAAATACTTTTTAGGCACTTTCTCAGGGTCAAAGTATAGTTGGTTAAACATCTTGAGATAGTGCCCTGCCTCGTGGTGTTTGCCTTTCTTTAGATCTTTACCTTGGAACTCAAAGACTGTATGGAGTACGCTACCGAGAGCAGTGTACTTGTTCCCTGAGCGGTTCTTTAACACGTAAGTTTGATACCAAGTTTGTTGGCATTCTAGGAAACTACTAAGCTGTGAATATGAGTAATACGGTAATGGATAAGTCATTTAGTTTACCTCCTTGGTAATACCTGAGTAATATTCGTAGTAAGGTGAGAACTCTCCGAATGCCTCGGCGTGGGCTTTTCGGTATACTTGTTGGGCTTCCTCTGGGGTGTCATAAGAACCTAGATACTTACTTTTATAGTCTATCTTTATTCTAGCCATCCATTTTCTGCTACCCTTATGAAGATAGTATCCTTTAACTATTTTGTTTGCACTATTTTGTTGATTTGTGCAAACCCTTAAGTTTTCTTTTCTGTTATCTAACTTGTTATTATTTATGTGATCAACTTGTATCTTCTTATCAGTAACACCTATAACCCACCTATGGAGATAAATATTCTTACCGTTTATTTTAAAGCCAAAATATTTTCCTTGTTTAAAGATTCTTTTAGGTAAAACTAAATCATCATCTACCAAGACTTCATAGCGTTCTCCTTTGTGATAAACCTCGATAATCTTACTCAAGTCATACCAACTCCTTCAAAGTATTAGCAAGCATCTTCTCTCCCTGCTTACGTCCGCTAATCATTACCATATTACCTTCTTTAATTAAGCTCTCAAATTTACTGTAAGTACTAGCAAAACATACAACTTCACGAGTAGACTGATAAGTTTCAACCGTTAAAAACGCCATCTTACTCTTGTTTTTATCTAAGAAAGTTTTAACTTTGAGGATGATACCGCCAAGTAATGCTTTATTGTCACCTTCTGAATATCCTCCCCAGTCTCTAAAGTGATACTTAGCTAATGGATGAGTGCTTATATAGATTCCTAGTAGCTCTTTCTCCTTCTCAGCTTTTACAGTATCACTCCACTCAGGTAGCTCCTCTAAGGCCTCTCTCTCTTTCTTAGAAGCTCCTTTTAGTTTCATGTAATGTAAATATATCTCTTGTCGATTCCATTCGGGATACAGGCTGTCTAGTGCCCCAGAATAGATTAATGGTTTCATAGCCCTAGAGCTTACAACTCTTAGGTTAACCTTCTCCATAAGATCCTCAAGTGAATTATATGGCCTATTCTCGATTATTTCTCTTGTAGCTTTGTCACCCATCCCTTTAATCACACTGAGTGGGAATACTATTTTACCTTTATTAGCTGTGAAGATAACATCACTCTCGTTAATGTCTGGAGCTACAAAGTCAAATCCTTCTTTACGTATGTCTTGGAACCCTTGAGAAATAATTTCTTGATCTCCCATTTTTGTACTCATTATCGCTGAGAGCCAGTGTTCTTTAAAATAAGTCTCAAGGTAGGCTGTCATGTATGTGATCATTGTGTAGGCAACCCCATGAGATTTATTAAATCCATACCCCATGTAGTTAACTATTCTAGTCCAAAGCTCATCCATATTTTCTCTAGGGTATCCTTTGTTGCCTGAGTCTGATAAGAATTGTTCTCTCATGTCTTCTAACTCTTCAGTTGTTTTCTTTCGTAGCTTGTCTCCTTCTCCTAGAGTCCATCCTGCAAAGTGATTTACGAGTTTCATCGTATGCTCTTGAAAGGTGATAACCCCATAAGTCTCTCCTGTGATTAATTCCTCCTCAGGGTGACTATAGTGAACCTCTTCTAATCCGTTTTTAATATCGCACCATCTCCAAGTATCTCCTGAGTTTAAGGCTGCTGGGCGATACAAGGACGTTATAGCTACACAGTCCATGAATGTTGTAGGTTTAGCTCTCTTGCAAAGTCCTTGCATACCTGAGGAGTTAAACTGGAATAGGTTTTGTGTCTCACCAGAAGCAATAAGTTCGTATACCTTCGGGTCATTAGGAGTACGCATAATCTCGTTAGCATCAATTTTGATTCCATGTTCTTTTTCTATAGATTTGATTGCTAGTCCAATCATTCTCAGAGTTTTTAATCCTAAGAAATCAAATTTTATGCCTCCCATCTCTTCTACATCGTCTTTATCAAATTGAGTTACAATTGTCTCTTTGTCTTTCGGATCTGGTAAGAATGTAGGGATGTAGTCGATAATAGGTTCTCCTGTGATTAGCAATCCTCCAGCGTGCTTGCCGAATTTGTCAATAACTCCTTCGAATTTCTGAGCCATCCAGCTTATCTCACGAGCTGTCACAAATACTCCTTTGTTATCCTTCTGTTCAAATTTCTCTGTAGACTTGTCCATAAAGTGAACTAACTCAGGGTTAAGAGCTCGAGCTTTCTCTATAGTCATATTCGGTGAGTCATCTACTAAGTTGACAATCTCTTGAGCTTGCTTAAATGGAATATCGTACACTAAACAGGCGTTCTTGAAGGCAAGCCTAGCAGACATGCGTCCATAATTGACTATTTGAGCTACTTTGTCTGATCCATATTTATCTCTGAGATATTGAATTAACTCATATCGTCTTAAATCCTCTACGTCTGTATCTATATCAGGCATCTTAAATCGAGTGATATCTAGGAAGCGTTCAAAGTAGAGGCCGTACTCCAATGAGTCCACCTCAGTAATATCGAGGCAATATGCAACTAACGACCCAGCTCCAGAGCCACGACCTGGGGAGAAAATAATTCCCATCTCTTTACCTTTCTTAATAGCATCAGCAACTACAAGGAAATAATCTTGATAGCCTTTCTCGCGGATAACTCCTAGTTCGAATTTGATACGATCAATTACCTCTTTGGTTACTGGTTTTATCTTTCTTATCATGCCTTCTTTAACAAGATCACCTAAGTGTTTATCTTTAGTTGTACCCTCAGGCACTTCAATCTCTGGTAGCAAATCCTTTTCCTTCTTGAGGTCGAAATCTACTTGGTCTAATATTACTCCAGTATTATTTATAGCTGCAATAATTGTTTCTCTGTCAAATCCTTGGGAAACGAATTCTCTGAATATCAACTCTCCTGGCTTCATCCAATAATGTTTTTCGCATGGATAGGATGGCTCATCTGGATGTTTTAGCTTCTTGGCCCACCCTAGAGCTAGGACTCCTTGGTGCGCTAGGTAGTCTTCTTGTTTAGCGTAGTGTACGTCTCCGGTGGCTACTAGGTCTATCATGCTACCTTTAGACATCTCTACAAGTTTCTTGTTTACTATTTGTTGATCTGGAATAGGAGTCGGTTGTATTTCTAAGTAGAATCTATCTCCAAAAGTGTTTATATACCTACCCAGATAACTCCATGCTAGCTTATCGTCTCCTGAGATAATAGCCTTAGGTATCACCCCACTTAGACAACTACTCGTAGCAATGATTCCCTCGGAGTATTTCTCCATCATAGCCCAGTCAAAACGAGGACGGTTGTGGAAGTGAGTGAATGCTTCCGAGGAAAGGCGCATAAGGTTCTTCCAGCCTGTCTTGTTGATTGCTATCAGGACTTGATGGTAATTCGTTTTGCACTCTGGATCGTTTACGTCTTCGCAGAGGTATCCCTCCATGGCTGCTGCTGCCTTGATGCCTTGCTTGCGACACTCTCTATATAATTCTGGGATGGCATGTAATACTCCATGGTCACTGATAGCAATCCCTCGTTGTCCTAACCGTTTAGCTTCAGCTACGAGATCGGATACCTTAGAAAGTGCATCTCGCTTGCTGGCACACGAGTGGGTGTGGAGTTGAATGAAGTCTAAAATTGTAAGACTGTCGTAGGACGACACATCGGTGTATCTATGAATGTCTGTCACGTTTATTCCCCCTTGTTTAACTCTTAAGTAAATAATACCATGGTCATACCATAAAGTAAAGCTTTTTAGACAAAAAAAAAGAAGACTAATTAGCCTCCTCTGTGGTGTTAAATAAGTTCCCGAAGATACCCACTAGGACATCAACCACGATAGCGTTACCTGCTTGCTTGTATAACTGAGAGTCAGATATCCCTACAGCCTTAGCTTTGTAGAAATCCTCATCAGCAATTCCCATTAGTCTCCAACACTCTAGAGGTGTAAGTCTACGGATACGATACTCAGGTTCTACCTCGGTGATAACCTTAGGGTGCCTGTGTCCACCTTGCATAGTTGTAAGCGCAGGAGACACACCTTCAGGGCTGTATACTCGCTTGATACAATCTAGACCTTTGATAGCTAATTTCCCAGTCATCTGTAAGTCTGAATCTGATGAGTACGGCTGCGGAGTATATTCTTGGTTAAGAAAACATTTCTCATCGACTTCGTCCTCTAGGATATCTTTTAGTTTAACCTCGAGAGGGAAACTCTCAGAGAAATCATAAATCCCTTCTCCTAAGACACTAACTACAAAGACACGCTCTCTGTTCTGTGGAACTCCATAGTCCTTAGCGTTGAGTACCTTCCAGTAGTTGCGGTACCCTTGAGATTCTAACCACTCGAGCCACTTGTCAAAGTCCGGCTTAAACTTTTTACCTACGAGGTTTTTTACATTCTCGAGGAGAAGATATTTAGGTTTCTTCGTAGTGATTACCTTTTCGCACTCATATAGTAACCCTGAGCGAGTCCCTTCTGACATCCCTCGTTGTTTACCTGAGATAGATAAATCTTGGCAAGGAAACGAATAAGTAAATAAATCCATATCAGGCAGCTCTGTAGGATCTATCTTAGAAATGTCTCCGTAGTTCTTTGTTTCTCCGTGGATTGCCATGTAGCTCTGTATAGCAAACTTATCTATCTCAGCAATACCTACTACCTCGTAGTTGACTCCTAGTCGCTTTAGGGCCATACTCTGTGTGCCAACTCCCGCAAAAGCTTCAAATACTCTTAGTTTACTCATCGTTTATCCCCCTTAAGTATTACCTTGGTATGACTTCTAGTTAAGTAAATGCGCTCCAATTTCAACTATCCAACCACTCGATGGGTCATCTTGACAGATAATATCTGCACGATATTCGATTTCCTCGTGAGAAAGTAACTCTCTAATTTGATCAAAGATGTCGTCCTCTACAGGTGCGCTGCTATAGGTAATTAAGTACTGCATAGTTGAAACAATCCTCTGTAGCCTAGTTGCCTTCATTAGTCTCTTCCTCCTTAGCATATCCTCTCAAGAACTGTAGCTGATAGTACCCCATCACAGTTTCCTTACCGTTAATCCTGACTCGTGATACCTTGTGAGCTGGTATGTCTTCGAGTATCTCGATAGTTAACTCTCGGGTAGTGAACTTGTCCATTAGATAACCTCCTTGTATGACTCCAGTAATACCAATGCGTGTTCGTAAGCGTTCTTTTTTCCACGATAGTACTCTATAGTAGCCTTATCTAAAGGCATTCTCATCTTCTTCTCGCAAGTATCAATTAAGCTTTCTAGTCGTTCTCTCATTAGTTTTCCCCCTTAGTCCGTCCAATCTCCGATGTCTCCGAATTCCGGATCCTGTATCTGCCTAGCTCCATCTATTCCGTGATGTCTTACGAGCTGGCTAAAGTGTTTTGTAAACCTCGGCATTGCGAAGTAGTTCATGTAGCGCCTGATCGTTCTCTTGTGGCAAGATAAGTGCTTTGCCATTTGAGTGGTACTTAATCCTTCTACGTAATACAAAGCAGCTAATATGTGAGGATTCTTATAGGAGAAGGAGAACTTGTCAGCTTCCTCCATGCGGTCATGCTTATTTAGGATTGACTCTAATACGATTGTATTCTTCATGAGCTAGCCTCCTCAGCAGCTTTCATATGGATTAGGTTCTTCTACGATGTACCCATCGTTAGGCACATTATTCACTCGGTGTTCAACCTCGATGAGTAACTGTTCTAGCTTGTCCTCTCTGATGTCGTACTCTTCGAGAATAGCTGAGAAGATTTGATCTGAGTCGTAACCTTCGTAGTGTAGCTCCTCAGCTTTGTCCTTGATAGCTTCGTGCTCGTGGTTGATTCTCATGAGATGGTAGCCCCCTTGATAGTGTCGTGTAAGGCTTTAATCTCCTCTGTGAGCTCTTTTAGATTACTTGCCTTACTGTTTAGTGTAGCCTTACGAACAAATCCTTTTAGAGCTTGTCCTACGTTGGGGTAGTAGCCAATATCTTTGTAGTCGAACTCACCAGTTTTGTTACGTTGTTTATCTTCCTTCTCGTATTTCTCTTGGAGAATCACATTATATTTATCGCTAACTAGCTTGTAATCTTCATTGATTTGTATATTCATAGTATTACCTCCGTCATATTTTCTATTGAGTTAATCTTACCATGGTCATACCGAGAAGGCAAGTTATTTCTCCAAGTCTTTTCCGTACTTATCGTAGAACTCCCAAGGTGTCATCTTGTTGGCCAACACTTGAGCTAGCTCTGTAGGACTTGACTCGTCAGCATCTTTTCCATGTGGATAATCTAACACGTAAATCTCAAACTTATGAGTCGCTCTCTGTATAGCTTTCCTAACCCCATTACGGCCCGCCTTATCTGAATCAAACGCAAAGTACACTGTAGTGACTCCTGCTTTGAATAGCTGTTCTACATGTTCTTCTGTGAAGAAAACGCCAATTGGACAACAAGTGTATTTAACTCCTACGTCATACCATCGAGCACAATCCATGATACCTTCGCAGATTATGACTGTGTTGTTCGCTTCTCTGACGTGCTCTAAATTACGTCCTAAACCAGTTAGTATCCATCCAGTATTCAGAGAACGTGGTCTATGGTAGTACTTAGCAGATTGGCTATCTAGTGTAGCCCTTCCAGTCATCCCTACGAGGCGATTCTCTACGTCCTCTATAGGTAACACTACCCTATCGACTAAGTCCCCTGAGAGACAGCGCTGTAGACCCCAGTGAGCTATTGTCTCGGGAGAATACCCACGGTACTCTGTGACTGGCTCGAAAGTCATCCCCTTAGGAGACCACTCTGGGAGCTCCTTCTTGTTAGCTCTCTTCATCATGAGTTCGATAAACTTCTTAGCTTCGTCTCGGAAGTAGTTCTCGTCTATCTCTTCTGTCTCCCAGTTGATGTCTGTTATGCCCTGCAAATGAGCCAACCACTTGACAGCGTCCTTGAAGTCTACCTCTTCGACTTGCATAATGAGGTCAAATAGGTCACCCATGCAACCTTGACTATGACAGTAAAACAACCCAGTATGCTTGTTGATAACAAACGAGGTAGGATTATCTCCGAGATGTACTCCGCAGCAAGATCTGTATTCAGAGCCGGCTGATTTGATGTGCTGAAAGTTTAACTCCTCGAGTACTTGCTTTATATCTGCGTTCTCTACTAACTTCTTGACGATGCTCACCAGCTATTCCCCCTTGCGTTTTTCTAATCCCCAGATTACCAAGATGGGTGCCCACATTAGAATTATGACTATGGTAATACCGAGTTGGTTACGTAATGAGTTAGCTCCTTGTTCCTCTAACTGTTTGTCTATCTCACCAGACCACTTGCAGAGTGCTGCCCAGAGAGCTCCGACTAGTAGGTATATCATGAAAGGTGTCATTAGATCATCTCCTTAGCTTCTCTTAGTGCAAAGTGCAATGTGTCTGGCATATAATTCTCTTCATCTTTTTCAAGATGTGCGTATATTTCGTTCTCTGTGTAGTACTTTAGCATCCTAGAAATGTCAAACACCAAAGTCTCATACCATACAGTTGTATTCTTATCTAGTGCTTGCTTCTTAAAGTCAACCCATAAAGTTTCATTCTTCATTAGATCATCTCCATTCGCCAAGGTGAATGTTCACCGAAATATTTTATACTAGCTTGCCTGTATGCTTCTTGTGCTTCCTCTGGTGTTTTAAATCTACCAAGATAAATCTTTTCACCTTTAACGGTTATCCTAGCCATATACTTACCTTGAATGAACACATAACCTTTATTCTTCTGTGTGTTAGCTCTGTTCTGTCCATTAGTCACAACCCTTAAATTCTCTCTGCGGTTATCTAGTTTGTTTCCGTTTATGTGATCTACTATTTCGCCTTTCTTGGCGTTCATTACGTACCTATGAAGTTTTACTGTTTTCTTGTCTACGTGAATTCTTACATAGCCGTTCTTCATAACATTGGTCATACCTGAGTAATAAAAGTCATCATCAACTAGTACATCGAACTCTTCGTTCTTTCTAGTAGCTTTTATTATTCTCACTAATTAACCTCCCTCATAGTTTGCCTCCATGTAGTTGTAGTACAATCCACAGGAGTCCAATCAAGCGGTTTTCCTGTGCGTTGTACGTGAATCTTGAATTGATGAGATGCGCCTGTAATAGCCCTTTCTTCCTCTGTAGACCATCTCAGGAAGCATACCCTGTTAGCTAACTGTAATATTCTATCTGAACCACCGATGTCACCATCATCTAACTCAACCTTGTTAACGCCGCCTCGGTTTAACTGAACAGCAGCTATGATAGGTAACTTCAGCAGCCCGGCTGTATCTTTGAGAGTACTTGTTAGATATCCTAATGCTTGA
>Ga0268252_1000885_pt1 | contig 18084 bp, 17 predicted proteins | sample AgamicMgSfrz_FD_200244 | JGI IMG/M metagenome (GOLD analysis project Ga0268252, IMG submission 200244) | Agave microbial communities from Guanajuato, Mexico - Mg.Sf.rz (v2) (version 3) | ecosystem: Host-associated > Plants > Phyllosphere > Phylloplane/Leaf | place: Guanajuato, Mexico | collected... | reverse complement strand
CGCGACGCACAGCTCGATGCCGCGGCGCTGCTGCTGCGCGTCGCGACGGCCGCGCTCGCCGGCATCGCGCCGGGCGACGCGCCCGTGCACCAACAGCTCGCGGCCGCGTGGCGCGTGCGGCGGCGCAATGAAGCCGACCTGCTGCGGCGCGCGCTCGTGCTGTGCGCCGATCACGAACTGAATCCGTCGACCTTCGCGGTACGCTGCATCGCGTCGACCGGCACCCATCTGTTCGGCGCGATCTCGGGCGGGCTCGCGGCGCTGTCGGGGCCGCGCCACGGCGGCGAGACGTTCCGCGCCGGCACGCTGCTCGACGAAGCGGCCCGCGCCGCCGATCTCGATCGCTACCTCGCGCTGCGGCTGGCGCACGACGAGCGCGCGGACGGCGGCCGCACCGCCCTGTCAGGCTTCGCACACCCGCTGTACCCCGACGGCGACCCGCGCGCGCGGGCGCTGCTCGATGCGCTGCACGCAGCGGCGCCCGAGCGGCCGGCGCTGCGCGTCGCGCACGCGCTCGCCGCACGCGTCGAAGCGGCGACGGGCCTGCAGCCGGCGATCGATTTCGCGCTCGCGGTGCTGGAGCGCACGCTCGCGCTGCCCGACGGCGCGGCATTCACGCTGTTCGCGGCCGGCCGCACGGCCGGCTGGATCGCGCATGCGCTCGAACAGTACGCGGACGGGAAGCTGATTCGGCCGCGCGCCCGCTACGTCGGCAGCGACGCGGCCGCGTGACGCCGGCCGTCACGCCACGCGGCGAACGGACGCCACCATGCAGACGCGGTGCGCACGGCCGGCGCCGCGAGCGGGCCGAATGCGAACGTCGCACCGCGCGCCCCCGCGCTGACCCACACGCGCATGCCGGGCAGCAAGGTCAACGATGCGCCCGCGCCCAGCCAGTGATCGTCGGACCGGCCCTCGACGGTCACCCACACGTCGCCTTCTGCCACTTCGAGCAGCGTGCGATCGACGATCCGCCACCGTCCGGCCGGCTCGTCGCCGTCCATTACGTAAAGTCGCAGTTCGCGCATGGCAGCCTCCTGGTCGCACGGGTTCGATGACGCCAGTATTTCGGACAGTGACGGCACACGGACAGATACGGCCGCAGACACTTTCGGCTGAACTGTACTGGCCGGCCGACGGGGACAGGCTTCCCGCGGGCCGGACCGGGCGGTCCGGGCCAGTCGGCGGGCCACACGACATACCGCGCCGAACCTGCACGGCGCGGCGGCTTTCCCTACAATGTCGGCTGTCCCGCGCCACCGCCCCCGCCGTCATGTTCCAACGCCCGCCCGCCGCCGCTCCCGGCGAAAAGAACCTCACCGTGATGCTCTGGCTCGTTGCGACGGGCTTCTTCATGCAGACGCTCGACGCGACGATCGTCAACACGGCGCTGCCGTCGATGGCCGCGAGCCTCGGCGAATCGCCGCTGCGGATGCAATCGGTCGTGATCGCGTATTCGCTGACGATGGCGGTGATGATCCCCGTGTCGGGGTGGCTCGCCGATACGTTCGGCACGCGGCGCGTGTTCTTCAGCGCGATCCTGGTGTTCTCGCTCGGCTCGCTGCTGTGCGCGAACGCGCATACGCTGACGCAGCTCGTCGCGTTCCGCGTCGTGCAGGGGGTCGGCGGCGCGATGCTGCTGCCGGTCGGGCGGCTCGCGGTGCTGCGCACCTTTCCGGCCGAACGCTACCTGCCCGCGCTGTCGTTCGTCGCGATTCCGGGCCTCATCGGCCCGCTGATCGGGCCGACGCTCGGCGGCTGGCTCGTGAAGATCGCGTCGTGGCACTGGATCTTCCTGATCAACGTGCCGGTCGGCGTCGCGGGCTGCATCGCGACCTTCTATTCGATGCCCGACTCGCGCAACCCGGCCGCCGGCCGCTTCGACCTGAAGGGCTATCTGCTGCTGACGATCGGCATGGTCGCGATCTCGCTGTCGCTCGACGGGCTCGCCGATCTCGGCATGCAGCACGCGGCCGTGCTGGTGCTGCTGATCCTGAGCCTCGCGTGCTTCGTCGCGTACGGGCTGTACGCGGTGCGCGCGCCGCAGCCGATCTTCTCGCTGGAGCTGTTCAAGATCCACACGTTCAGCGTCGGGCTGCTTGGCAACCTGTTCGCGCGGATCGGCAGCGGCGCGATGCCGTACCTGATCCCGCTGCTGCTGCAGGTGAGCCTCGGTTACTCGGCGTTCGAGGCCGGGCTGATGATGCTGCCGGTTGCGGCGGCCGGCATGTTCTCGAAGCGGATCATCACGCGGCTGATCACGCAGCACGGCTACCGCAAGGTGCTGCTCGCGAACACGATCATGGTCGGCGTGATGATGGCGAGCTTCGCGCTGATGCGCGACACGGTGCCGGTGTGGGTGAAGGTCGTGCATCTCGCGCTGTTCGGCGGCTTCAACTCGATGCAGTTCACCGCGATGAACACGCTGACGCTGAAGGATCTCGGCACCGGCGGCGCGAGCAGCGGCAACAGCCTGTTCTCGCTCGTGCAGATGCTGTCGATGAGCCTCGGCGTCACGGTCGCCGGCGCGCTGCTCGCAACGTTCACCGGCATGCTGCGCACCGTGACGCCGAGCAACACGCTGCCGGCGTTCCATGCGACCTTCATCTGCGTCGGGATCATCACGGCCGCGTCCGCGTGGATCTTCGCGCAGCTCGCGCCCGATATCCGCAGCACCGCGCGCAAGACCGACCCGTCCGAGCGCGCGTGACGCGCGGCGCGCGCCGAATCGGGCCGGAACGCACCATCGCGGTGCAGCGCGGCCCGGCACGCGTGCGCATGTCGGCGGCGGCGGGCGGCCGCACACGGCGCCTGCCGTGCATACTTCTTGCTCGCGTATTCTGTAGGTAAACTGGGAGTCTTCCTTCGGCCGACATCATGAGCATGATCGAAATCGATCCCCCCGGCTTTCAGCCGCCCCGCCCGGTCGCCGGCGACGACGGGAACCGACGCACCGTGCTGTACGGCGGCTACACCGTGTTCAGCGTGTTCCAGCCCGTGTTCTCGGTGTCGCACCGGCGCGCGATCGGCTATCACGCGTCGCTGCGCGCGCACGACGAGGAAAGCCGCCAGGTGGCGTCGCACGAGGTGTTCACGCAGGCGGCGCGGCGCGGCGACCTGCTCGAGCTCGGCCGGCTCGCCGAATCGTTGCATCTCGGTAACTTCCACGCGTTCGACAGCCACGACGAGTGGCTCTTCCTGAGCCTGCATCCGGCCGCGCTGATGGACACCATCTACGGCGACGCGCTGCTCGCGAACCTGAAGGCGCTCGGGCTGCCGCCGCACCGCGTGGTGCTCGAGGTGCCCGAACAGGCCGGCGGCGAGACGCCGCGCTATGCGGCGATCATCGACGGGCTGCGCAAGGCCGGCTTCCTGATCGCGCTCGTCGGATTCGGCGCGAAGCATTCGAACATCGATCGCGTGTGGCACCTGCATCCCGACATCGTCACGCTCGACCGCGGCATCCTCGCGCAGGCGAGCGAGCACTCGCATCTCGAACGCGTACTGCCGGGGCTCGTGTCGCTGCTGCACGAATCCGGCCAGCTCGTGCTGATGGGCGGGCTCGCGACCGAACGCGACGCGCTGATCGCGCTCGAATGCGACGTCGATTTCGTGCAGGGCCAGTACTTCGCGGGGCCGAGCGTCGATCCGGTGCAGCCGCAGGCCGCCGCGGGCTGCATGGATACGCTGTCGGCCGCGCTGCGGCTGCGCGTCGCGCAGCGCGAACGCACGCAGGCCGAACGGCTCGCGCCGTACGTGGCCGCGCTCGAGGACGCGAGCCGCAAGCTCGGCGCGGGCGAATCGCTCACCGATGCGGCCGCCGCCGTGCTCGGGCTGCCCGAGACCGCGCGCTGCTTCCTGCTCGACGCGTCGGGCCGCCAGATCGGCGACAACGTGCTCGCGCGCGGCAGCGTGTCGCAACGTGCGAAGCGCTTCCGCCCGCTGCTGCATTCCGAAGGCGCGAGCTGGGAACGCCGCCCGTACTTCATCGACGCGATGCGCGCGCCCGGCGGCGTGCATCTGACGCCGCCCTACCTGTCGATCAACGAGGCGCACCTGTGCGTGACCGCGTCGATCGCCGCACCGGCCGCGACGGGCATGCAGGTGCTCTGCGTCGACATCAACTGGGAAGCGGCACTCAGCCGCGAGTGAGTTCGCCAGCGCGGCGCGCTCACGCGTCGCCGCCCGCCTTGCGCACGATCAGCCGGTGCACGCGCTTGCCGGACGACACGCTGACGACCTCGTGTTCGTCGATCACGTGCACGCCCGCGCCCAGTGCCGCATGCATCCGCGCCGAGTCGAGCGGCGTATAGAGGCGGCCGCGCTCGTCGCGCAACATGCCGCTTCCGGCCACCCGCCAGCTCAGGTACAACGTGCCGCCCGGCATCAGCAGATCGGCCAGCCGCGCGGCAGCCGCCGCTGCATCCGCCTGTTCGAGATGCATGACGACCGTTTCGCACAGCACGTTGCGAAACGCGCCGGACGGTACGCCGGCCAGCGCCGGCAGCGCGGCCAGTTCGAACGTCAGATCGCGATGGCGCCGCCGCGCCTCGTCGAGCAGCGCGGCGCTCGCGTCGTAGCCGCACACGTCGAAGCCGCGCGACGCGAGCCAGGCCGTGTCGCGCCCCGCGCCGCAGCCGACGTCGGCGGTCAGCCCCGGCGAGAAATGCTGTTCGAGCAGCGCTTACATGTCGTCGGGCGCAGCCTGGTCGAGCCAGTCCTGCGCGTATTGCGCGGCATGGGCGTCGTAGGCATCGAGAGTCGGGCGATCCACCATGGCGATTGCTCCGCAAGGACGTCGGATGACGCACTCCGCATCTTAGTCGTTGCGCCCGGCCCGCGCCGCCGGCAGGCGCTGCGACACCGGCCTACGCGGCCGGCACGTGGCCCGCACGCGGCACCTGCGCGGCCAGGTCGGCCCACAGCGCATCGCCGCGCCACGCCGGACGCGCCGCCGCGCTTTCCGCGTCGTGGACGAGCGCGCACAGCCGCGCATTGACCGGCGCCGGCGCGCCGAAGCGCCCGGCCAGCCGCACGATTTCACCGTTGATCCATTCGACTTCGGTCGCACGATGCGCCGCGAGATCGTCGGACATCGACGAGCGCGCCAACGGATCGATCGCGAGCATCCGGCCGCCGAGCACGCGGAAAGCCGCATCGGGCAGCTCGAGCATCGCCGGAATCCATGCGGCCGGCAGCGGCGTCAAGCGCGCAGGCCGGATCGCGGCCCGCGCCAGCCAGGGCAGCGCCTCGCGCTGGGCCAATGCGACGCAGCGCCGGTACGTGCGTTGGGCGAGCTCGTCGCGCAGCGGCAGGTTCGCGAGCGCATTGACCGCATTGTTCAGGTTGAGCAGCAGCTTCGCCCACTGCACGGCGCGCATGTCGCGATGCAGCACGAGCGGCAAGCCGGCGCGCGCGAACAGGCCGGTGAACGGCTGCAGCGCGGGCGACGCGTCGACCGCCAGCCTCCCGGCCGAGCCCTGGTGAAACGCGCCGGGCCCGCGCTCGATCACGTTGAACGGCACCATGCCGGCCAGCACGGTCGCTTGCGGGAGTGCGTCGCGCAGCACGTCGGCGTTGTGCAGGCCGTTCTGGAAGCTGATCACGATCGCGCCCGGCCGCAGCACGCCGGCCAGTTGCGCGGCAGCCTCGCGCGTGGCGGCCGACTTCACCGCGACCAGCACGAGCCGCGCGTCGGCCGCCGCGGCCGGATCGGTGGTGAATCCGACATCGGCCGGCGCGAGCGCCGCGCGATAGCCGCGCCGGTCGGTCAGCGTGAGTCCGTGCAGATGAATCGCGTCGCCGATCCGTGCGCGGCCGACGAGCGTGACGTGCGCGCCGGCTGCCGCGAGGCAGCCGCCGAGATAACAGCCGACCGCGCCCGCGCCGAATACGCAGACCGGGCCGGCCGGCGCATCAGACATGCGAATGCGCGCCGCCATGCACGGGGCCCGCGCGCCGCTCGACTTCGCGGCGCACGTCGCCGCGCAGCCCCGCGAAGAACGCGACCTCGGCGACGACGAACAGCGGCCCGATGATCAGGCCGACCAGATCGTCGACGAACGCGGGCTTGCGGCCTTCGAACCAGTGCCCGACGAACTGCACGATCCAGCCGACGACGAACGCGCCGATGCCGATTGCAAGCCATTGCGCGGTCGGCAGCGGCGCCAGCGACTGCGCGGCCCACAGGCCGAGGGCGAGCAGCCCGGTCATCACGATCCCGAACCGCAGGTCGAGACGCAGGTAGAACAGCGCCGACACGACGGCGAGCAGCAGCGCCGGCGACAGCGCGATGCCGGCCAGCATCCCGAGCGCCGGCCGCGACAGCAGCACCTCGACCGCGAACACGATCATCGGGATGCCGATCAGATGCGTCGCGATGTTGCGCGCGTCGCGATGGTAGGCCGCATACTGGGAAAGATGGTCTTCGAGGGTCTTCATGGCGTCTCCTGATCGGTTATTGAGCGCTATGATGCGCGTCACGCCCGAGAACCTCTGTCAGCTACCCGACATCGCGTGCCCATGCCCTCTTCGCTCGCCCCGTACCTGCCGCAGATCGAAGCGAACCCGTGGTTCGCCGGGCTGCCGCCCGCGCTGCGCGCCGACCTGATCGCCCGCGCGACGCTGCGCCGTCTGCCGTCCGGCCACGCGCTGTTCCGGCGCGGCGACCCGCCGTGCGGGCTGTACGCGGTACTGGCCGGTTCACTCACGATAGGGGCGGTCGATCCGCAGGGCAAGGAAGCGCTGCTGACGGTGGCCGAGCCCGTCACGTGGTTCGGCGAGATCGCGTTGTTCGACGGCCAGCCGCGCACGCACGACGCCATCGCGCTCGACGACACGCTGCTGCTGCACGTGCCGCAGGCCGCGCTGCTCGCGATCCTCGATACCACGCCGCAGTACTGGCGGCAGTTCGCGCTGCTGATGGCGCAAAAGCTGCGCCTGAGCTTCCTGACCGTCGAGTCGATGAGCGTGATGCCGGCCGCGCAGCGGCTCGCCGCGCGGCTGCTGATGATCGCCGAAGGCTACGGCGGCATCAGCGCCGGGCGCACGCATATCCGGCTCTCGCAGGAAACGCTCGCGTCGATGCTGTCGCTGACGCGGCAGACCACCAACCAGTTGCTGAAGGCATTGCAGGCCGACGGCGTGGTGCGGCTGCACGTCGGCGAGATCGAGCTCGTCGACATCGACGCATTGCGCCGCGCGAGCGGGCTCGGCGACGGCGCGTCCTGAACGCCGCGCAACGGCCTCTGTCGGCCTCTGTCGACCGCTACGCGCCGCCCCGCAGCCGCCGAGTTGCGCTATCGTGGCGACTCGTTCCGCCAGCCGCGCGCACCGCCTTGAACACGTCGACCGTCCCCGCCCCCGCCCGTCATCCGTGGCCCGTCTTCATCGCGTTCCTGCGACTCGGCCTCACGTCGTTCGGGGGACCGGTCGCGCATCTCGGCTACTTTCGCGCGGAATTCGTCACACGGCGCGGCTGGCTCACGGAGCGCACCTATGCCGATCTGGTCGGGCTGTGCCAGTTCCTGCCGGGGCCGGCGAGCAGCCAGGTCGGGATGGCGATCGGTCTCGCGCGCGCCGGCTATGCCGGCATGTTCGCCGCGTGGCTCGGTTTCACGTTGCCGTCGGCGCTGCTGATGATGCTGTTCGCGCTCGGCGTTCACGCGACGGGCGCGCCAATCGAAGCCGGCGCGCTGCACGGGCTGCGCATCGTGTCGGTCGCGGTGATCGCGCAAGCAGTATGGGGCATGGCGCGCACGCTGTGCCCGGATACGCGGCGCGTCACGCTGATGGCCGCGGCCGCCTGCGTCGCGCTGCTCGCACCGGCCGCCTGGACGCAGGTCGCGGTGATCGTCGTGGCCGGCGCGGCCGGTCTCGTGCTGCTGCCGCAACCGGCGCGCGACGCGCACGAACCGTTGCCGCTGCACGTGTCGCCCCGCGCGGGCGTGGCGTGGCTTCTGCTGTTCGCGGCGCTGCTCGTCGCGCTGCCGTTCGCGGCCCGCGTGCTGCGCTCCGATACGCTCGCCGTCGTCGATGCGTTCTTCCGCACGGGTGCGCTCGTGTTCGGCGGCGGCCACGTGGTGCTGCCGCTGCTGCAGGCGGCCGTGGTCGCGCCCGGCTGGGTCGGCGATTCGGCGTTTCTCGCCGGGTATGGCGTCGCGCAGGCCGTGCCGGGGCCGCTGTTCACGTTCTCGGCATTCCTCGGTGCGTCGCTGCGCGATGCGCCGAACGGCTGGCTCGGCGGCACGATCGCACTCGTGTCGATCTTCGCGCCATCGTTTCTGCTCATCGCCGGCACCGCGCCGTTCTGGGAACGCCTGCGCCGCAGCGCGCACATGCAGGCCGCGCTCGCCGGCGTGAACGCGGCCGTCGTCGGGCTGCTGCTCGCCGCGCTCTATCATCCGGTCTGGACCGACACGATCGTCGCGCCGCGCGACCTGGCCGCCGCGCTGGTCGCCTTCGTCGCGCTGGTGTTCTGGCGCGTGCCGCCATGGGCCGTCGTGATCGCGAGCGCAGCGCTCGGCTGGCTGCTCGGCATCGCCGGCTGATCCGGCGAGCGCGGCACGTTCGGGCCGCGCAAAAACAAAAAGCCCTCGAAACGAGGGCTTTTTTCGATGCCGCGCGCCGTGGCGGCGCGCAGGCGCCGGACTTACGCGAAGTTCTTCGCTGCGAAGTCCCAGTTCACGATGTTCCAGTACGCTTCGACGAACTTCGGACGCGCGTTGCGGTAGTCGATGTAGTACGCGTGTTCCCACACGTCGATCGTCAGCAGCGCCTTGTCGGCGGTCGTCAGCGGCGTGGCTGCGTTGCTCGTCGACACGATGTCGAGCGAACCATCGGCCTTCTTCACGAGCCATGCCCAGCCCGAACCGAACGTGCCGACTGCGGCCTTCGTGAACGCTTCCTTGAATGCGTCGTACGAACCCCACTTCGCGTTGATCGCGTCGCCCAGCGCGCCCGTCGGTGCGCCGCCGCCGTTCGGCGACAGGCTGTTCCAGAAGAACGTGTGGTTCCACACTTGCGCGGCGTTGTTGAAGATGCCGCCCGACGACTTCTTCACGATCTCTTCCAGCGGCAGGTTTTCGAATTCCGTGCCCGGGATCAGATTGTTCAGGTTCGTCACATATGCCTGATGGTGCTTGCCGTAGTGGTACTGGATCGTCTCGAGCGAGATGGTCGGCGCGAGTGCGTCTTCAGCGTACGGGAGCGGCGGGAGCGTATGAGCCATGGCGATTCCTTCGTTGAGTATGTAGGGAGGCTGTGTTGGATGCTACCGAGCGTCCGATTGTAGGCGAGGACGAATAACCCCGCAAACTCACGGGCCATTTATCCGCGGTATGCGGAAAAGCGCTGCTGGCGCGACGTCCGGCAGGACGAACCGGACGATGCGCAGCATTCGTGCCCGGCCGCGCCGCATGCGTTGCGACGATCCTCGCGTGTCGCGCGCGCCGCTTCTTGCGTCAGATCGTATCGGTCAGCCGCGGCTGCACGTCGGCGAGCGACACGTCGGCCGAGCCTTCGGCGAGATGCACGGTCAGGCGCCGCTGCGGCTTCAGCGCGTTCGGCGCGCGCACCGCACGGCCCGTCTGCGCATCGATCAGCGCCGCATAGCCGCGCTCGAGCGTACGCTGCGGGCTCAGCACCTCGAGCCGCGCGGCACAGGCCGACACGCGCGCCGTGTCGCGTTCGTGACGGCGCTGCAACGCGCTGGCCAGACGCTGCGACAGCCCCGCGAGCGCGTGGCGCGCCTGCGACGCATCGGGCCGCGCGCGCTGCCAGCGCAACTGCGCGAGCGCGAAACGCGCACGGGCATCGCGCACCGGCCGCGACGCCGCCGACGCCAGCCGCGCCGCGAGCTGCTGGACGTGCGTGCGCTGCCGCTGCAGCCGCTCGGCCGGACTCACGAGCCGGCGCGCGAGCCAGTCGAGCTGCTGCGCGCGCTGTTCGAGCCGGCGCGCCATGCCGCGCGCGAGCGCACGCTGGCGCTCGCCGACCTCGCGCAGCAGCAGCGCGCGCTGCGGGCTCGCGAGTTCGGCCGCGCCGGTCGGCGTCGGCGCGCGCAGGTCGGCCGCGAAGTCGGCGATCGTGAAATCGGTTTCGTGCCCGACGCCGCTGACGACCGGCAGCTCGCTCGCCGCGATCGCGCGCGCCAGCGCTTCGTCGTTGAACGACCACAGATCCTCGATCGAGCCGCCGCCGCGACAGACCAGCAGCACGTCTACCTCGCGCCGCGCATTCGCGGTCGCCACGGCCGCGACGAGCTTTTCGGCGGAACCGGCGCCCTGCACGGGGGCCGGATAGACGATCACCGGAATATGCGGCGCGCGCCGGGCGAGCGTGGTCAGCACGTCGCGCAGCGCGGCGGCCTGCAGCGACGTGACGATGCCGATCGCGCGCGGGTGCGCCGGCAGCGGCCGCTTGCGCTCGGGGGCGAACAGGCCCTCGGCCTCGAGCTGCGCCTTCAGCCGCAGGAATGCCTCGTACAGGCGCCCCTGCCCGGTGCGCCGCACGGCTTCGACGTTGAGCTGCACTTCGCCGCGCGGCTCGTACATCGTGACGACCGCGCGCACCTCGATGCGGTCGCCTTCGCGCGGCGTGAATTCCGCATACTGGGCGCGGCCACGGAACATCACGCAGCGCATCTGCGCCTGCTGGTCCTTGATCGAGAAATACCAGTGGCCGCTCGCGGCGCGCGTGAAATTCGACACTTCGCCGGAAATCCATAACAGCGGAAACGAGCGCTCGAGCATCGTCGAAATCGCACGATTGAGCGCCGAAACGGGAATCACTTCGTCGCCGCCGCGGGTGGCGCCGGGGGCGGAAAAAGGGGAATCGGAAAGCATGGGCGGTCGGATGAATGCTGGCGGCGTCACGATAGTCCGACACGCGCGCGGCGTCCAGCGCCGCCGTATTCGCCGTCGCGCACGGAAGGTGTCCACACTCTGGCATTCGTCCGCGTAAAACGCGCGGAAACCGCTAAAAAAACCAGACGATTCTCGGTAACGCCTTGATTTTTATAATTTTTTAAACCTTTCAGAATGATTCTCATCCGATTCGAGGCCCGCCGGACGGGCGTTTGAGACAATCGACGGGGGAGTTTTTCACAGAGTTATCCACAGGGCGCCGCGATCCGGCCCCGCACGCTGCGGCGGCCGGTCGCGCTTGCCGCGCCGGCGTGCGGCGCGCTAGAGTGCCGCCTTCCACGGACCCTGCGGCATGCGCCGCCCAACGGAGAATCCGCCTTGACGAATCCGTCCCTCGCCGCGGCGCACGACGCGCCGCGCCCGGCCCGATGAGCGCGCCCGGCGGCCCGCTCGCGCGACTCGAAGCGCGCCTGACACGCGAATGGCAGCGGCGCGGCGCGCTCGCGTGGGCGCTCACGCCGTTCGCCTGCGTGTTCGGCCTGTGCGCGGCGCTGCGGCGCACCGCTTACGCGCAGGGCTGGAAGCAGCCGGTCGACGTCGGCGTGCCGGTAGTCGTGGTCGGCAACGTGACCGTCGGCGGCACCGGCAAGACGCCGACCGTGATCGCGCTCGTCGACGCGCTGCGCGCGGCCGGCTTCACGCCCGGCGTCGTGTCGCGCGGCTACGGCGCGAACGTGAAGGCACCCACCGCCGTCACGTCGGCGTCGCGCGCGGGCGCGGCCGGCGACGAACCGCTGCTGATCGCGCGCCGCACCGGCGCACCCGTGTGGGTGTGCCCCGACCGCGTCGCGGCCGCGCAGGCGCTGCGCGCCGCGCATCCGGACGTCGACGTGATCGTCAGCGACGACGGCCTGCAGCACTACCGCCTCGCGCGCACCGTCGAGCTGGTCGTATTCGACCACCGGCTCGGCGGCAACGGCTTCCTGCTGCCGGCCGGCCCGCTGCGCGAGCCGCTGTCGCGGCACCGCGACGCGACGCTCGTCAACGATCCGTACAGCGGCGCGCTGCCGCCATGGCCCGACACCTATGCGCTCGCGCTGACGCCGGGCGCCGCTTGGCACCTCGACCAGCCCGCGCTGCGCCGCCCGCTGTCGCAATTCGCGCACGAACGCGTGCTCGCCGCGGCCGGCATCGGCGCGCCGGAACGCTTCTTCGCGACGCTACGGGCGGCCGGTCTCGCGCCGGCCACCCGCGCGCTGCCCGACCATTACGCGTTCGCCGACAATCCATTCGTCGACGATGCCGTCGATGCGATCCTGATCACCGAGAAGGATGCAGTAAAATTGGGCGCTTCCTGGCGCGACGCCCGACTGTGGGTGGTCCCCGTCGAAGCCGCGCTCGACCCTCGCCTCATTGCCCTCGTTGTGGAGAAACTCCGTGGACGCTCGCCTGCTTGAAATCATTGTGTGCCCTATCTGCAAAGGCCCGCTCCACTACGACCGTGCCGCGCAGGAACTGATCTGCAACGCGGACAAGCTCGCGTACCCGATCCGCGACGGCATCCCCGTGATGCTGGTCGACGAAGCGCGCCAGACCGTCGAAGGCACGCCGGTCGATCCGGCCGGCCGCTGAACCGCCGCGCCGCTCGCCCGGCGCCCCGTTCGACACCGTGACGGCCCGGCCCCGGCCGGGCTGCCGCACTCGCCGGGCGCCCGGCTTCCGGCGTCGCCCACCCCGTTCTTCCCAGCGCTCCCCCGATGACTCACCCGCCACCCTTCATCGCCGTCATTCCCGCCCGGCTCGCGTCGACGCGGCTCCCGAACAAGCCGCTCGCCGATCTCGGCGGCAAGCCGATGGTCGTGCGTGTCGCCGAGCGCGCGCGCGAAGCGGGCGCGCAACAGGTGCTCGTCGCGTCCGACGCGCAGAGCGTGCTCGACGCGGCGCGCGATCACGGCTTCGAAGCGGTGCTCACGCGCGCCGACCATCCGTCCGGCACCGACCGGCTCGCGGAAGTCGCGGCGGCCTTCGGCTGGCGCGACGACACCGTCGTCGTCAACGTGCAGGGCGACGAGCCGCTGATCGACCCCGTGCTCGTGCGCGACGTAGCGTCGCACCTGGCCGCGCATCCGGCGTGCGCGATCGCGACCGCCGCTCACCCGATCCACGACGCGGCCGACGTGTTCAATCCGAACGTCGTGAAGGTCGCGCTCGACGCGCAGAGCGTCGCGCTGTACTTCTCACGCGCGCCGATTCCGTGGAGCCGCGACGCGTACCAGCCGCACTGGCCCGACGTCGCGGCCATGCCTGCACCGGCTTTCCCGGTCTATCGGCACATCGGCCTCTATGCGTATCGCGCGCGTTTCCTGCGCACCTATCCGTCGCTCGCGCAGGCGCCGATCGAACAGGCCGAGCAGCTCGAACAGTTGCGCGCGCTGTGGCACGGCGAGCGCATCGCGGTGCTGATCACCGAATCCGCGCCCGAAGCCGGCATCGATACGCCGGCCGATCTCGCGCGCGTGCAGGCCCTTTTTCAGCCGGGTTCAAAATAACCCGTGGCATAATCAGGCGATTGTGCGAGCCGTCCGCGACCAGCGCGTCCTCGCTTGACCCCGCCCGTGGCCCTGCCGGCAGCCGCGCGTCGCTCGAACCGACGCGCCGCATCAGACCGGTCCGCCATGCGCCGGGCGAGCCCCGCGCCCGCTGTCGCCGACGCCTTTGTGTCTCGCCACACGAATCTACATACTTGGAGATATCACCATGCGTTTGATCCTGTTGGGCGCGCCCGGCGCGGGAAAGGGCACCCAGGCAAACTTCATCAAGGAAAAATTCGGCATTCCGCAAATCTCGACGGGCGACATGCTGCGCGCGGCCGTCAAGGCTGGCACGCCGCTCGGCGTCGAGGCGAAGGGTTACATGGATGCCGGCAAGCTCGTGCCGGACGCGCTGATCATCGGCCTGGTCAAGGAGCGTCTGAAGGAGTCCGACTGCGCGAACGGCTATCTGTTCGACGGCTTTCCGCGCACGATCGCGCAGGCTGACGCAATGAAGGAAGCCGGCGTCGCGATCGACTACGTGCTCGAGATCGACGTCCCGTTCTCGGAAATCATCGAGCGCATGAGCGGCCGCCGCACGCACCCGGCATCGGGTCGCACGTACCACGTCAAGTTCAACCCGCCGAAGGTCGAAGGTCACGACGACGTGACGGGCGAACCGCTGATCCAGCGCGACGACGACAAGGAAGAAACTGTCAAAAAGCGTCTCGAAGTGTACGAAGCGCAGACCAAGCCGCTGATCACGTACTACGGCGACTGGGCGCAGCGCGGCGAGGAAAACGGTCTGAAGGCGCCGCAGTATCGCAAGATCTCGGGCCTTGGCACCGTCGACGAAATCCGCGAACGCGCGTTCGACGCACTGAAGTAAGCAGCGCGTCGCGCACCGCAAGCCGCCCTGTCCGGGCGGCTTTTTTCTTTCCTGTCGCGATTTGCACGCCCCTGCGGCACGCGCGCAAGAAAAACGCCCGCGATGCGGGCGTTTTTTCCATGTACAAGAAGAGCGCGCTGGCGACTCAATCCTCGCCGTCGCGCTGCATCCGTTGCCGCAATTCGCTGACCTGCGACTCGACGACGGTCGCGTCTTCCGCCTCGGGCCGCTCGCCGAGATACTGCTCGAGATCCTCGAGCGCGGGGCGCAGGTAGTCGAGCCGCGCATACGCGAAGCCGCGGTCGCGCACCTCGTCGAGCTGCTCGGGCAGCAGGATCACGAGCCGCTGCTGCACCGCGAGCAACCGCTGCCAGCGCTCCGTCTGCAGATAGATCGTCTTCAGGTTGCGCAGCATCCGCGCGATGATCTCGCGGCTCGTCGCGGGCTGCAGCAGCGCGCGCAACGCGCTGTCCACCGCTCCCGCCGCCCGCGCGACGTACGGCTCGAGCATCTCGACCATCTCGGCTTCGGACAGCGAATGGCCGTTGGTCGGATCGATGATCAGGTCGCCATCCGGCAGCGTCACGCGCAGCAGGAAATGGCCGGGGAACGATACGCCGCGCGCCGGCACGCCGATCTGCTCGGCGAGCTCCAGGTACAGCACCGACAGCGAGATCGGAATCCCGCGCCGCCGCTTCAGCACGGCATTCAGGTGGCTGTTATCGGGGTCGTAGTAATCGTTGTGATTGCACGCGAAGCCGAGCTCGCGAAAGAAGAAGTCGTTCAGCGCGGCGACGCGGCCCTTCAGGTCCGTATCGTCGGCGAGCCGCCGGCGCAGCCGCGCCGCCAGCATGTCGAGTTCGGCCAGCGTGCCCTGCAGGTCGAGGTCGGGATACGCGTCCTGCGCCAGCGACAGCGCGGCTTCCGTGACGGGCAGACTGTCGTCGTCCGCCACGAGCGTGCTGAAGTAGTCGAGGACGCGGGTCATTGCGGTCGTCACTTGGCGCGCCTTCTGAAGTAAGCGTATTTGAAGCCCATCACCCACAACATACCGAAATATAGTGCAGCAAACAGCACGAGGCACGCAGCCATCAGCGCAATGCGATCGAGCGGCTGCGCGCGCATGCCGGTCCAGTCGAAGCTGATCGCGCACCAGTGCATCAGGCCCGCGAGCACGAGCGCCGCGCCGACGAGCTGCACGAAAAAGCGCAGCCAGCCCGGCGACGGCTGGTAGATGCCGCGCTTGCGCAGCCCGAGGAACAGCAGCAGCGAATTCAGGCACGCGCCGACGCCGATGCTCAGCGTGAGGCCCGCGTGACCGATCAGCGGCACGAACACGTAGTTCGACAGCTGCGTGACGATCAGCACGCCGATCGCGATCTTCACGGGCGTCTTGATGTCCTGCTTCGCATAGAAGCCCGGCGCGAGGATCTTGATCAGGATGATGCCGACGAGGCCGATCCCGTAGGTCGCGAGCGCGCGCGCGACCATCGTGACGGTATGCGCGTCGAACTTGCCGTAGTTGAACAGCGTCGCGGTGAGCGGTGTCGCGAAGAAGAACAGCGCGAGCGCGCTCGGCGCCGCGAGCAGGAACGTGACGCGCAGCCCCCAGTCGAGCAGCGCCGAATATTCGTGCGAATCGGCGTCGACGTGCGCCTTCGACAGGCTCGGCAGCAGGATCGTGCCGAGCGCGACGCCGAGCAGCGCCGTCGGGAACTCCATCAGGCGGTCGGCGTAGTTGATCCACGACACGGCGCCCTGCCCGAGCCGCGACGCGATGTTGGTGTTGATGATCAGCGACAGTTGCGCGACGGACACCGCGAACGTGGCAGGCACCATCTTCGCGAGCACGCGCTTCACGCCCGGATGACGCAGCGCGCGCAGCGGGTTCAGGCCGATCAGCGGCACCATGTCGATCTTCTTCAGGCCCGGCAACTGCACGAGAAACTGCAGCACGCCGCCGACGATGACGGCCCACGCGAGCGCGTAGACCGGCACCTTCAGGTGCGGCGCGACGAACACGGCCGCGGCGATGAACGCGACGTTGAGCAGCACCGGCGCGAACGCGGGCAGCGAGAAGCTCTTGTACGTGTTCAGCACGCCCGACGCGAGCGTGGTCAGCGAAATGAACACGATGTACGGGAACATGATCCGCGTCATCGTGACCGCGAGCGGAAACGCCTGGCCGTCGCCGTGCAGGCCGGACGCGACCGCGAACACGACCCACGACGCGCCGGCGATCCCGACGACCGACAGCACGGCCAGCGCCCACGCGAGCACGGTGGACATCGCGTCGACGAGCGCCTTCGTCGCATCGTGCCCCTGCTGGTTCTTGAACTCGGCGAGGATCGGCACGAACGCCTGCGAGAACGCGCCTTCGGCGGACAGGCGGCGCAGCAGGTTCGGGATACGGAAGGCGACGTAGAACGCGTCGGTGTATTGACTGGCGCCGAACGCACGGGCGATCAGCGTCTCGCGGGCCAGTCCGGTCACGCGCGACAGCAGCGTGAAGCCGCTGACCGTCAGCAGGGCTCGGAATAGATTCATGGGGCACTTATTATACGGACGTTGCGCGACCCGGCCACCGGCCGATGCCGAAAAGCGCACCGGCCGCCCGCGGCTCCATCCGGCCGGCATCACGTTGAACTTGCCACTCGCTTGATTTTGTTGCTATAATCGCCGGTTTCTGGGCTCGTACATGCACGGCAACTGCCGTTTTCATGTCCCGGCCTCGGTTAAAATCACCGTTTTTTTATGCGCCCCTGGGCAATCGTTCTCAGGGGACGGATCGAAAAGCAGCGCTTGGCCGTCAGGCTCCAAGCTCTGGAAACAGGACAGGATAAGGAACCGTCATGGCTAACTCCGCACAAGCACGCAAGCGCGCCCGCCAGGCCGCGAAGGCAAACTCGCACAACTCGGCGCTGCGCTCGAAATTCCGTACCGCGATCAAGTCGGTTCGCAAGGCTGTTGAAGCCGGCGACCAGGCAAAGGCTGCCGAGCTGTTCAAGGCTGCCGTGAAGACGATCGACACGATCGCCGACAAGAAGATCGTTCACAAGAACAAGGCCGCTCGCAGCAAGAGCCGCCTGGCCGCAGCCGTCAAGGGCCTGCAGGCAGCAGCGTAACTCCGGTGCGCCCGCTCAGGCGGGCGTTCCTGTTTCCTGCGATCACGAAAAAGCCCGCCTAGGCGGGCTTTTTTGTCGCCTGCCGACTGCGCATCACGCGCGGCGGCAGTTGCCCGGGCGGACGCAACCCGCGCCCTCGCCCGTCGGCATCACTCACTTCTTCGTGTTGTAGTCCGGCAATTCGCACGCCTCGGTCACGACGAGGTTGTTGTCCTTCGCGAAATTCAGCACGAAATCGAAAGCCATCGGCTCGATGTCGCGCAACCGCGAATCGAGGATCACGCATTTCAGGTCACCGAGCATCGTCGGGCGCACGTACAGCGAATACTTGAGTCGCGCATTCGGCCCGCTCGCCCCCGGCCCGAAGCAGGCCATCACACCGGCCAGACGTTCCGACCAGTCGCTCGGGCGAAACTTTTTCCCGTCTTTCGTGATGCCCTGGATGAAAAATTCGGTCGGAGGGGTTTCAGCCATGTGGTTACCCAAGTGACGGCCCGGCGATGTCCAGGCAACGGCGCCTGGATACGCGAACACAAAGCTGGAGAGGCGGCGGCACGAGCCGATCGATATCCCGAAAACGGGGCGTCGATGCGCGCCGCCGGTGGACTGCACCGGATGTGTGCAGCGCACGGCTTGTGTCCGGCAGAGCGCGAAAAGCCTTGCCTGCCGGGCTG
>Ga0268252_1000884_pt1 | contig 18090 bp, 15 predicted proteins | sample AgamicMgSfrz_FD_200244 | JGI IMG/M metagenome (GOLD analysis project Ga0268252, IMG submission 200244) | Agave microbial communities from Guanajuato, Mexico - Mg.Sf.rz (v2) (version 3) | ecosystem: Host-associated > Plants > Phyllosphere > Phylloplane/Leaf | place: Guanajuato, Mexico | collected... | reverse complement strand
TAATGACGCGCCTGCGCGAATGGGTGATGGGCAGCCGGGATAACGGCGATACGGCCACCATGATGCTGTACGATCGCACACTGCTGTGGTTGACATTTGGCCTGGCGATTATCGGCTTCGTAATGGTGACCTCAGCATCCATGCCTGTTGGGCAGCGCCTGTCGGAAGACCCTTTTTATTTTGCCAAGCGCGATGCTTTCTATCTGCTGTTGGCCCTGGGGATGTCGCTGGTTACGCTGCGTATTCCAATGGAGGTTTGGCAGCGTTACAGCAATATGATGCTGCTGGCCTCGGTATTGATGCTGCTCATCGTGCTGGTGGTAGGCAGCTCGGTAAACGGCGCTTCGCGCTGGATTGCGCTGGGGCCGCTGCGTATCCAGCCCGCCGAGCTTTCCAAACTGTCGCTGTTTTGCTATCTCGCCAGCTATCTGGTGCGCAAAGTTGAAGAAGTGCGTAACAACTTCTGGGGCTTCTGTAAGCCGATGGGCGTTATGGTGGTGCTGGCAGTGCTGCTGCTGGCGCAGCCTGACCTGGGAACGGTCGTCGTACTGTTTGTCACCACGCTGGCAATGCTGTTTTTGGCGGGCGCCAAGCTGTGGCAATTTTTAGCCATTATCGGCTCCGGCATCTTTGCGGTGGTCTTATTGATTATTGCCGAACCCTACCGTATGCGGCGCGTGACCTCTTTCTGGAATCCCTGGGAAGATCCTTTCGGCAGCGGTTACCAGTTAACTCAGTCGCTGATGGCGTTTGGCCGTGGTGAATTCTGGGGACAGGGGTTAGGTAACTCCGTACAGAAATTAGAGTATTTGCCGGAAGCACATACCGACTTTATTTTCTCCATTATCGGGGAAGAACTCGGTTATATCGGTGTGGTTTTAGCGTTGTTAATGGTATTCTTCGTCGCTTTTCGGGCGATGTCCATTGGCCGAAAAGCGCTGGAAATTGACCAGCGCTTTTCCGGCTTCCTGGCCTGCTCGATTGGCGTCTGGTTTAGCTTCCAGGCGCTGGTAAACGTCGGCGCGGCGGCGGGCATGTTGCCGACCAAAGGTCTGACGTTGCCGTTAATTAGTTATGGTGGCTCCAGTTTGATCATTATGTCGACGGCCATCGTGTTGTTATTACGCATAGATTATGAAACGCGCCTGAGCAAAGCGCAGGCGTTTACCCGAGGTGCGCGATGAGTGGAAAGCGGCTGATGGTAATGGCTGGCGGTACCGGCGGACACGTGTTTCCGGGCCTGGCCGTTGCGCATCATCTGATGGCGCAGGGCTGGCAGGTACGCTGGCTGGGAACTGCCGATCGTATGGAAGCCGATCTGGTGCCGAAGCACGGTATCGACATCGATTTTATCCGTATCAGCGGATTACGCGGCAAAGGCGTTAAAGCGCTGCTGGCATCGCCGGTGCGCATTTTTAACGCCTGGCGCCAGGCGCGCCGCATTATGAAAGCCTGGAAGCCGGATGTCGTGCTGGGCATGGGCGGTTATGTCTCCGGCCCTGGCGGCCTGGCGGCCTGGAGCTGCGGTATTCCTGTGGTGCTGCATGAGCAAAACGGTATCGCCGGGTTAACCAATAAATGGCTGGCGAAACTGGCGACTAAAGTGATGCAGGCTTTTCCGGGCGCTTTTCCCCATGCTGACGTGGTAGGAAATCCGGTGCGCACCGATGTGCTGGCGCTTAATGCGCCGGAACAGCGTCTGGCCGGTCGTAGCGGGCCGATTCGCGTGCTGGTTGTGGGCGGTAGTCAGGGCGCTCGCGTGCTGAATCAAACGATGCCGCAGGTGGCGGCGCTGGCAGGCGACAGCATTACGCTGTGGCATCAAACCGGCAAAGGCGCGCAGAGCGAAGTTGCCGCAGCTTACGAAGCGGCAGGGCAAACGCAGCATAAAATCAGCGAGTTTATCGATGATATGGCGGCGGCCTACGACTGGGCTGATGTGGTGGTTTGTCGTTCCGGCGCGCTCACGGTAAGTGAAATCGCCGCCGCGGGGCTTCCGGCGATTTTTGTGCCGTTCCAGCATAAAGATCGTCAACAGTACTGGAATGCGTTGCCGCTGGAAAAAGCTGGCGCAGCCAAAATTTTTGAGCAGCCGCAGTTTACGGCCAGTGCGGTGGCGGAAACGTTAAAGCAGTGGGATCGTCCCACGCTGCTGCTGATGGCGCAAAAGGCGCGTCAGGTAGCGATTCCCGATGCCACCGAACGGGTAGCGGCAGAAGTCAGCGCCGTCGCGCGCTAACAGAATTAAGTAAAGGTACAACGGTACCAACAGGCTAAAGAAACGATGAATACTCAACAACTGGCGAAACTGCGTTCTATCGTGCCCGAGATGCGTCGCGTCCGGCACATTCACTTTGTCGGCATCGGCGGTGCCGGCATGGGTGGTATCGCCGAAGTGTTGGCCAATGAAGGTTATCAAATTAGCGGTTCCGATCTGGCGCCTAACGCGGTCACGCAGCATCTGACCGCGCTGGGCGCCACAATCTATTTTCACCATCGCCCGGAAAACGTCAGCGATGCCAGCGTAGTCGTGGTATCCAGCGCGATTACGCAGGATAACCCGGAAATTATCGCTGCGCGTGAAGCGCGTATCCCGGTGATCCGCCGTGCCGAAATGCTGGCGGAGCTGATGCGTTTCCGCCACGGCATCGCCGTCGCCGGTACGCACGGCAAAACCACGACAACAGCAATGGTCACCAGCATCTATGCCGAAGGCGGACTCGATCCTACCTTCGTGAACGGCGGACTGGTGAAAGCCGCCGGTACGCATGCGCGCCTGGGCAGCAGCCGCTATCTGATCGCCGAAGCGGATGAAAGCGATGCTTCTTTCCTGCATTTGCAGCCGATGGTGGCGATTGTGACCAATATCGAAGCCGACCATATGGATACTTACCAGGGCGATTTCGAAAATCTGAAGCAGACGTTTATTAATTTCCTGCACAACCTGCCGTTTTACGGACGCGCGGTGCTGTGTGTGGACGATGCGGTAATCCGTGATTTGATTCCGCGCGTTGGCCGTCAGATCACCACCTACGGTTTTAGCAACGATGCCGACGTGCGGATTGAAAATTATGAACAGCACGGCGCGCAGGGGCACTTTACGCTGGTGCGCCAAGATAAACCGCTGATGCGTGTAACGCTCAATGCGCCAGGTCGCCACAATGCGCTTAACGCGGCGGCGGCGGTGGCGGTGGCGACCGAAGAAGGCATTGAAGACGAGGATATTCTCAGCGCGCTGGAGAGTTTCCAGGGCACAGGTCGTCGCTTTGATTTCCTCGGTGAGTTTCCGTTGCAGCAGGTAAACGGCGCGCGTGGTAGTGCGATGCTGGTGGATGATTATGGCCATCATCCCACCGAAGTAGACGCCACCATCAAGGCGGCACGTGCGGGTTGGCCAGATAAGAAACTGGTGATGGTTTTTCAGCCGCACCGCTATACGCGCACGCGCGATCTCTACGATGATTTCGCCAATGTGCTGTCGCAGGTTGATGTCCTGCTGATGCTGGACGTCTATTCCGCTGGTGAATCGCCGATTCCGGGCGCAGACAGCCGCTCACTGTGCCGCACCATTCGCGGACGCGGCAAAGTGGATCCGATCCTGGTGCCGGATCACGATGCGATCCTCGATTTTCTGGCCCCAACCTTAAGCGGCAATGATCTGATCCTGGTACAGGGTGCGGGCAACGTCGGTAAAATCGCGCGTCGGCTGGCTGAACAAAAACTGAAACCGCAGACCAATGAAGAGGAACATCATGGCTGAAAAAGTAGCGGTACTGCTGGGTGGTACCTCCGCGGAACGTGAAGTTTCACTAATGTCAGGCGCGGCGGTGATCGCGGGTCTGAAAGAGGCTGGCATTGATGCGCATGGCGTCGATCCGCGCGATTTTCCGGTTATGCGGTTAAAAGAAGAAGGTTTCGCAAAGGTTTTTATCGCCCTGCATGGGCGCGGCGGTGAAGACGGCACTTTACAGGGCGTTCTCGATTTTCTGCAGATTCCCTATACCGGCAGCGGCGTTATGGCTTCGGCTATTACCATGGATAAATGGCGTTCTAAGCTGCTTTGGCAAGGCGCCGGGCTGCCGGTCGCCCCTTATGTCTGGATTAATCGCCAGCAGATGGAAGCGGGAATCGACGATGCGCTGACGCAGCGTATCGCCCAACTGGGCATGCCGCTGTTTGTAAAACCGAGCAGCGAAGGCTCCAGCGTCGGCATTTCCCGCGTTAATCAGCCTTCAGAATTGCCGGCAGCGCTGGAAGAAGCTTTCCGCCATGATGATGACGTGCTGATCGAGAAATTCATTAGTGGCCCTGAATATACGGTAGGCATTCTTGGCGAACAGATTTTGCCCTCGATTCGTATTCAGCCCGCCAGTGATTTCTATGACTATGAAGCAAAATACATTTCTGACGATACTCAGTACTTCTGCCCAGGCGGATTATCTGCTGATAAAGAGGCGGAGCTGCAAGAGCTGGTGCTGAATGCCTGGCGTACGCTGGGCTGTAGCGGCTGGGGACGCGTCGACGTGATGATGGATGGCGACGGCACCTTCTATCTGCTGGAGGTTAATACCTCGCCCGGCATGACCAGCCACAGCCTGGTTCCGATGGCGGCGAAACAGGCGGGAATGAGCTTCTCCCAGCTGGTGGCGCGTATTCTGGAGCTGGCCGACTAAGATGTCGCAGGCGGCTCTGAACGTTCGCCGGGAAGCGCAGGAAAAGGCGCGTACCGGCCGCAGCAATGGTTCACGTTTGGCAGGGATTTTATTCCTGCTGTTGGTGATCGGCACGATGTTGGCTGGCGGCTTCGTGGTGTTGAAATGGATGAATGACGCTTCACGGTTGCCGCTTTCGAAGCTGGTGGTGACCGGGAAAACGCACTACACCACCAACGACGATATTCGTCAGGCGATTTTATCGCTGGGCGCGCCCGGCACTTTTATGTCACAAGATGTAAATGTGATTCAGCAGCAAATTGAACGTTTGCCCTGGATCAAACAGGTCAGCGTACGCAAGCAATGGCCGGACGAATTAAAGATTCATCTGGTTGAGTATGTGCCGGTAGCGCGGTGGAATGATCTACATATGGTTGATGCGGAAGGCAAATCTTTTAGCGTTCCTGCTAACCATATCGGCAAAGAGGCGCTACCGTTGCTGTATGGCCCTGAAGGTAACGAGCAGGATGTGCTGGCAGGCTACCGGCAAATGAGTGCGGTTTTAGCCGCCAGCAAGTTTAGCGTAAAAGCAGCATCCATGACTGCTCGTCACTCCTGGCAATTAGTCACGGGCGATGATGTACGTATTGAGCTGGGCCGTAGCGATAACATGAAGCGACTTAAGCGGTTTATTGAACTTTGGCCGATGGTTCAACAGCAGGCCGCCGCTGATAATAAGCGCGTCAGTTATGTCGATTTGCGCTATGACTCCGGCGCTGCCGTTGGCTGGGCTCCGGCATTTATTGAGCCTAAGGACAGTAATCAGCAACAGAATCAGGCACAGGCTAAACAACAATGATCAAGGCGACGGACAGAAAACTGGTAGTAGGACTTGAGATAGGCACCGCCAAGGTCGCCGCTTTAGTAGGGGAAATTCTGCCCGATGGCATGGTCAACATTATTGGGGTCGGCAGTTGTCCGTCCCGTGGTATGGATAAAGGCGGCGTAAACGATCTGGAGTCGGTGGTGAAATGCGTACAGCGCGCCATCGATCAGGCGGAACTGATGGCGGATTGTCAGATTTCTTCGGTTTACCTGGCGTTATCTGGCAAACATATTAGTTGTCAGAACGAAATCGGGATGGTTCCGATTTCTGAAGAGGAAGTCACCCAGGAAGATGTGGAGAACGTGGTGCATACCGCCAAATCGGTACGCGTACGCGACGAACACCGCATTCTGCATGTGATTCCGCAAGAGTACGCGATCGACTACCAGGAAGGGATTAAAAACCCGGTCGGACTGTCAGGCGTGCGTATGCAGGCAAAAGTACATCTGATCACCTGCCATAACGATATGGCGAAAAATATCGTCAAGGCGGTTGAACGTTGTGGTCTGAAAGTGGACCAATTAATTTTTGCCGGTCTGGCATCCAGCTTTGCGGTACTGACGGAAGATGAACGCGAACTGGGCGTCTGCGTGGTGGATATTGGCGGTGGAACCATGGACATGGCTGTGTATACCGGCGGCGCGCTGCGTCATACCAAAGTTATTCCTTATGCCGGGAACGTGGTTACCAGCGATATCGCATATGCCTTTGGCACGCCGCCGACCGATGCGGAAGCGATTAAAGTCCGTCACGGTTGCGCGCTGGGCTCGATCGTCGGCAAAGATGAGAACGTTGAGGTGCCGAGCGTTGGCGGGCGTCCGCCGCGCAGTCTGCAGCGTCAGACGTTAGCGGAAGTGATTGAGCCGCGTTATACCGAACTGCTGAATTTGGTGAACGACGAAATTCTTCAGTTACAGGAACAGTTACGTCAGCAGGGCGTTAAGCATCACCTGGCGGCAGGTATTGTGCTTACCGGCGGCGCGGCGCAGATTGAAGGTTTAGCCGCCTGCGCGCAACGGGTGTTCCATACCCAGGTGCGCATCGGCCAGCCGTTAAATATTACCGGCCTGACGGATTATGCGCAGGAGCCTTACTACTCAACGGCAGTAGGTCTTCTGCACTATGGAAAAGAGTCTCACCTGAGCGGTGAGGCGGATGTTGAAAAACGTGCTTCAGTTGGCAACTGGTTTAAACGTATCAACAGCTGGCTGAAAAAAGAGTTTTAATTTTTCTAAAAGGGGATCATGCTAGCTCTATTTTATGATCTCCAGGCGACAGGCACATAACGGAGAGAAATTATGTTTGAACCGATGGAATTAACCAACGACGCGGTGATTAAAGTCATCGGCGTCGGCGGGGGCGGCGGTAACGCCGTAGAACACATGGTGCGCGAGCGCATCGAAGGCGTTGAGTTCTTCGCGGTAAATACTGACGCGCAGGCGTTACGCAAAACTGCAGTTGGCCAGACCATCCAAATCGGCACCAACATTACTAAAGGTCTGGGTGCAGGTGCGAATCCTGAAGTGGGTCGTACTTCTGCGGAAGAAGATCGTGAAGCGCTGCGTTCCGCGCTGGACGGCGCGGATATGGTGTTTATCGCAGCTGGTATGGGCGGCGGTACCGGTACCGGCGCGGCGCCCGTCGTGGCTGAGGTCGCTAAAGAACTGGGCATTTTGACCGTGGCGGTAGTGACCAAACCGTTTAACTTCGAAGGTAAAAAGCGCATGGCGTTTGCTGAGCAGGGCATCGCCGAACTGTCCAAGCATGTTGATTCGCTGATCACTATCCCGAACGATAAGCTGCTGAAAGTATTAGGCCGTGGTATTTCGCTGCTGGACGCGTTCGGCGCCGCTAACGACGTCCTGAAAGGCGCAGTGCAGGGTATCGCTGAGCTGATTACCCGTCCGGGTCTGATGAACGTCGACTTTGCTGACGTACGCACCGTCATGTCTGAAATGGGTTACGCCATGATGGGTTCCGGCGTGGCCTGTGGCGAAGATCGTGCGGAAGAAGCGGCAGAGATGGCGATTTCCAGCCCGCTGCTGGAAGATATCGATCTCTCCGGCGCACGCGGCGTGCTGGTCAATATCACCGCTGGCTTTGATCTGCGTCTGGATGAGTTTGAGACTGTCGGTAACACGATTCGCGCCTTTGCTTCAGATAATGCGACCGTCGTTATCGGTACCTCTCTGGATCCGGAAATGAACGACGAACTGCGTGTGACCGTGGTTGCTACCGGCATTGGTATGGACAAGCGTCCAGAAATTACGCTGGTGACTAACAAGCAGGCGACCAGCCAGCCTGTTATGGATCATCGTTACCAGCAGCACGGTATGGCACCGCTGCCGCAGGAGCAAAAACCTGCTGCTAAAGTGGTTAACGATCAAAGCTCGCAGCCGGGCAAAGAGCCTGATTACCTGGATATTCCTGCCTTCCTGCGCAAACAGGCAGATTAGGCCGACCAGGAATAACCTGAGAATTGGGATTCTCCGCTTTTTGTGCTAATATCTTCGCCCGTCAGTAAGATAGACTGACGGTCGGATGATGATTTTGCGAGATAATACGATGATCAAACAACGGACATTAAAACGTATTGTTCAGGCGACTGGCGTCGGTTTGCATACCGGCAAGAAAGTCAACCTGACGCTACGCCCTGCGCCGGCTAATACCGGGGTCATCTATCGTCGCACTGACTTGAATCCACCGGTTGATTTCCCGGCTGATGCAAAATACGTGCGCGACACCATGCTGAGTACCTGCCTGGTGAATGATGAAGGCGTGCGTATTTCTACCGTAGAACACCTGAACGCCGCGCTGGCGGGCCTTGGTATCGACAACATTATTGTCGAAGTCAATGCGCCGGAAGTGCCGATTATGGACGGCAGCGCCGCGCCTTTTGTCTACCTGCTGGTAGATGCGGGCATTGAAGAGCTGAACAGCGCTAAGAAATTTGTGCGCGTTAAGCAAGCGGTGCGTGTTGAAGATGGCGATAAGTGGGCAGAAATCAAACCGTATAACGGTTTTTCGCTCGACTTCACCATCGATTTCAAACACCCGGCGATTGATGCCAGCTCGCAGCGTTATCAGCTGAACTTCTCTACGGAAGCGTTTATGCGTCAAATCAGCCGTGCGCGAACCTTCGGCTTTATGCGCGAAATTGAATACCTGCAGTCCAAAGGCCTGTGCCTGGGCGGTAGTTTAGATTGCGCGATAGGGTTAGACGATTTCCGCGTACTGAACGAAGAAGGTTTACGCTTCGAAGATGAATTCGTTCGTCACAAAATGCTGGACGCTATTGGCGACTTGTTTATGTGTGGTCATAACATTGTAGGCGCGTTTTCCGCTTATAAATCGGGCCATGCGTTAAACAATAAACTGCTGCAGGCGGTACTGGCGAAACAGGAAGCCTGGGAATGGGCGACCTTTGAAGACGAAGCTGAACTGCCGGTGGCATTCAGGGCAACAAATTTGGTTCTGGCGTAAAGCGCCTTAACCCCTTAAAACGACTGGTAGCACTGGCTCACTCTCTCCGGCCAGCAAAGCCAGTCGTTTTTGTTTCTGTATTGCGGTGTTTTTTATTTTTTTCCACATCTGACGAAATATCTCTATTTTCTCCTGCTCCCGCTACGATCTGATGTTTAACGTGCGTAATGATGATAAGATTTGCCCTCGTTAAAGGCGGCAGCTGGCGCAATACGTCAGATGGAACAAGCCGCTAATTATTCATTGAAGAAGGGCAGGATGTTACCTGTCAGACGGAAACCGATGTGATCGCTATTTTTCACCGCTGGCGACAATTAGGCAGGCGTTATTTCTGGCCGCATCTGTTATTTGGCATGGTGGCGGCAAGCCTCGGCCTGCCCGCTGCGTACGCCCAAAACGCTGAGCAAAATAACCGTCCCGAAGCCACAGCGAAAAAACTGATCACCGGTAGCGCCGTGCGGGTGGATAACCTTGCGCTGCTACAGGCGAATGCCCGCCGCGCCAGCTTTAGCGTGGATTACTGGCATCAACATGCTATCCGCACTGTCATTCGCCATCTCTCTTTTGCGCTTACTTCCCAAAATCTGCCCGGTGCGGAAGAAACCCTGCCGCTTGCCGTGCAGAAAATGGCGCTGCTCGATACACTCAATGCGCTATTGACCCATGAGCCGCGCCAACCGGTTATTATTCGCGATACGCAGCAGCCCGCCGTTTCTGTTACGCCCGATTATCATGTCGGCATCTGGCTGGCCCAGGTGCAAGGCATCCGCGCGGGCCCTTACATTCTCAGTTGAAACCTGAGCAGTCCTGAACCGTATTAATATAAAAACGAACCGCAATCACGGCGGTAAAGATGAGAATGTATTTATTATGCTAACCAAGTTGTTAACCAAAGTTTTTGGTAGTCGTAACGATCGTACGTTGCGCCGCATGCGCAAAACGGTGGACATCATCAACAAGATGGAGCCTGATTTTGAAAAGCTCTCTGACGATGAATTGAAAGCGAAAACGCAGGAGTTCCGTGCGCGTCTGGAAAAGGGCGAAGCGCTGGACAGCCTGATTCCTGAAGCCTTTGCCACCGTACGTGAAGCCAGTAAACGCGTATTTGGCATGCGTCACTTTGACGTACAGCTGATTGGCGGCATGGTATTAAACGATCGCTGCATCGCTGAAATGCGCACAGGTGAAGGTAAAACGCTGACCGCGACGCTGCCAGCCTATCTGAATGCGCTGACCGGTAAAGGCGTACACGTTGTTACCGTCAACGATTATCTGGCACAGCGCGACGCGGAAAATAACCGCCCGCTGTTTGAATTCCTTGGTCTGTCCGTCGGCATCAACCTGCCGGGCATGCCTGCTCCAGCCAAACGCGAAGCCTACGCAGCCGATATTACTTACGGCACCAATAACGAGTACGGCTTTGACTATCTGCGCGACAACATGGCATTCAGCCCGGAAGAGCGTGTACAGCGTAAGTTGCACTATGCACTGGTGGACGAGGTGGACTCCATCCTGATCGATGAAGCGCGTACGCCGCTGATCATTTCCGGTCCGGCGGAAGACAGCTCTGAACTCTATATCAAAGTAAACAAAATCATTCCGCGCCTGATCCGTCAGGAAAAAGAAGACTCTGATACGTTCCAGGGCGAAGGCCACTTCTCCGTCGATGAGAAAGCGCGTCAGGTTCATCTTACCGAACGCGGTCTGGTGATGATTGAAGAGCTGCTGGTACAGGAAGGCATTATGGCGGAAGGCGAATCTCTCTATTCGCCTAACAATATTATGCTGATGCACCACGTTACCGCTGCGCTGCGCGCCCATGTGCTGTTCACCCGTGATGTTGATTACATCGTTAAAGATGGCGAAGTCATTATCGTCGATGAGCATACGGGCCGTACCATGCAGGGACGTCGCTGGTCAGACGGCCTGCATCAGGCTGTTGAGGCGAAAGAGGGCGTCGAAATTCAGAATGAGAACCAGACGCTGGCCTCCATCACCTTCCAGAACTACTTCCGTCTGTATGAAAAGCTGGCCGGTATGACCGGTACGGCGGATACCGAAGCATTTGAATTCAGCTCTATTTATAAGCTGGATACTATCGTGATCCCGACTAACCGCCCAATGGTGCGTAAAGATCTGCCGGATCTGGTCTACATGACCGAGAAAGAGAAGATCGATGCGATTATCGAAGATATTCGCGAGCGTACCGCAAACGGCCAGCCGATCCTGGTCGGTACTATCTCGATCGAAAAATCTGAGGTCGTTTCTAATGAACTGACACGGGCCGGCATCAGGCACAATGTACTGAACGCCAAATTCCACGCGCGTGAAGCAGAGATCGTCGCGCAGGCTGGCCAGCCTGGCGCGGTGACTATCGCCACCAACATGGCGGGCCGTGGTACGGACATTATGCTGGGCGGTAGCTGGCAGGCGGAAGTTGCCGCGCTGGAAAACCCGACCGAAGATCAGATTGCCGCCATCAAAGCCGCCTGGAAAGAGCGTCATGACGCGGTACTGGCGTCGGGCGGTTTGCATATTATCGGTACTGAGCGTCATGAATCGCGCCGTATCGATAACCAGTTGCGCGGTCGTTCCGGTCGTCAGGGCGATCAGGGTTCTTCCCGTTTCTACCTGTCGATGGAAGATGCGCTGATGCGTATTTTCGCCTCGGATCGCGTGTCGAATATGATGCGTAAACTGGGCATGAAGCCGGGCGAAGCCATTGAGCATCCGTGGGTCACTAAGGCGATTGCCAACGCACAGCGTAAAGTGGAAAGCCGCAACTTCGATATTCGCAAACAGCTGCTGGAATATGATGACGTCGCTAACGATCAGCGCCGTGCTATCTACTCACAGCGTAATGAATTGCTGGATGTGGCTGATGTGAGCGAAACCATCAACAGCATCCGCGAAGATGTCTTCAAATCCACCATCGACAGTTACATTCCGCCGCAGTCGCTGGAAGAGATGTGGGATGTTGCAGGTCTGGAAGAACGCCTGAAAAACGACTTCGATCTTGAATTGCCGATTTCTCAATGGCTGGATAAAGAGCCTGAGCTGCATGAGGAAACGCTGCGTGAGCGTATCCTGGAGCAGGCGAAAGAAGTGTATCAGCGTAAAGAAGAAGTGGTTGGGGCTGAGATGATGCGCAGCTTTGAAAAAGGCGTCATGTTGCAAACGCTGGATTCGCTGTGGAAAGAGCATCTGGCGGCGATGGATTACCTGCGTCAGGGTATCCATCTGCGTGGCTATGCGCAAAAAGATCCGAAACAGGAATACAAGCGCGAATCCTTCGCCATGTTTGCTGCCATGCTGGAGTCGCTGAAATATGAAGTCATCAGCACGCTGAGCAAAGTCCAGGTACGTATGCCGGAAGAAGTTGAAGCGATGGAAGCGCAGCGCCGCGAAGAGGCTGAGCGTCTGGCTCAGCAGCAGCAGCTCAGTCATGTTGATGATGAAACTGAAGCCGTCGCCGCGCTGGCTGCTGAGACTGGTGAACGTAAAGTAGGCCGCAACGATCCTTGCCCATGCGGATCGGGTAAAAAATACAAGCAGTGCCACGGCCGCCTGGCCTGATATTTTTTGCGTTAAGTTTATAAGGGAGCCTTCGGGCTCCTTTTTTACTTTATTCAGGTACCCGCTTGCCGGTGTTAAGCCAAAGTAAACAACGTTATACTGCCGTTATTTGTCAGAACAAGGATGCGAAAATGAAACATCTTCAGGTCGCTGTTGGCATTATCCGCAATGCGCAGCAGGAAATTTTTCTGACGCGCCGTCCAGCCAGCTCGCATATGGCAAATATGTGGGAATTTCCGGGAGGAAAAATCGAGGCGGGCGAGAGTCCAGAACAGGCGCTTAAGCGTGAGCTGCTGGAAGAAACCGGCATTGCGGTCATTGCGGCTACCGCCTTTGGCAACGCCGATCATACCTATCAGGATCTGCGCGTTACGTTACATTTTTTTATGGTGGAACAGTGGCAGGGCGAACCCTGGGGCCGGGAAGGGCAGCCGCAGCGTTGGGTGCCGCAGCGCGAGCTTATCGCCGATGAGTTCCCACCGGCTAACCATCAGCTGGTAGCGCGCCTGCTGGCTGAGGCGCGCTAATCATCAGGGCGGCGCTGCCGCCCCGTTTTTCAATGACGCAGGTGTTCTTCCTCACTCCAGTCGTCGCTGTCTGATAAATCGCTTTCGCTGGGGATACGCTTCTCTTCTGCCGCCCATTCGCCCAGGTCAATCAGCTGGCAGCGTTTACTGCAAAATGGGCGAAACGGACTCTCTTCTCCCCAAATCACCTTCTTGCCGCAGCCAGGGCAGGCCACGGTTGTAACATCACTTTTCATACTTATCCTCTAACAACAGGCCAGCTCGAAATCGAGACGGGCCGGAACTTCGCCGCGCTCGCTGTCGAGTGGTAAAAAACGAATTGCATAACGGGTTTTATGGCCGGAAACCTGCGGATAAAGACTGTCTTCCAGCGTTAATTGCAGCCGCAGGAGATCCGCGCCTTCGGCATTGTCCTGGTAAAAACCGTTCAGGCTGGTCTGATGGCGAAATACGCCAGATTGGCGAATTAGCTCAAGGATCAAAAACAGCGCCTGGCGCAGCGGCTCAAGGGTATCCATCCACGCGGCGACCTGGGTGTCCCGCAGCGACTGCTCGAGATGCAGCCAGACATGCAGCGTTGGCAGGTCAAAACTACAGCAGCCACCGGGAATGCTCAGACGCTGGCGCACCAGCGCGATAAGGCGATCTTCCCGCAGCGCCTGACCGATACGCGGCGCAGCCATTAATTCGCTGGCGCGCGATTTCAGCTGTTGACGCAGCGCTTCAACGCGTTCGATATCTACGCCCGGCACATCGCACCAGGCCAGTAATTTTTGCTGCTGACGCTCAAGCTCTTTCAGAATCTCGGTGCGTAACTCGCCACGCTCGAATACATCAAGTAATTCGCTGATATTACGGAAAAACGTTAAGGCGGTCTGGTGATTAGTAATCTCGATGCTCGCCTGAAGCTGCTGAAGCAAAAACTCAATTCTCAGCCAGGTACGCATTTTCTCATTCAACGGATGTTCGAAAAGAACGACTTTACTCATGCTGTTAATCCTGTTTTGTCGCTTTGGCCAACGCCAGATAGCGCTGATTCAGTTCGGCGACCAGCGGCAAAACCTCGCTGGGATGTCCGCTGTTTTCAATAATGTCATCCGCTACGGCCAGACGCGCTGCGCGTGTAGCCTGAGCGGCAATAATTTTTTCCGCCTGCTCGCGAGAAATACGGTCACGAGCCATGGTTCGTTCAATCTGAACGGCAGGATCGACATCAACAACCAGCACCCGATCGGCCTGTTTTTGCAGCTGGTTTTCCACCAGCAGCGGTACAACCCACAAGCACCAGGGCGATCGAGCCGCTTTAAGCTGTCGGCGTGTTTCAGCGTGGATCAACGGATGTAAAAGCTGATTCAGCCAGGCCTTGTCTGCGGGCGAGCTGAAGATAGTCTGACGCAGCGCGGCGCGGTTTAGCGTGCCGTCTGTATGAAGTATCGCTGAACCAAAGCGGGTCGCAATCTCTTTTAGCGCCGGCTGGCCGGGCTCCACCACCTGACGGGCAATGACATCAGCATCAATAATTTCCACGCCATATCGGGCAAACGCGTTGGCAACGGTACTTTTTCCACTGCCAATTCCGCCAGTTAGTGCAACGGTGTAAGACATTTTTTCTATTCCTGCTTCACCTGTAAACGCCAGAGCGCCAGCTATATACGTTTAACGTCAGCGGGAAAGTATGCAACGGCGATCACATTGACTATTTTCAGGTAAATTTATCGGATTGTAGCGTATTTAAAGGTATTTTCGCAGTCTTGTACGCGCGTTTTTAGTGTGTATGATAGCGTTACTGGAGCTGGCAGCAGCACCCGATCATATGATCGTCGCCAAAAACCCAGGAATGATGTCATGCGTATTGAAGAAGATTTAAAACTTGGTTTTAAAGATGTTCTAATTCGTCCCAAACGTTCAACTTTAAAAAGCCGTTCGCAGGTAGAGTTGAGTCGTCAATTCACCTTTAAACACTCCGGCATCGCCTGGTCAGGCGTCCCGATTATTGCCGCTAATATGGACACCGTAGGAACGTTTCGCATGGCTGAAGTGCTGGCCAGCTTTGATATTCTGACGGCGGTACATAAACATTACAGCGTCGATGAGTGGCGTGCTTTTATTCAGCGCGTACCTGAACAGGTACTGCAACACGTAATGGTTTCTACCGGCACTTCCGATGCCGATTTTAATAAGCTTCAGGCGATACTGGCGCTTTCACCAGCGCTGAATTTCATCTGTATCGATGTGGCAAACGGCTACTCGGAGCATTTTGTTGAGTTCCTGCAACGTGCGCGTGCCGCCTGCCCTGATAAAACCATCTGTGCCGGCAACGTTGTTACCGGCGAGATGGTTGAAGAGCTTATCCTTTCCGGTGCCGATATTGTGAAAGTTGGCATTGGCCCTGGATCCGTTTGTACCACGCGTGTAAAAACTGGCGTTGGTTATCCGCAGCTTTCCGCCGTTATTGAGTGTGCCGACGCGGCGCATGGTCTGGGCGGACAGATCGTCAGCGATGGTGGCTGTTCGGTACCGGGCGATGTGGCGAAGGCCTTTGGCGGCGGCGCCGATTTCGTGATGCTGGGTGGAATGCTGGCCGCACATGATGAATGCGAAGGAACCGTGGTTGAAGAAAAAGGTGAAAAATTCATGCTGTTTTACGGCATGAGTTCTGAATCCGCGATGAAACGCCACGTTGGCGGCGTAGCGGAATACCGTGCGGCGGAAGGCAAAACGGTCAAGCTGCCGTTGCGCGGGCCGGTTGACGCTACGGCGCGAGATATCCTTGGCGGTCTGCGCTCGGCCTGTACTTACGTTGGTGCAGAGCGCTTGAAAGAGCTGACCAAGCGCACAACGTTTATTCGCGTAGCGGAGCAGGAAAACCGCGTTTTTAACCGTTAACCCATCACGTTACCTAAGTTAAAGACAGGCAGGTACATGGCGACCACTAAGGTACCGACAATGATCCCGGTAATCAGCATCATTACCGGTTCCATGGTGGCCGCCAGCGCATCTGCCAGCTCATGAGTTTGATTTTCATGCCATTGCGCCAGACGCGCCAGTAATTCATCCAACGCGCCGGCCTCTTCCCCTACCTTGATCAACTGACGACAAAGCGGTGTAAAAAGCGCGCTGTCGGCAATCGCCTGATGCAACTGCGTACCTTCAGCTATCTGTTTTTGTAACTGCTGTACCGCTTCCCGCCATAGTAATGGCGTAATCGTCAGCTCAACCGCCTGTAGCCCTTGCAGTAACGGCAGGCCTGCCTGCTGCGTTAGGGTCAGCGTGGTAAATATCTGACTGAGCAGGCTGCCGCGCCATAAGCGCGCAAGCAGCGGCAGGCGCAGCAGGCAGCGTTGCTCACGGCGCTGCCAGCCAGGCCTGCGTTCACGCAGATAACGCCACAGAAAAATCACGACGGCAATAAATAGCATCAGCGGCAGAAACAGCCGTTGAAGGCCTGCGGAGAGCGCCAATACTGCGGCGGTAAAGGCGGGCAGTTGGGCATTAAACGACTGATAAATGCTGACGAATTCCGGCAGCACCCATAGCAGCATGCCCACCGCAACCGCCAAAGCCACCAACAGAATAAATGCGGGATAACGTAGCGCCGCAATAACTTTCTTATGTAGTCGCAGCTGACGCTCCTGCTGGGATGCCAGCTGTAAGCAGCAGCGATCCAGCTGGCCGGTGAGTTCGCCAACCTGCATCAGTGCAGGAAAGAGCGGGGGAAAGATCATCGGCCATTGTGCCAGCGCGGCGGAAAAGGGCGTTCCCTGGGTAACCTCTTCCTGTAACGCCAGTAATAACGCGCGCCAGCCGGGATGTTTCTCGCCTTCGCTTAACAGCTGTAGCCCCGCCGAAAGCGTCAGTCCAGCCTTTAACAGCGTAGCCAGCTGATACAGCAGAGCTATCTTCTGGCGCACCGTCCAGTCGCGGGGCCGGTAATATTTACCGCGTTTACAGGAGAGCGGTAGATAATTCCATGCGGCCATTCTGGCCATAAGCTGGTGATCCTCTGTCAGCAGCCAGCTTCCGGTGACCATTTCGCCCTGTTGATTCATGGCCTGCCAGTGCCAGAGCCGACAGCTAGCCATGATCGACGCCTATGACCCGATAGATTTCTGACAACGAGGTTTCGCCGCGATCAACCGCATGCAGCCCTTCGATAAACAGGCTGTTAAGTTCCAGACGCTGAGCCAGTATGCTTAGCTCTTCGCTGCTGGCGTTAGCGGCGATAGCCGTTTGCAGCGCGTTATTTATTGGCAGCATCTCAAACAGCGCCAGGCGTCCATAGTAGCCGGAAAAACAGTGATCGCAGCCTGCGGCCCGCCAGTTCTGAAGCGCCCCCGGCCAAATGTGCGCAGGCAGATTTTCTATTTTTTCCGCCGGGGAGCGGCAGTGCGGGCAAAGGCGCCTTACCAGGCGCTGGGCGATAACCAGCCGGAGCGCTGACGCCAGCAGATAGCCAGGAATCCCCATTTGACCAAGTCTTACCAGGGTTTCCGTCGTTGAGTTTGTATGCAGGGTGGACAGCACCAGATGGCCGGTTTGCGCTGCCTTAACAGCAATTTCAGCGCTCTCCGCATCGCGAATCTCGCCCAGCATAATAATGTCCGGGTCCTGACGCAGCAGCGCCCGCAGGACGCGTTGAAAATCGAGCCCGGCGCGGGGATTAATTTGTGTCTGGTTAACGCCAGCTAATGGAATCTCTACCGGATCTTCTACGCTACAGAGATTGCTGCCCGGCTGGTTAAGGGCGCTAAGGCCGCTGTAGAGCGTAAAGGTTTTGCCGCTGCCGGTAGGGCCGGTTACCAGTATCAAGCCCTGCGGCTGCGCCAGCGCGCTGCGGAAGTGTTTTAGCGCTGCGGGTGGCATACCTAAATTCTCCAGCGCGAGATCCTGTACGTCGCTTTGCAGCAGACGGATCACCGCTTTTTCTCCCTCACGCACTGGCAGGGTGGCGAGACGGAAAGCCGCC
>Ga0268252_1000878_pt1 | contig 18135 bp, 21 predicted proteins | sample AgamicMgSfrz_FD_200244 | JGI IMG/M metagenome (GOLD analysis project Ga0268252, IMG submission 200244) | Agave microbial communities from Guanajuato, Mexico - Mg.Sf.rz (v2) (version 3) | ecosystem: Host-associated > Plants > Phyllosphere > Phylloplane/Leaf | place: Guanajuato, Mexico | collected... | reverse complement strand
TAATAGTACAAACTTAGATTTTAGGGGGGAATGGCATGCCTAAATCCACTTTTAAATGGGTTGTTGGTGCTACTGTGAGCGCTGTTTTACTAACAGGGTGTGGCTTTATAAATCAGGAGAAAGCAACGGAACAAATTGATCCGCCAAAACAAGTTACGTATACAGAGGGTGGAAAGAAAGAAGTAGCTAAGAAAGATAAGCAAGGACAAACGGTGAATAGAGAACTATACCTTGTTGATAAAAATGGCTATGTTGTGCCGCAAACGTTAGCTATACCTACTCCGAAAGCAAATGAGGTCATTCAGCAAACGTTAGAGTACCTTGTGAAAGATGGACCGGTAACGAATTTATTACCGAATGGGTTCCGTGCAGTCATTCCAGCGAATACATCGATGACCCTAAATTTGAAAAAAGATGGGACGGCAGTCATTGATTTCTCTAAAGAAATGAAAAACTATGCGAAAGAGGAAGAACGTCAAATCATTGAATCTATTGCATGGACGTTGACGCAATTTAAAGAAATAAAACAAGTGCAGTTCCAAATAAATGGTGAGAAATTGGCGAAGATGCCTGTTGGTGGTACACCGCTTGGTGAAGGCGTGAGCCGTGCGAACGGTATCAACTTCGATGATGAACAAATAGCGGATGTAACAAATACAAAACCAGTTACCCTTTATTTTATGGCGCAAAATAATAATAAACAGCAATACTACGTACCAGTAACACGCCGCGTTGTAGAAGGAAAAGAAAATGATTATGCAACCATTATAGATGAACTTGTAAAAGGACCGATTCATCAATCGCTCCTGAATGATTTCAATCCAGGAGTTAAGCTGATTACGAATCCGAAATTACAAGACGGAAATCTTACATTAAACTTTAATGAAAATATATTTATAAACCCAGATAAAAATATGGTTTCAAATTACGTATTGAAGTCAATAGTTTTATCTTTAACAGAAAAGAAAGGCGTAAAAAGTGTTTCTATTGAAGTGAATGGTAAAGCGAATCTTATAGATGAAAAGGGCGGAAAATTAATAAAACCTGTAGATCGTCCAGAAAACGTGAATACAGGTAGTTTTTAATCGTCGATAATTTGATATACTTAAGTAAGAAAGAGGAATTGCTTTTTGGGTTCCTCTTCTTTTATTGTATACATATCATACATTTAAATTTGGCTATACTAACAAATAGTTATGAGGAGGTTATTTTTATGCGAGTAGATGGTAGAGAGAAAACAGAATTACGCCATATACATATTCATACGAATTATTTAAAACATCCAGAAGGATCAGTGTTAATTGAGGTTGGGGATACAAAGGTAATTTGCTCAGCGACAATTGAAGAGCGTGTCCCGCCGTTTATGCGTGGAGAAGGAAAGGGCTGGGTAACAGCTGAATACGCGATGATTCCACGTGCAACAGAGCAACGTACAATAAGGGAATCAAGCAAAGGGAAAGTAACAGGGCGTACAATGGAAATCCAGCGCTTAATTGGACGAGCATTACGTGCGGTAGTTGACTTAGAAGCACTTGGTGAGAGAACGGTTTGGATTGATTGTGATGTTATTCAAGCTGATGGTGGAACGAGAACAGCTTCTATTACAGGTGCATATGTAGCAATGGTATTAGCTTTCGAGAAGTTATTACAAGCAGAAAAAGTATCTAAAATTCCAGTGAAAGATTATTTAGCAGCAACTTCAGTAGGGATTGTGGAAGAGCAAGGTGTTGTTTTAGATTTAAACTATGCAGAAGATTCTAAAGCAGACGTTGATATGAACGTAATTATGACTGGAAAAGGCCAGTTTGTTGAAGTACAAGGAACTGGAGAAGAAGCGACGTTCAGCAGAGCGCAGTTAAATGAATTACTTGATGCTGCAGAACAAGGCATTTTCCAACTGATTGACATGCAAAAAGAAGCGTTAGGTGACATCGTATCTCATATAGAGTAGAGGTGGAAAATATGAAACAAGTTGTTGTAGCGACAAAAAATATGGGGAAAGTACGTGAATTTGCTGAGTTATTTGAGCGATTTGATTTAGAAGTGAAATCATTACACGATTTTCCTCATATTGAAGAAGTAGAAGAAACTGGTGAAACATTTGAAGAAAATGCGATCTTAAAAGCGGATAGTTTGAGTAGACAGTTGAATGCAATCGTAATTGCGGATGATTCAGGTCTTATTGTAGATGCTTTAAACGGGAAACCAGGCGTATATTCAGCTCGTTTTGCTGGAGAACCGAAAGATGATCAAGCGAATATTGATAAAGTTTTACAAGAATTAAATGAAGTAACGTTTGAAAAGCGTAAAGCTCGTTTCTACTGTGCATTAGCAGTTGCTTTCCCTGAAGGGGATAAAAAGCCTGTTATTGTAAACGGGACATGTGAAGGATTTATTTTAGAACAACGCCGCGGGGAAAACGGCTTTGGATATGATCCGATTTTTTATGTGGAAGAATATAAAAAAGCGATGGCGGAACTAAGTTCAGATGAGAAAAATGCTATTAGTCACCGCGGACGTGCTCTACGTAAGCTAGAAGAAAAAATCCCTGAATGGTTTTTAGGAGAATAAGGGAGAGAGATTGATGAAAGCTTTAATCGTAAGCGATAGTCATAGCTCTGTGAAGGAATTACAGCAGTTAAAAGAGAAGTATGAAGGGAAAGTAGATATCATGATTCATTGCGGTGATTCAGAGCTAACGCCTGCTCATGAAGAGCTGCAAGGTTTCCATGTGGTAAAAGGGAATTGTGATTATGCTAACTTTCAAGATGAAATTGTAACTGATGTAGACGGCATTCGTTTCGTAGTTGTGCACGGACATCGTCATAACGTGAAAATGACGTTACAAACATTAGCGTACCGTGCAGAAGAAGTAGGGGCGCAAGTTGCATGCTTCGGACACTCTCACGTATTAGGTGCGGAATTAATCGACGGCGTTTTATTTATTAATCCAGGCAGTATTTTATTACCGCGTCAGCGTGTAGAAAAGACATTTGCCTTATTAGAAATGGATGAAAATCAAATGGAAGTTCGTTTTGAAACACTAGACGGACAGCTAGTTGAACAAGCAGTTTTTAAAAGAGGATAATAAAAATTATCCTCTTTTAAAAAAGGTGTTGACTTTATGTATGGTTATACATATAATAAATATTGTCGATAGGGCAAAAGCGCTAACGAAGAAAAATAAAATAACATATGCGGGTGTAGTTTAGTGGTAAAACAAGAGCCTTCCAAGCTCTGGTCGAGAGTTCGATTCTCTTCACCCGCTCCATGTCCCAGTAGCTCAGCCGGATAGAGCATACGCCTTCTAAGCGTACGGTCGGGAGTTCGAATCTCTCCTGGGACGCTAAGAAAACCTTTGCGGTGACGTCAAGATCCGCGATATATAAGCTCTCTAATTCGTAAGTTGAATCGTACAATGTGCGGTCGCTAACGAGTTAGGGGGCTTATTTTTTTATGTCCAAAAGACGCAATTCTTTAACGATTAGCGAAGACTTATCGAATATTTTTAGCGACAGATTGAAAAGCAATCAACGAAAGAAAGAGAACGCAGAGGGTCGTTATACATTTAATTTAACAATCGACAAAGCACTCGAAATAGTTGTACGTCAAATGAAGGCGACTGGCTTACGTGAGCGTACGATAAATGACTACTATTTACACGTTAATCACTTTACGAAGATAACAGATACGCAATACTTAGAAGAATTAAACGTTAATCATATTTACGAGTGGTTATCGTCTATGAACGTTAGTAATCAAACGAAATTAACTCGTTTAAAGTGCTTAAAGGCATTTCTAGGACGTTGCCATGATAACGGGTGGATTGATATTAACTTTTGGCGCAATGTGAAGATAAAAGTAGATACGCCTGTTAAAGAAGGTGCGACGGATAGAGAAATTAATATCTTGTTATCGGTACTCGATTTAACACGATTCTTAGATTTACGAGATGCTACTGCTATCTTACTTATGTATCAAACGGGAATACGTGTCGGCACATTGGCGCAATTAGAACATAAACACGTCGATTTAGATGCGAAAGTATTAAGTGTTGATGGCGGTATTATTAAGAATCATGAATCGATATACCTACCGTTTGACGACGCTCTCGCACGATTGCTAGGCATTCTTATGAAACAAAACGAAATGATTCGAAGAGAATATAACGTAAAAAATGATTATCTTTTTATTACGAAGAGTGGTGGAAGTGTCGTAACGAGTCCGACGAATAACATCATAACAAAACGAATGACTAAACATGCGAAGGAATACGGACTAAAAAACATCAATCCACATGCCATACGTAGAGGGTTTGCGAAGAATCTTCTAAAGAAAGGTGCAAATGTTGCGTTGATATCTAAAGCATTAGGACATAGTGACATATCCGTTACAACGCGTTATCTACATTTAGATAAAAATGAATTAGTGGAAAGTCTACGGAATTTCTTGTAAATAAAAAGTCCCCGACGGCAATCGGAGACTCAAAACATACACAAATCAAACTAAATAACGGACAAGCCGTATCAGTCCAATCATCTACTTTGCAGTATATCGAAAAAATTCGAAGATTGCAAGGCGTGTTTAGTAATGTCTTTTTTAGGTACTGATGCGGTAAGTCAAAAAGCGGAAGCCGTACCGCTATAAAAACGTAAAAGGGTAGCTAGACCGCCGCAACCACTAGCGCTATACAATTAAACGTATATCATTCCCCGTGCGTCGTATAGGTCTAGGTGGTGACTGCCGTTAAAGGTCAGGGTGGAAATACGTTGTTATTACGGTAACAGGGTGTATCGAAAGATTTGCGCACTATGGGACGTTTTGTAGTGTAGAAAGTCGATATGTGCGAAAGCACAAGGACGGGGAATGCGTTACTGAAAACCTCACACAACGAGCCGACGCTAGTTGTTAACGCCTTACCCCTATTTCGCATAGAAACTACGAAATTATGACGAAGTTTAAACGCTTCGTTATTTTTTTATCTATGCGAAATAGGGGTTCAAACTGCGCCCAGCTTCCTACGACTTCCTCGCCTCTGCTAGTCGATGCGTCACCGATTGTCTATAGCATAAATTCGGTATGAACGTCACTAGCGGAAGTTAGCTGAGTATCGGAGGAAAACACAGGCGCTATAAGAGGTGGAAGACTTACGCATGGAAAACAGGCTTACTATAAGACAATACGCCAATAAAGGCGAAGACATAGGCACAACATTAAACAGAACCGCAATATTAGCTAAAAAAGAAGTGGAAGATTATTACACTGGAATATGCGATAATAATAATAAATATATAACGAGGATCAAGGCGCACTACATACCGCTGATCGAACGACTAGCCAAAAATAATTGGTACAAAATGAACAACGAGGTGCACTTCTTAGAGGACTGCCTGCGCAAGATAAGGTATGCGATCAGAACATTCGATATAAATAAGGGGAATTTTGATAAGAGAGTTAAGGTACTACTGAATCAAAGTGTTCGTCAATACTGCGGTAATAGGGGGAAGAAGCGGGACGTTTTAACGATGATAGGGGATGTCAGCGCATTGGAAGCGTTAGAGGACTGTATAGAGGGCAATACGGAAGAAAAGGCGATCTACAATGTAATGATTGCCGAAGAGATTTACGGAAATCTATGCGAGAAAGAAACAGATATTCTCGTATTGGATGCAATGATCTATGCAGCAGAGAATTACGATAAAGTTTCCGAGAGATCGGTTTCCCAATTGTTATCTGAAAGGACTGGAAGATCGTTTGATAACGCTAGAGGTGTAGTTCGAGGATTTAAAAAGAGATTGAGAAAAAGAAACATCGGAAAGGAAAATGTAGCGTGAAAAACAAGAAGGGTAGCGGAACTATACTATTATTAATCGCGTTAATGTTAATGTTTGTAACGAAGGCGGTTGGAAACGTCATTATAGGAGGACTAGCAGTACTGTTCGGACTGGCCGTAGCCGCATCGGTTGTTACGGCGATGATTGGCGATTTTATACGCAAGAGGAAAGAAGAAGAGGACGTATAAAGGTTCGTAAAAAGATGGAGGAATTATACTATGAAAAATAATCGTAAAGTAACGTACCTAATCGTGTTCGCATTTTTATTTATGACCGCAGCGAAGGCATTCGGTAATCTATACGTAGCAGCTTTCGGCGTGGCGTTTGGACTTTCGGTAGGTTTGGCGTGTTTAACCGAAATCATATCGAGAAAAAGAGGCAAAGGTACTCGTGAGTGATCGGATTAATAATTTTAATGTGTGAATGAAAGTGGGGTAATTATGAACGAAGATAAAGTAACTCTAATCATGATAGCGGTTTTGACAGTAGCTTTAATTTTCGTAGGAATCTCATATAAATTTAATAGCCTAGTTGTTGACATTATCGCCGTACTATTCTTATTGATATCTACTGCGATAGGTGCAGCGATTCTAACAGAACGTAGGCGACGTAAGAAGAGTGAAAGATAAGTGAGATAAAGAAATACGTTTGCAATGGCGGTAGCCGCTTTTTGTAAACGAGAAATGAGGCAACCTAAATTGGCGGCCTCTACTCGTTTTTAATACACTAGTTCCTGTTTTAATTCACTTAAAGTGTTATAAGTCTCTTTAAGGTAGTCTTCTAGATTTTCAACTTTAGAATATAGTGAACTTTTTCCTTTATCTAACTCGTTTAACTGTGGGTTGAAAATCGAATCTAACTCTGCTTCACTAAATAGGCCTTTGTCTCGTAATGCTTTTGATAAGTTAGATAAGATTAAATCATGACGAACAGTATTTTTAATTAAATTAATATATTCTACTTGGTGTTTTACTACAGCCATACTTGTAAATGATTTCTTATCAAATTTATTATTTTCATCAAGTGATGATTCGACAAATACGAGGCGGAGGTTATAAGTGTCCGCAGCTTGTTCATAAACCAACTGGCCGAAACGACCATCAAATGATTTACCACCGAATTCAACCGAGAAATAGTTATCAAGATGATCATTGTAAAAGGATAGGAAATTTGTAAAATCATCTTTATTTACTTTTGAATCTGTAATATAGAGGCTACCTAAATCATCTTTCTCTTCTACATAATCTATTACGTCGATAGTAAAGTTTTTAAATTCTAATAACATTTAATACACTCCTTCACATGTTTTTATTATATAATCCTACCACATAAGGTATATATAGGAAAAGTAATAGTTGCAAACGCATGTTCTTTTTTATTTATACATTATACTGACATGGCTGCGGTATCAGCATTGATAAGATAGGCGCAAAAAATATGCGCACGTGACGAAAAAGGGGCCATCTTATATTTGTTTTTATTTTGCGGAATTATTGAAAAGACGGAATTTAATACGGCCGTAGACATCTAGGGAAGTGACTAGTTAACAATAATCAATCGCTAGGTTTTCATGTAGTATCTTCGACTAGTTAACGATAACGGTTGCAATGTTAACGTTTGTAAACTGACTATATGGACGTAATAGGTCCCGACATCGTTGTGATATCAGTATATATCGTGGTTATTGAATATTTACGGCAGTATACAAAAATACGAAAAATAACACGTATGTAATCGCTAGGAAATCGCTAGAATTTCGAAGGATAAGCGCAGATATAGTTATATGATAAGGCGGTATATGATCGGATATGTTTCCGATAGATCATTTCGTTAGCTGGAAAGCGTCGAAGGAAAAGGACTTCTTAAAACCAAGGGGTCGAAATCATTCGTTTTCTGCGCAACAAAAAAAGACACCGCCACTCAAAGCGCTGCCTCGTACTCTTTAACCTTCTTATAAAACGTTGCTTTCTTCATATTCACTGCGGCCATGAATTCGACGGCCATTATCTTTTTCGCTTTCCAATCGCAGTATAAGCGATCCCAATCCGCAGGTAATTCCAGGACAGGGCGGCCTAGATGTTTTCCTTTTTCTTTTGCAGCGTCGATGCCTTCTCTTTGACGCTCCTTCGTAGTTCTGCGCTCTTGTTCGGCTATTGACGTATAAACTTCGATAATAATGTTATTGATCATATCGATAACCCAATCTTGTCCAGCGGGTACATCGGCCATAGTCGTCGGTAAGTCGATAATTTTAACACGGATCTTTTCTCGCTTGAAATATTCGAGATATTCTTTTATCTGCGATTTGTTACGGCCCAGACGGTCGATCGATTTAATGTATAGCGTGTCTCCTTCTCTCATCGCTTTAAGCAGGTTCTGAAAGCCTTCGCGATCCATATCTTTTCCACTGGCCTTATCACTATATATGTATTTTGCGTCTGTTACATATGATTCTAATGCCTTGTATTGTCTGTCCAGGTTTTGATCCTTTGATGATACGCGAATATAACCAAAGTTGATTGCCATAATGAAAACCCCGTTTCCTTTTATCGTTAACTTAAATATACACCATGAGTCTATAAAGGTCAATTGTTTAATGGACGTACATAAAGGTTTATTCTTATCGATTAATAGACGTGTATCCGATCGTTTTCCAGATGTCTACAAACGTGTACCTTTATAGACTGCGGACTAGGCTGCGCGTTTTATTACGAATAGGGCCATATATATTCCCGTATTTATCGCAGCACCAAGCGGCTATATGTTCACGGACCAGGGGCGTACTACCTATCGGAACCAGGGCGGCACTACCTGGCGTATATAGGCTATGCGTACAAGGGTACCATGTGGCGGCACAGTACATCGTGTATGCTTCGAATGTAAAATTGTATTACTAAACGAATAGAATACGCTGGTGAAGAGATATGAAAGCCTGGTGGCAATCTATCGCAGGTATAGTGGCTTGTGTATCGTATGCACTAACACTACACGGTATCATGGCTGCGGCTGGTGTATCACATCGTGTCATCGTTGTTGGTTGCTGCTGCTGCGATCTTTCTTCGTTCATTCTTTTTCTTCTTATTTATATTATCGAAAAGGAATTGCAATTGAATCATTTGTTTGATCGGAAAGGATTCGAAGATCATTCGTTTGTTGTTGCGTTGCTTCTTATTAAATAGAATCGTTGTTGACTTCGTTTGTTTCTTCGTTCATTGAATCGAATTGAATTCATTGTTTCTTTTCGTTGTTATTTTTCGTTCTTTAAATCAGCGTTGAAAAGTCGATCTTGTTCGAAGATCTTTGACGCTGATAATTTTCGTTGATCGAATTCGTGAAGATCCACAAGCCGTTGCCCAAATCGAAAATTCGGCCGTTCCCCCCAGGCCACCAGGCGAACCCGCCGCAGCAAGCGTATAAAAATAGCGCACATCATTTTTGAAGTTGGGGCGTTTTTATTAACCCAGGCTTCGAGATTTTGGCGCCTATGTTTTTGTAAGACAAGAAACGCATATAAATTTCTAAGTTTTAACCGAATCACGCCTCTTTATTCTTTTATTAGTTCTGCGCTATCTCTTTTAAGTGATTAACGCTTTTCTAATAGTCCTATCATTCGTAGTTTACTGCGATTGATCGCGTAGCGACATATAATAACTCTCGTTATTATACATCTCGTTATATACATCTAATTAAAATATAAATCTTGTATACCGTGAAAATATGTGTAATTTACGACTAATTTAATACAGTTTTTCGTGATTACTCATGTGCAAATAAGTGTAATTGCATGTGCAAATATTTGTATTACATTTAATAACTATTATACGGAGGAAGAAAATACATGAAATCAACGATCAAAAAACTAATAGACGGTGACCGCATCGAAGCTATTAACGAAGAGATCCAATTCACAGAAGACCAACTAAGCGAATCGGCGAAAAGTATCACGGCAAGATACAAGAAACGCGGACAAGGCCAACCCGTCTTTAATAAGGCGAAAGACGTTCCGAAAAAGACAGCCGAAAATGAAAAGGAATTCGATGCAGACGGGCGCCACGCTTTAACGTTTGTCAAAATGCCGACTAATTTGCGCTATTACACGTATATGAGTGATTACGGGGTAAAAGATTCTGCGATATTACTATATCAACTCATTATCGATTTTTATAACGTGAGCAACGGAAAGGCGTTCCCTAGTCAATATAAACTGGCGATGCAATCGGGCAAAAGTATCCGATCAGTAGTCAGTACGTTAAAGGCATTAAAAGACGTGGGATTGATCGAGATCAGACGAACAGGAAACGGAAGCAATAACGAGTATAGACCGTTGTTACCACTAGAGCCAGCCGAACTTTTTGCAAGATATCCGAAAGCGCTGCAACGTTTAATAAAAAATAATGCGATTGTTTCGGAGAAGAGGGATCGGGACGAGAAAAGACGCAAACAAAAGATACAAGCTAGCGAGTGGGAATAGATCAACGCTAAATAAAAACTAAAGGAGAAATAAAAATGGAAATGAAAACAAACTATGATCCAAATAACGGTGAGAGAATCGAAGGAAAAGCGATACATAGCGTATTATCAGCGGCTAGGAATCGATACGGCGAGAACTACCTAGTAAGGAACGTTCAAACGTACGACAATCCGCACTGGGTAGCTGAATACAACGGCACAACAAAAGGAAATGCGGGGATACACGACGACATGAGAAGTCTATCGCCAGATGGTGCGGCTCTAATGTAGAAGAATTTCACATATCAGACTATAAAACGAAAAGGGAAAAGGTGCATTACTATGAAAAATCTACTATCTAAAGAAGCAAAACAACTATACAAACACGTTATTGTTATTCCTGCTACGGAAGATCAACTAATCGAGAATACAAATGTTCATACGCCCTATTTAAGTCGTACAGAGGTATTAGATCGCGTCGGAAGTCTTCTTTTATTAGAAGGAACCGAGTTTGCTACAACGAAGCAAGTTGCAGCTTTCTACAATGTACCACACGAAACAGTACGTAAAATCATAGAGAGACAAGGCGACGAACTAAGAGGCGATGGAATGTATTTAGCAACATATCGTGAAATCAAAGAAGTTATAAACGGACAGTATGTCACGTTATTAGAAAATGGTGTGTCGAAACGTGGTACGTATGTATTCCCTAAGAGGGCTATTCTGCGTGTTGGATTACTTTTGAGAGATTCAGAAATAGCGAAAGCCGTACGCGATCAATTACTTAATATCGAGGAGGATGCATTGCCCGCCGACAAAGTAAAAGCGATCAACGCCGAACTGGACAGTATTCGTATGAAGAGGACGATCAATACTGCGCTAGAAAGCAATGATATCGACGTTGTAAAACAGGCGCTAACAGAAGTCGGCAACTATCAAGATTCGATTTTTCGTGATAATACCGTTTCATTTACGGTACTAGCGAGAGAATTGCACGTATCGGCGAAAGAATTACGTGAGTTTCTACAATTTAACGGCGTATTGTACGAAAAGCAAATTGATGGGCACTATATTTCGACCAAACAGTTTTCGGAATGGTTCGAAGTGAAATCATTTAAGATCCGTGGGAAACTGCGCAAAAGCCTAAAAATTACGGGCGTAGGTGTCGAAAATATTAAAGCATTATGGCAGGACGAAGTTGAAAGCAGCGATCAAGAATCAGAATAAAGAAAGTGTGCGAGCGGGAAATTGCGAAAAACTAAAAAAAATTTAGGGAATGCGGAAATTCAACATAGCACAGACATGCATATTTAGTGCAGGAAGATAAGATATATGACTTTCTTATATGTACTATTTTCCAATCAGATCCCTTCATACTTTTGCATAATCTAGCATAAGGCTTGTGTTGTCTTCATATCTACATACCTAGGCGGTACTACCAGCCGTCTAGCCGATCTTTTTATTTGATCAAACGGGATGAAATATCCCGACAAGAAAGGAAATAATACATGTGATCACATCGAGCATTCTATCATTGATGCTAAAACTTTCAGCATTAACGCAATATGATTTTGCTGAAAAAATCGGTATTTCGCAAGCAGCTTTATCAAGATATATCAGTGGCGAACGGGAAATACCGCACGAAGTGGCGACAAGAATCACGGAAACTATCGGAAAGCACAACTTATTTTTGCTGCAAACTTTCAATAGTGGCCTGGAAACTGTCGGCGAATCTATTAAACAACGAATGAACAACAACTATAAATCGAGGAAAGGGTGCGCGCAATGAATAAAGTTGAAATATCAAAGCCGCTAATAGTTGCGAATATCCATCGAGTTGAAACTAGGTACGATTATCTTGTAACTCTTCTATATGAAAATGGACAGTTATTAGCGCAAACAATCACACCAATCTATCAACCCGAAGATATCGCGCATAAGTTACGAGAGGTAGTGTGCGTTAACTGCGATCGTGAAACTACATTTGATGTATGGACCAGCGGAGACCTCATCTATACACAGATGTTAGCCGAGCCAGATATACTATGTGAATTGCGATCAGAGGGCGACACGGTGGAAACCACGCGAGCCATAACAGATCCGATCGTATTATCTGCGCTTAGCGATCTCTATCATGTAGAAGGCGATAAAGTGTACGTTAAAAGTCCCGCAAAGTGGGAGCTAATTTTGATAAAGATTTTAAATAAGGCAACAGATTTTTTAAATGGAATCACAAATAAACTAAACTAACGGGGGAATTTTAAAATGGAAAACACGATCAACAACAAACTAACAGTTTCGGAAATCAAAGAAAGACTAATGGACGCGCGAGAACTACGTAATTCATTAACAAGCCACATGGCAAATGAAGTAATGCCGCGAGTACGTCAAGCACGTTCGAATATTAAACAAGATAAGTACCTTACAAGCGACGGAAAAGCAGAAAAGAGTATAAAACTAGGTAGACAACAAGAAGTTAAATTGTTCGGTGAAATCTCGCAACTAAAAGAAACACACACGCAATTATTACAAGGTGCGAAGGAAAGTGCGGAAGCAATCTTGATCGCTGGTGTATCGCAACCAGGCGAAAAAGAGCAGAAATTGTTCGATATTAAGAAAAACAAGCTACAATCAGCAGTTATGTTTGCACCAACAACGGCCTTGAAAGTTGAAGCGATAAGAGAATTCGCGAAGTTAGCAAATGAAGGACAGGTATTTGCGCAACAAATTCAGCCCGATTTCATGGCGATGTCACAACAAATGATGGGAAGCATTACGAATCCAACAGAATTAAAGGACGTAACGCAATCACTAGGAAAAATTAATGCGGTGTTAGAAGGACAAGCATTCAGCGATGACCAAAAAGAAGCCAGTTCGTTATTAGAATCGATTGACGCACAATTGCACATGAGTTTTGTCAACATGGCGGTTCTAGGTGGAAAATTGATGGAGATCAGCAAAGACGCACACGACTACGCAAACAATCTGGAAGGTTATGAAGTTGATCACGCCGATCGAGTAGCGGAATACAACAGAGATATACATTACGGGCTAATCATCGAGTAATACGAGAAGGGGGCGTTATGCCCTGGACTTTTACAATATAAAAATACAAAACTATCGGAGGAAACAAAAATGAAAAAAACTATCATCATAATCGAAGAACAGAAGTACGAACAAATCAATCATGAATATATCAAAGGTCTAATGTACGGATTAAACGAGCGATACGGCAACGATATCACAGTTACAATCGATAAGGAATTGAACTGGACAGTCGAACAGAATGCGAAGTAACAAGCGAGAACGGAATCAGATAAAAACATAACTAAATAATGACATTAGGCACTGCTCATTTTGAGTGGTGTCTTTTTTGTGTTGTTCATAAATCGAAAGGGAGAGGGTCGGCAATGTCACAAGCAAATGCGGGCGAAGTACGGGCACGACTAACGCTGGATAATACGCAGTTCCGACAGGGAATGCAGCAAGCACAACAACAAATGCAGCAAATGGACAAAGGAGCACAAAGCGCAGCGAAAGGCGTGTCGATGTTGAATGTAGCGTCGGCAGCAGCGGGTGTCGCGGTAGTAGCTTCCGTAGGCGCTTCCGTTAAAGCTGCGGCAAACTTCGAACAATCAATGGCGAAAGTAAAAGCGATTTCTGGTGCGACAGATTCGGAATTCAAACAACTGGAAGCAACGGCGAAGGACTTAGGTGCGACAACACAGTTCAGCGCGTCACAAGCTGCGGACGGTTTGGCCTTCCTATCATTAGCAGGATTCAAGGCACAAGATAGTATCGATTCGATTCCATCCGTTTTAAACCTGGCGGCCGCTGGCGCGTTAGATCTAGGAACCGCAGCCGATATCGCATCGAACATCATGACAGGGTTCGGACTATCGGCGAAGGACACGGGATTCGCAACGGATGTATTAGCGAAAACATTCACTACTGCGAATACAGACATGAATCAATTGGGAATGGCGATGAAATATGTTGCGCCAGTAGCAAATGCACTGGGCTGGGATATTACCGATGCAGCAACGGCAATCGCGAAGATGTCTGACGCAGGTATTCAAGGTTCGCAAGCGGGTACATCATTACGTGCGGCACTATTATCGCTAGCGAATCCGACAGGACAAACGGAAAAGGCATTCGAAAAACTAGGAATTTCGGTAACAGACGCAAACGGACAGTTCAAACCATTACCAGAATTGATCGGACATATTAGTTCGAAAATGGAAGGTATGACAGAAACACAAAAAACCGTAACGGCGGCCCAGTTAGTCGGGACCGAAGCGTCAGCAGGTTTCCTGGCATTACTAGCGCAAGGACAACCAGCATTAGAAAACTATAAAAAATCACTGGAAGAATCGGGCGGAACTGCGCAGAGAGTAGCGGAAACAATGCAAAATACGCTATTAGGCGCATGGAATCAAGTCACGTCAGCGGCCGAAGGTTTAGCGATTAACCTAGGACAAGCGCTACTTCCTGCGTTCACTGCGGTAGCACATGGGGCGGCAACATTAATCGGAGGTTTAGCACAGTTGGATCCTGCGTTTTTAGCTGGTGGACTTGCGGCAGCAGCCTTCGCATCTGGTGCGATGTTAGTGGCTAACAACATGTCGAAGGTAATTGGAGCAGTCAGATTGTTAAGTGCTACTTTATTAACGAATCCTGCTACGGCGTGGATCGCAGGTGTGTCACTAGCAGTCGGAGCATTAACAACAGTCTTAATGAAGGCTTCTGGTTCTACGCGTGAGTACAAAGAAGTATCGCTTGATACCTATAAATCATTAGGCGAACAAGCGGATACGATGAATAATCTCGCTAATAGATACGACGAATTAAAAGGCAAGATTAAACTAAGTACCGACGAGTTACTGCGATATAAGGACTTACAAAACGAAATTGCAAAGGCGGAAGACGGTGCAAGCAAAGACGCAATGATCGCAGAGTATGAGAAACTTGGTAAACAAGCTGGCGTTACTAAAGAAGAAATGGACGAATATCTTCAAGTAAACGCAGATATTATCGCAAAAGCGCCTGCTACTGTGACTGCATTTGATAATAAGGGAAATGCGATCGTAAAGACTTCGGATGAAGCGAGAAAACTGGCCGATTCGTACAAAGAAATGCAACGCATTGAATTAGAGTTACAACAAACGCAACTCATGATTAATCAGAAAAAGGATCTCGAAGATATGGTCGAGGCATCGAAGAACTATCAAGAGTCGTTAAAAGAGCGTGGGAATTTAGAAAAGGCACAAGCCGAAGCACAATCTCGCTACGATAGTATGCGCAAGCAGCATCAAGATGCTATAAATCGCGAAGACGAAAAAGGGATCGAGAATACGGCGAAACTTTTAGATAATCGCAGAAATACGTTAATGAATGCTAACGCAGAACTAGCTGCAAACAAGGCAGCAGGTACAGAATTAAGAGGTCATTTAAATTCTGCGCAACAAAAGTTACAGATGAGCGAAAGAACTACAGATCTAATCGTGCAGGAGCAGCTAGCGTCGGTCGGTGTAACCGCAGCGACAAAAGATGCAGTATCGGCGATTCAAGAGAAGTTAAATGCGGAACAGAACGTCGTAAAAGAACTCGAAGCCCAAAAAGATGCGGCTGGCGGATTAACTGACGAGCAACAAAAGACATTAGACGCAGCTTCGAAAAACGTTGATAAGTTAAACGAAGCGAAAGACGCAATAAACAACGCTAAATCTAATCAAGACATGTATAAGCAAGGTTTCGAAGATACATTAGAAGTTATCGAGGATATGAACGACGGTCTCGAAAAACCTGCCGATAAGAAAGTAAAGACGAATCTAGACGAAGAGAAGAAAAAGGCGGACGAACTTCACGAAAAGTCCGAAAAACCTGCGACAAAGAAGACAAACGGTGATAACAGTCATGTAAACGCTGAAATCGATAAGACAGACGCAAAAGCAAAGAAAGAAAATACGAAGAAAACAAAAGGTGATAACTCGCATGTTAACGGGGAAATCGATAAAACCGATAAGAAAGCGCAGAAGGAAAACACAAAGAAGACGAAGGGTGATAACAGTCATGTGAATTCCGAAATCGATAAAACCGACAACAAGGCGAAGAAAGAAAACACGAAGAAGACAAAGGGCGATAATAGTCATGCGAATTCTGAAATCGATAAGACAGATCAAAAAGGTAAACAGGAAGTAACGAAGCCGCTGCAAATGGACGCATCGCAAGCAAAAGCAGAACTCGACAAAGTTAAACGAGAGGCACAGAAATCGGAAACAAAGAGCGTATTCGTTAACATCTATGAGTCGGTTAAACGTACAGTGACGAGCGCCTTCGGCGGTGGTTCCGAAAAGCGTCATAATGGCGGAACGCTGGGGAATATCGTGGGTAGGCCGAAATACCATAACGGCGGAACACCGAGAGGTCAGCGACAACCAAACCAGGCGAAGTTTGACGAAGTAGACGTTCGATTGCGTGATGATGAAATGGTGTTAACGCAAGCACAACAAAAAAACCTGTTTAATATGGTTCGGACGTTCAATACTGCTACTGCTGCGCAACTGGCGAAGGTCAACGAAGGTACGGGCGGCAATAAGTCGATAACAAATCATTTCCATATCGCAGAAATGAACGTTCGCGACGATCAAGACATCGAAAGGATTGCGAAAGAGTTAAAGACAATGGAGCGTACGAAAGATCGCGCACGCGGTATATAGTAACGAAGATTGGCGGGAATATCCCGTCTTTCTTTCTTTTTGTAGACTATATGCGGAAAACACGATGAACGGCGGATTTGTTAGTCCTTTTTTATTTTTTGTGATATATTATAAAAATCAAATAAAACGATATTACGCAACTTGCGTAATAAGAAGAAGGAGATGATCATGTGAAAATCGAGGAAGTAATAGCGTCGTTGAAAGAAAGTAACGCTAAGGAAGTTGGAAAAGAAATTGGCATGTGTGATAAAAGGTTGCTAAAGGGGTTAAACAACGCAGGGTATAAACATAGTAAAAAAGGTGGTATAGGTTGGTATTTTACAGGAGAAGGAGAGGCGCCTTTAAAAGCGGATATCCGAGAATTTGTAAAGGTTGCTGATGCAAAGAAGCCAGAAACTACAAATGATGCACATACGAAAAAAGAAGTAGTTACGTTAGGAAAGCTCATGAGCGAACTGGTTACGATTAAAAACGCAGTTAATGAGATCAAGCAAGAAAAGGAGGGAATTTTGGCACAGAAGAATATTGATCCGATTCATTCGTTGCATGACCGCACTAGAGAAAATAGATCGAAAGAAAAGGTTAGCAGGACGGTGAATCTCAACAAGGGGACATGTTCGCAATTAGGTACCTTCGAAGATGTGCTTCGAATCAATCGTGATGATATTATAGAGATTGCGCTTCGTGAGTTCTTTGAGAAATATAAGGCGCAGTAGTTACGAGAGGGACGTGGGTTTTGTATCTACGTCTTTTTTCGGCTATAAGTTCGGAAAGGTACGCCGAGATTTGCATTTTGAGATGATTATTTTGTCTTTCATGGAGTAGGGTATCATCTAAATGCGTCAGAATCGTCGGTAGAGAATCGGTAGAATAAGGGAGCTTTCAACGTTGACGCAGAACTGCTATATAGCGTATAATATTAATTAACAAAAACGGTCAGTTGACCGCACAAATGAACGTTCAGCAAACGATGAAAGAATCGTTTATATATCGTAGGTAATTGACGGGTCGGGAGTTCGAATCTCTCCTGGGACGCTAAGAAAACCTTGTTATCTTTTGATAACAAGGTTTTTTGTTTGTCTACAAATTGATGTATGTGCAAGAGGTTTAAAAATATTATAACGAGATATATG
>Ga0268252_1000870_pt1 | contig 18248 bp, 21 predicted proteins | sample AgamicMgSfrz_FD_200244 | JGI IMG/M metagenome (GOLD analysis project Ga0268252, IMG submission 200244) | Agave microbial communities from Guanajuato, Mexico - Mg.Sf.rz (v2) (version 3) | ecosystem: Host-associated > Plants > Phyllosphere > Phylloplane/Leaf | place: Guanajuato, Mexico | collected... | reverse complement strand
AGAAGCACCGAAAAGCAAATTAGCTGAGGCAGGTGAAACTCCTAGCCGGTGAAAATTCGTAGGGAAGCGTGTTCTCCCTTAGCCTATGCTTACGAAAGGAGTGCGGGTTCGAATCCCGTCAGAGGCATACAAAGTTTTGTATTATTCGCTAAGTATTTAGTCATTAAAATTGTATTTATGATAACAAAAAAGAACCACCTTAAAATATCTCAAAGGTGGTTCTTTTGGTGTAGAGAGTAAACCATTTTGTAGGGTAGCAACGGAATATTGCTATCACCTAATTACCCGAATCTGTAGCATTAAAACCTGTTTTAAAGTCTCTTTTTTGATTATCTAATAAGTCATATCCAGTTCTGATGGTTTGATCGCCAAATTTTTCTTTTAAAGATGCTATAGCCTTAGTTAATGGTTCTTTCTTTTCAAACTTAGACGCATCTTCTTCAAAGCTAAATAAATCAAGTTGCTTTGTAGAATCTTTTTGCTTTTCGATTTGATGTAGGGAAATGCCTAACAAACGAACTAAATCTCCACTCCAATTTTTTTTGAAAAGTAGTATTGCATAATGAAAAATTTCATTTTGGTCAGAAGTAGGATTGGGTAGTTTGCGACTACGAGTGATTGTTTTAAAATCTTCGGCATATCTTATAGTTATTTGAATAGTTCCGCCCACCACACGCTTATTGGATAATCTTTTACTTACACTTTTAGATAACTTCTCTAAAACTTCTACTAGTGTTATTTCTTCAGAACTGAATTTTTCCAGAGTAGTAGTGTTACCAATAGACTTATAATCATAGGCAGCATCTTTATCCACTGGGCGTTCGTCTATACCGTTAGCCCAATTCTTTAACAGTAGGCCGTTTTTACCTAAAGTTGTTTCTAATTTATAATTATCTGCTTTTGCTAAATCCTTTATAGTGTATATCCCCATATTATTCATTTTTTCTGAGGTCTTTTTTCCACAGCCGTGCAACTCGTTAACAGGTAGCGGCCAAATAACACTTGGGATATCTCTTTTGCGCAATACAGTTATTCCTAGTGGTTTTTGCATATCGCTTGCCATTTTACTTAGCACCTTGCAGGTGGAAATGCCAATAGAAACAGGTATTTTAAACCTTTCTAAAACTTCTGTTCTTATTCTCTCAGCAATTTCCATAGGCGTGCCTAACTCCCAGGCGTCTGTAATATCTAAGTAAGCTTCATCAATGCTAGCCGGTTCCATTAAGGGTGAAATACTAGATAAATACTGAAATATCTGTGAAGAGGTTTCTCTGTATAAATCAAACTGACTTTGTTTAACTATAAGATTTGGACACTTTTGTTTGGCTTCCCACAAAGGCATTGTGGTACTAATACCGTATTCTCTCGCAACATAGTTAACAGCAATTGCCATACCATTTCGTTTGGTGTTACCAGATACCACGACAGGTTTACCCTCTAAAGAAGGATCGTTAGCTATCTCAACGCTTGCAAAATATGCGTTGCAATCTATATGTAGAATGACTCGTCCATTTTTAGGATAATGAGATTTCATCTACTGTACCTCCCTGTTAATCCGAAGGTGGAAATGCATCTACTATTATTATGCACAAAATAGTAAAAAATATCTATTTTATTATACTGCATATTATAAGATTAGTAATAATAACAGTTGGTATAGCTAGGGTGAAGAACAGTTGTAAAGCGTCTTTGTTGAGAAAACAAGTAGTAAATATTGCACAGCACCAATAATGAATTACCTAATTAAATAGTGCGCTTTTTAAAACTTTTGTTTATTTGTTCCTAATACCAAAGGGAGAGATAAAAAAGTTATAAAAATAAAAGAAGGTGTTACCAACATAACACCTTCTTTTTCATAGTTATAAATATAGAGTAAAAAAATAATTTAAATTGAGGTACTTTAATGGATTCAAATGTGCTGCAGGAACTCATAAAGAATATCACGAATAAAACTAACTATCTATCTGTAAAAGAGAGTAGTATACCCTATTATGTAAAAAGTTTTTTATCAATGGAAAGTTCTAAAAGAGAATCAAATAATATTTTAGAGTACGTTAGTTACACTATTGATGTTAATGGGTTGTCATCTCAATATAAAGAACCACTTCAAGAATTAATTAAGTGGTTTGAATTTTCCCCACTCTCTTTTTATTCATTTAACTTCTCTTTTAAAACAGGTTTTTTTTATAATTGCACTCCGAAAAAACAAGAAAATGAGTATGCAATGCTTCACTGGTTAAGATGCAGAGGTTATAAGAATATAAATGCGTTGGAATTAAAATGGTCTTTTCTTACAGAAGAAAGTAGAACAAGTGAATATTTAAGAGTTTATAAATATGCTCAAAAGGAAGTTGTTAAAGAAATAAAAAAAATGAAGCCACTAGTTGATCGATTTAACAAAGATACTAGTAAATTGCTAAGGGGGCTATATGTTATTGAAAAAAGGTAGGTTGGTTTAAAGTTAAATTAAAGATAATGTTTTTTGTAGCCTAATAATGTTTAAATCCGCCAAAGGTTAGGGGAAACATTAATTATTAAACAATTATTTATAGTTATAAATCCCTAACAATTAACATAAAACTTCTTGTAAGTTGATTAAAAATTAATTTTTCTAGAAAAGATGACAATATATAAGTATTGTATCTACTAGTTGTTTTGTTAATTGAGGAGTGGTAAAATATGACTAAGAATAACAAATCTAGAAAAAACAATTTAAAAGGGGATGATGGTATGTTGACAGCATCAAAGTCATCTAACAGTGCTTTCGTAGTTCAAAAAGGGAAAGCACAAGATTTCTTAAAGTTTGTGAATGAAAAAAGCCCTTCAAGTCAAGCAGCTATGGAAAAGGCGAGAGCTTTCGCTAAGAAGAATAAAAAATAGATAACGATAGAGGGTAGAGGGAGTTTTGGAAAGTTCTTTTGTGGTTGACGGAATAACAATAAAACACGTTTTATATGAACAAAAGTATGAAAGTTTAATTAGAGATTTCCCATCTAAGAACAGAAAAATGGATCAATATGTAATTGATAAAGCTGATACCGATAAACAAGAGGGTAAAGGAGTTACTTTTTTATTTCTAAACGAAGATGAAAATGAATTGTATGGCTATTTTATTTTAGCTTCAACTTCAATCATAATTGATGATGAAAGTGGATATTATTTTAATCTGCCATCCGTTGAAATTAAATTTTTCGCCATTCCTTTTAAATATTCGGGTAAAAGATGTGAGGGTGAATTAGATGGCGAGCCTTTTAATTATAGTGATGCAATGTTCTGGCAAGTTCTTCACCGAATAGATACGTACTCAGAAGAAATTTTAGGTATAGAGGCTATTTTATTAAGGTCTACACCAGAAGCAGAATCTTTTTATAATCGTCACGGGTTTCATCACTATAAAAACTTTAAACAAAATCTTATAATAGCAGATGATAAGTTTGATATAAGTTGTATACCTTTAATTAATGTATTTAAAGTTAATGGATCAGAGGCCAATTAGAAATTAATTCTAAGGAGCTGAAGGTCTTTTTTTTTGTTTATATTTATGATGTACACAGGTATGTATTTTTATTAACATCGCTCTGGTTTAGTAATAAACTTAAATAAACAATAAAACATAACGTTGAAATAAAAATAGAGTTCGAAAGAACTCGCTACAAGGAGAGAAAATAAGAAGTAAGTGGATTTGCAAAACAATAGTATTAAATAGATTTAATAAGAATACAAAAAATGTCGTCTATATAAAAACAACTAGAAAACAATAGAATATGCAAATAGCTATTATACACGTTTGTTAAGAACTGCTTACTAATGGTGTTATTTAGCAGGAAAAGAACTATATAAGGTGACAGAGTTTTTAAATAAGCCGCCAACGAAAACCGCTACTCTCAATACACTTTATTCAAGGTACTTTTGCCAAATCAATTGAAATGGTTTGAACTAGAGTGAATTAAAAACACAGCCTACAATTAAACGACTGTGTTTTAGAAATTTAGATTTTTAATTTGGAACAACCGCATCGGTTACAGTTTCTTTTTCCACAATTACATATAAACCATCTGCAATGATCACAATCTGAATCTGTTTCAGGAGAAAGTGACTTCCCTGCAGTGCAATTTCGTTTATCGTAAGGAACTACATCCATAATGTTAAATGTGTTATATGAGAATTCATCATTTCTACAAATAATAGAGTCGTTTTTATGATTAAATGAGTCTATATAAATGTCTTGAATATACCAATCAGATTGCTTATCGGGTTTGTAATAAACTTGTCTTCCATTAGTGTAAAATCGCAAAGGGCTCTTTTTAATTAAGGTCAACTCACTTAATAACACTTCTTCAATAAGAACCTTATTAGGAGTATTAAACTTAAGTAACTTTGCTATTGGTCTTGAATACTTCTCCCCAAATTGAATAATTCTATATTTTTGATGTTCGTTATTGGATAACAGAGAATGATAGTTCCAAATAACAAAATCTCCAGCAGCATATTTTTTATCGTCACTAAATCTTCTTTCACTATAAACCGCAATATCTTTTTTTAGGGTTATGTTATTGTTTTTTTGTTTTAGGTCGAGAGTACTAAGGTTATTATAAACTGGGCGTATTTTAGAAATAGGTTCATTATCAACTATAATGGTGGATAAATGATTATCGGTATTGATTCTATAATTTTTAAAGGTGGTTTCTAAATTAAACATCCAGAAGGCATTTTTTTCTGTATTTAAATTACTGTAAATGTTATTGTCATTACTTTCATTAATGTTAGTAGGTTGTTTCCAGAAGGTGTTAAAGCATAAATTTATAAGAATATTAAGGCGATTTAGACCAGGAGAAAAATTGTTTTTTGGGTATGCTCTTCTATAATCTTCTATGTATAAAAAAAGATCCTTACTCAATAAGGATACTAATTCCTCACTAAATGTAATATCGTAACTTTGAGTATAACCTTGAATTGTCAATAGGTTGAACAAATGATTATAAAGCTTATTAAAACCTAGATATTTATAAAAATAGTTATATGATTTATTAGGTTCTTGAAATGTGCTGGAAAAATTTGGTGTTCTTAAATCACTAAAAAATTTTAATTCTGTATATATATCTGTAACTTCTTTATGTGAAAAATATAATTTTATAGAACTACCGGACGTTACTGCAGTCATAGTGAATATCCCCCTTGAAATATTTGTATAAATAACATATATATATCAATATTATGGTGTATTTTGAACTAAACTACAACTAAGATAAACTAGTTCTATGTTACTTGTTTAAAAAGTGGATAAATTTTTATCTTGTTAAAAACATAAAAGGCGTTTTATAATCTTCTAGACGCTAGAAAAAAAGGGAGTATACAGAAGAAATGAAAAAATGGGGAATGTTAGTATTATCTTTTCTGATATTGTTAGGAATGTTCCCAACAATGTCGCTTGCTGCGCAATCAAAAACGTTCGATATAGACTTATCCACATATTTAAAAGAAGTAAGTGAAATTAGAGGCTCAGAAGTAACAAAAGATGACATAGAATATGCTTTATATTCTTTTGATGAAACATTGTCGGTGGATGATTTTAAAACAATTGAAGAGCTAAAGGATTTTCTTGGTGAACCAATTGCATCTGATTTACATAATTTAAACGGTATTTATATGGATTATAATTTAAATGAGAAAAGTCTTAAAGCGTTGCTAAATGAGAACGGTTTAACTATAGATGATTTTATTTATGAAGAAGACTTATATTACGCTGTCTATCTTTATACTGAAGGTTCTGTAGAAGTATCAAGTAATCAATTGGATGAAACAGAAAAAGTATCAGATTTGGAAGAGTTAAGTGATTTATTAGGTTTTTTACAAGATGAATTTGGACTTACTGTTGAAGAAATGGATCGTATTAACGCACATCTTTCTTCTATAGATGATGAGTTATCAGATTTAACTACACTCTATCGCTTAAATGATGTAGGAACAAGATTAACTTCGTTTAAACAGTTAAAAACAGCCAAAGAGTTAACGCCAGACCAAATTGCTGATTTGCTTTCTATTTATAACGAAATAGCTTCTATTTTTCATATGAAATCCTCTTTTGTGCTTATACAAGGAGATAGCGAGAAACCTTTGTCATTCGTTAATTTAATGAATCTAGAGGAAATAAAACGTTCTAATCTAAGGATAACTCTGTCAACTACAGAAGGTAGGTTTTTAGCTGATTTAATATTAAAGGGAGATATGGTTAACTCAAATGTATTAACTGCTGCTGGCGAAGAATTACAAAAGCCTGCAGAACAAGCAAAAGAAACTTCTCTTAAAGAAGCAAATAGCAAAGCGATTGGAAACAATACAGACAATTTAAGTACAGAGAAAGAAATGCCTGTTACCGCTAAAAAGATTGAAACAATAGTAGAGAAAAAACAGGATGTTGCTCCTTTATCCAAAGAAGTTAAAAGTTCAAAATACAGCAAGAGTAAACCAGTAGATGAGGGTAAAGTAATGCCGGAAACTGCTACTAATTATCTTTTAGCAATTATGTTGGGGGTAGTAGTAGCAATGCTAGGGTTATTGGTTTATCGTAGTGTTAAAAAAGTATGAAAAAAGGTTAGCAGATAGTATATCATCTGCTAACCTTTTTTAGATTAGTTGAAGGTATGGTAGGTTAAATACCTTTAATTAAAACTTAGGACCTTTGTTCATCTCTACGTTTATTAACGCATCTATTCCTTGTTTAGCACCGCTAATTTCAATGCTAATTGCTTCCAATTGGGAAACCTTTTGTCCAAAAGTTTTAAGGAAGTCTTCTGACGCTTCTTCAAAGCTGTCGCTACCATTTCCGGATTTCCAAGTTCCAAGTTCGTTTACTAACTGTCTAAAAACGTGTTCTTCGGTTTTTACTTGATTAATGTAGTGTAATAATTTTTGATCCAGTTCATCTAAAGCTTCTTTCTCTTTTAATAGCTTTTCCGTTTTGTCAATATTCATTTTTGTAAAACATCTGCCTTTACATAAGATTCAGCCGCTTCTTTAAAATTATGTTTAAATTCTGCTACTTCTTCAGTGGACCAATCCTTAAAAACTTTTACACCCTGTAGGGCTTCATCAAGTAGAGCCGAATTTATTTCTATACCACTTATAGGGAGAATATCTCTAGTTGCTTGTTCAGAAACACTTTCAAGCTTTTGAAGTATTTGGTCCAAATTGTTAGCGAAGTTCTCTAAGTCTTTAGGAGTAACTTCAATTGTACCCGTTTCGGTAGAAAAGAATCTTGGAGAATGAGCAATTACATCTCCTGTCGAAGCCAATGTAAGAATAGGGTTATTGATATTACCAAAATCATCAAAAGTATAATGGTTAGAACCGTGATAATATGCGTCACCACTAATGGAATCCATTAAACGAGCAATAGGAGAGCTTAAATTCTCACGATTCTCCATATCATAGGAAGTACCAATATAGTAAGTGGAGCCTATGTGGTTTTTGTATGCAACTATTCCACCAGCACCCACAGAATCTTTAGGGTGTACGTAGTTAACAACCTGTTTATCGTATTTTCCTTCGTTTGCTTTTTTTTGCTCTTTTTTATTTAGTAGTTTAACTACACTAGGAGATGAGTAAGTTACTGCTTTGACATTGTTCTTTACAGCAGCGTAAGAAGCTAAAGCACCACCAAGAGAGTGTCCTGTTAATGAAATTTTTTTATTTGGAAATTCTTTAAGTACTGCTTGTACTAGTTTATCGGATTGATCAAACTGGTTTGAAACTTTTGTTTCAGTTTTAATTTCACCGTTTTCGTTCTTTACGTTAAAGCCCATTTTGTTTCGTACAGGCTCATCTACAGCTCTACCGCCAACAATATAATCTATATCAGTAGTTAAATCTTTAAAGCCTGGGCCGATTAGTTCACCACCCTGGGTTCCTCTAAAAGCGACAACTACATCATCTCCACTCTCATAAACGACTGCATCAAATCCAGTCTCAACATCGTGAAGCTTAAAGTTCTTGTTTCCGACTATTTTCCAGTTCCGTTCACCATCTTTAAAGCTAGAAGTAAATGTTTTAAAAGCTTTTTTCTGATAGGCGAAATCACTTAAGTCGCGGTATTCTCTGTCTCTTATCTGCATAGATTGATTCACCTTTCCTTTTTAAGTTATAATACCATTATATAAAAATTACCAATGCGGGGCGATATGTATATGAAAAAGTTTTGTCTAATCTTTGCAGTATTCCTTATATTAGTAGTTTCGGGTTGCAAAAAAGATGATGAAATGAGCAAAAAGGATATAGTTCAAAGAGCTTCAGATGTAGCGGTAGAATACATAAGAGTAAAGAAAGATAAAGATTTTGTGGTTAAAGATGCTGAGTTTTCAAGTGCCACAAATTCAAGCATAGTATTTGTTTATGGTTATTACAAACCTGAAAAAGATAAAGAGGTAGTTTTAATGGTGGATTCTGCTGATGACTATAAGATAACAGGTGTCGGGAGTAATTAGAAGGATCTTCTAAATGTATCGCTCACGAAAAAGATTTTCAATTAATAGATTGAAGGTCTTTTTTTATTTGCTTATTTTCCATAAAAATAGTATTTGGTGCTATCATTCAAAAAAATTTAGGAGGAATAACAAAATGAATGAAATTAGCACAAAGGAAATTAATCTGCTTGAGGAAGTAGCAAAAAGTTTTAAAAATGAATATGGTCAAGTGGTAGAAGAAAGAGCAATTATGTTAGATGATATAAGACTTTTAGAAAGAAGAATAGAAGTTTTAAGGTTGCAAATGCCTGAGCCGCCTAATTGGATTACAAATCTTATTGAACCGATTGCCCAACTTGTTGCAAATGAGTTAAAAGTAAAAGATTTTAAGGTTATAGAAATAAAAAGTCCACCGAATAGCGTGAAAGTATCGTTTTTTAACAAAGACGAAGAAGAATTGTATAAGATCATTTTAATTCCTGAAGATTTAGAAAAAAGTTTAATCCTGTATAAAACTGGAGGGAAAGTTGATAAAAAATATGAAGAAGGAACAATAGGAGCTTTAATTCATATGAATGATAAAACCGCTCCGCTTCCTTTAAAAAATATAAAAGAGGTTGCAAATATAATAAGGAATTTGTAAATGCTTAAAAGAAGCAAAACTTTGGTTGTGCTTCTTTTTCTATGTTTTTTAATCTAAAGAGATGTTTAATGATAAGGTGTTAAAAAACAAAGGACTGAATTCAATGCATAAAACATTAACAGAGAAAGAAAGAAAAATGTATTTATTTTTCGGTGAAGAAGTATTAAATCAAGCTATTGAAAATACAGAAAACTACAATCGCATATACCGTTCCTTAATAAATGGTGAATTTGTGTTTAAACAAGATAAAGGCTTCTATAGAGAAGGTCTAGTTCATCCAGATTCTACAGGAGTATCCAAATACCAATTTTCATTCTTTGATAAATATGGACCAATTGGAGACTTTAAAAGAGATACGTTAAAGGAAGTAGCGGAATCTATAATGGAATATGGTTATATTCCTATGTCAGAAGAAGATGCACAGCTACTTAATAGTTCTGATGCGGTTGCCCACTTCAAAATCCCTAGTACCTATTGCTCGCTAATCAAGGAGAAGAAGTAGGAGTAAGTAGAACGTAAATTATCAAAAGAAAATTGCATTAAATAGCAATTTTCTTTTTCGAGAAATAGACTAGTTGTGCTCTAAGGTAGGCTTATTCATTGAATTTCAAGCATACGTGGAAATATAATGAAATATAATCACAATACATATACTAGAAAGTAGGGAGATTATTATTTATGAAAACGTTAAAACGTGAAGAAATAAATGAAAAATATAAATGGAAGTTAGAGCACATTTTCAAGAATTTAGATGAATGGGAAAAAGCCCGTGAAAAGTCTCAGGAACTAGTGGAGGAATTAAATGCAAAGAAAGATTCAATCTTTGATTCTCCTGCTAGTTTATTGTCTTTCTTAAAACTGACAGACGATTTTGACCTCATTTTTGGTAAGGTTGCTTCTTATGCACACCTAAAAGGCGATGAAAATACAAAGGATTCTAAGCCTCAAGAACTTAAACAAAAGTTACAATCGATTGGTAGATCGTATTCAGTATTATACTCAGTATTTAAAACGTCGCTTCTTTCACTTGAAGAAAAAAAGATAGAGTCTTTTTTTAAAGAGGAGAAGGGTTTGCTCTTTTACAAAAAATTTATTGATGAGCTATTTCGTTCTAAGCCACACACGTTATCTCCAGAAGAAGAATTTATTATGGCTCAGGCTTCAAGATTAAATTCAGCTGGAAAAACTTATAACGCATTTACTAATGCAGATTTGGTATTTCCGACTGTTAAAGATGAAAAAGGTGAAGAAATACAGTTAACGCAATCTAACTATACAAAACTTATGGAGAGCAAGGATAGAAGCGTAAGAGAAAAAGTATTTAAAGAATTTTATAGTGTGTTTAAACAATATGAAAATACATTAGCGGCTACTTTCTCTGGTTCGCTTGAAAAAGATACATTTTATTCACAAATAAGAAAGTACAATTCTTCTTTAGAAAGATCGTTATTTGCAGATAATGTACCTTTGGATGTATATAACAACTTAATAAAAACTGTAGAAAACAATGTGCCACTAATGGAAAAGTACCTAGAATTGAGAAAGAAAATGCTAGGTGTAGATGAACTTCATATGTATGATTTATATACACCATTAGTAAACTTAGATATGGAAATCCCCTATGAGCAAGCTTTCGAAACAGTTAAAAAAGCACTAGCAGTATTTGGTGATGAATATATTTCAGAATTAGAAGAGACGTATAATGGTGGATGGATTGATGTTTATCCTAACGTTGGTAAAAGATCAGGTGCATATAAATCCGGAACATACGGTGTAAGACCGTATATTTTGTTAAACCACAAAGACAACTTAAATAGTATGTTTACTTTGTGTCACGAATTAGGACACAGCCAACACTCTGTTTATTCTCAAGCTAATAATCCAATGCTTTACGCTCAATATAGCATTTTTACAGCTGAAGTAGCTTCTACTGTAAACGAGGTGTTATTAATGAGATATTTGCTTGAAAATACAAATGATAAGAAAATGAAGCAATATTTACTTACTTATTTTATCGAGCAATTTAAAAGTACGCTATTTCGTCAGACGATGTTTGCTTCATTCGAGCAAATTACTCACGAAAAAGCAGAGAATGGTCAACCTTTAACGGCTGAGATCCTTTCAGATATATACTACAATTTAAACAAGAAATATTATGGAGATGCTGTGGTACACGATGAAGAGATAGCAATAGAGTGGTCAAGAATTCCTCATTTCTACAATGCATTCTACGTGTACAAATACGCTACAGGGTTCTCGGCAGCTATTTCGCTTTCTAAGCAAATTTTAGATGAAGGTGAACCAGCGGTAGAAAGATACTTAAACTTCCTTAAAAGCGGTGGCAGAGACTATCCTATCGAGTTATTAAAAGGTGCGGGTGTAGATATGTCTACTTCTAAGCCTATAGATGATGCTTTAGAAGTATTTGGTGGCTTAATTGAGGAACTAGAGAGCTTAATTTAAACAATAAGAGTCAACTATAAGTTGGCTCTTATTTTGTCTGCTTATTTTAATCAATGTAGCTACTTTCTTTTTAACAGTTTCAAAAATAGAATAAGTAAAAAACAAGTGAGGGAACAAAAGTGACAAAACAAGTAATTGTTGTTAGAAAAGACTTGAAGATGAAAAAAGGGAAGATGACAGCACAAGGTAGTCATTCTTCTCTTGGAGTATTTCTTCAAATGATGAATAATGGAAAATCCTTAAGAGAGGAAGTACCTGAAATAGTGAATGGATCCTATAGCCTTAAACTAGATGTAACTGTTGGGTCTGATTTAGATAATTGGTTACGTGGCGTTTTTAGAAAGATCACCTTAGCAGTCAATTCGGAAGAGGAGTTAATGGATATTTATTATAAGGCGAAGGAAAGAGACTTACCTGTTGTACTTATAGAGGATAACGGTCTGACTGTTTTTAACGGTGTTAAAACAAAAACTTGTTTGGCAATAGGGCCGTATAACTCTGAAGAGATTGATAAAATAACTGGGCATCTTCCGCTTATGTCTTAAATCCAAAACTTATCAAACTGATATTTCACTTATTTAGTGAATATCAGTTTTTTTGATTTATATTATGTCAAAAGGGGGAGTGAGATATGAATAAAAGTATTTACGATGTAATAATTATTGGAGCAGGTCCAGCTGGATTAACGGCAGCTTTATATGCATCTAGGGGGAATATGAAAACCTTAATTATTGAAAGAGGTATATATGGAGGACAAATGCAAAAGACGGAAGAGATAGAAAATTATCCGGCTTTTAAAAAAATCTTGGGGCCAGAACTTTCCCAACAAATGTATGATCACGCAATTCATTTCGGAGCTGAATATGTCTATGGAATTGTAAGCTCAATAAAAGAAGAGGGTTTGTATAAAAAAGTAATTGCTAGTGATAAAGAATACATTACAAAAACTATAATTATAGCGGCAGGCGCTGACTATAAAAAGTTAGGTGTTTCAGGAGAAAAAGAATTCGCAGGACGAGGAGTAAGTTATTGTGCAGTATGCGATGGAGCATTCTTTAGAGGGAAAGAAATTGTAGTAATTGGCGGCGGAGATTCTGCAGTAGAAGAAGCTAACTATTTAACTAAATTTGCAGATAGAGTAACCATTATACATAGAAAAGATAAATTAAAAGCTCAACAGATCTTACAAAATAGAGTACTCAACAACCCAAAGATAGATATAATTTGGAATACAGTAGTAGAGAATATTAATGGAATTGACAAGGTATCTAACTTAAAAATAAAAAACTTAAAAAACAATGAAATTAATCACTTTAATTGTGATGGTATCTTTATTTACGTAGGTATGAACCCTTTATCTAATCCTTTTAAAGAATTAGGCATTACTAACCCTGCTGGTTGTATCCCTACGGATGAAAAAATGGAGACAAAGGTAAAAGGTATATACGCAGCCGGAGACATAAGAGAGAAGTATTTGAGACAAGTTATTACAGCTTCGGGAGACGGAAGTATTGCTGCCCAAAGTGCTCAACACTATGTAGAAGAACTAGATGAAAAATTAAAATCTCTAAAATGAAAAGTTGTTACTTATATCAGAACGATATGAAAAAGCGCCTTTGTTTTTTAGTAGGCGCTTTTTGTTGTTTCAATTTGTAAAAGCTTTTGTATTAAAGATAAACGTTAATTCTTTAACCGAGCCATCATTCGAATTACTTGGAAAGGTTCCAAAGCGCAAACAAGGAATGTCACAACAAAAAAAGCGCCAGCTGCAATAAATTTTAAGAAGCCCGCCTCGTTTTTTGCAAATGCTAAAAAGCTAAAAATAGTGCCTACGAGCATTGCTATAAATCCAACCATAACAACTAGTTCATTAAATTTAGGATTTAAGTAGTTAGAAAGAAGTAGAGCAAAACCAACTATACATAACCCTACAGATATGATGCTAAAAGTCTTCAATGCATCCCCTCCTTATTTCTTGCTATTATACCATTTTATTACTTTTAAGCTTGGGAATTTATTCGGAAAAAATTAGAACTAATAGTTATTTTGCCTTTTTTCTAAAAAAAGAAATATCCCAACTATAATCAAAGGGATAAGTAGTTTTTCTACAAAACTAAAAAATATTACCTTGTTTAAAGATGAAAATAATTTTATGGAGGTGATTTTGATGCCACTAGAAGAAATCGAGAGAGTATTTGTAGTAAATGCATTACCAGAAGATTTAGTGCCGTTCGAAAAAAAGATGGTGTATCAAAATTATTTAATTTCAACTGACGAAAAAGAAACTAGAATTCGAAAACAGGTTGAAGAAGGTAAAGAAGATAAGTGTGATATAACAATCAAAGAGGGTAGCGGTTTAACAAGAAAGGTAGTTAAAGATAAAATTAATGAAAAAACTTATTTGGAATTAGAACAAAGCATTCCAGAGAAGTATGAACCCATTATAAAGTTCAGACAGTTCTTTGCTCTTGGTAATTCTCAAGTAATGATTGATGATTTTGTAAATACAAAAGAACCTTTGCTACTTGCTGAAGTTGAATTTGATACGAAAGAGGAGGCAGCAGAATTCGTCCCTCCGTTATGGTTCGGCAAAGAAGTTACTTATGATGAAAATTTTAAAAACAAAAACCTTTGGAAGAAACTAAATCGAGATTTAACTTTTAATAAATAAAAAAGAGCGGGCATCCTAGCTCTTTTTTTCTTTTTAAGATAGAAACTACTATATAAGATAATAGAACCTTATCTTTAAAACAACAGTTATTTATATAAGAGGTGAAAACATTGGAGCTAATTAAAAAATACTTTTCAGACTTAGGTGTAACTCCTGTACGAGAGGTGACAAGTCGATCATTAAGTAGCATTTATACGGCAATAAATTCATATGCTAGTACAACTAATTTTAAAAATGAGTACATAGCGGCTTTATTTTCTGAACGTTTAGGTGGATTTTATATTAATAATTGGGAGTTACCTAAAGAAGAAGAGGAACTAAGAAATGAGTTAAGGAAGACAATAATTATGTATTATAAGAAGTCCGGTCCTGAAGGGAGTATAGATTTTTATTTTGAAAATTTTAGTAAAGAAATCATTAGTAACTTTAGGGATACATATCTCTTTTCATATTTAGAAAGAACTAATGCCTCAGCAGTTTTAAAATGGCATTTCATCTCAGAAAAAGAGAGGAAAGAATTGATTAGGCAAACAATCTACCATTATGCTTTAGATCTATCCTATAGGCAAGAATTGTTTAATAAGTTATCTACAGAGTTTGCAAAAGTAGTAAAAGAGGAAATGTTAAAAGATACTAACCAATAGAGAATAAGTAAAATTAGATTCGATCAGTAAATTTATATTAATTAAGAAAAAATAAAAAAAGAGGTGTATAAAGTAAGAAAAAAAGGGAGAGACACATTTATGGAAGAGTTTATATTGAATTTGCTAGAACAAATACCGCTAGAAGATCTTATTTATACCGCTGTGACTATTTTGGGAGAAGGGTTACATTCATTGTTAATTTTATTAATGATTCTTGGTATGGCATTTTCAGGTCTTTGTTGGTTAGTAAATCAAATAGTAAAATGTGTGATAATATGGTGCTGGGAAAGATCTAAAAAGATTATTATTAATTTTCTTAGAAATAAAAAATTACATTCTTCTGTCAAAGGAGAAAAAGTAAATGTTAAAAGCATATTCTGATATGCTTTTTTTTTCGGAAATTATGGTTGTAGGGGAAGTGAGAAATGCGATATAATCACACTTAATTAAACATTTATTACATAATTTGTGTGTTGTTACATCTTTTATTAGTGAGTTTGCCTTATTTTAAGGAATTAGGAATTAGATAATTGTAAAGTGGGGGATGTTTTGGAAAAGCTAGGATGGGGTTTGTTTAGCTTGGCTATTGCGGTATTAATGGTTGCTACGTTTTCAAGTACTGGCGATAAAGTAAAACAGACACAACTTTTTAAACAAAAAGAATTTGGGATAATAAATACATATAAAAGTTGGGATAACTTTGCTAATGAGCTTAATATCTCTAAAAGAAGTTCTAAAATTCAAGATTTTGATATGGTTCTAACAAAGAATAACAAAATATATTCCGTGAATTTTAATGTAATTGAAGAAAGCACAAAAGGCTTTTCTATTTACCAATACAATCAATGCTTAATGTGTGAAACCAAACAAGAAAATAAAGTCTCTATCGAAAAAGATATAGTTGATAGTTGGAGTGGTTATGCTGATTTAATAGATACTGAAGATTTCTTTAAAGATTTGCAGTTAGTTAAAGAAAGCCAACAGAGAAAGAATAATTATGACTACAGTTTAATTCGTTCGTCAGGTCGGTATGAAGAAACGGCTCTGGAAGGAGAATATTACATCCTAGACGGCACTAGATTTAAGCCAATGAATCCTCCTGATAATAATGAATTTTATACCGCATTTAATTTTCAAGTTATGGGAAATAATTTTCCGGAAGGGTTCTCTTCAGGAGAAGATACTACAAAAACCTTTTTAGTTTCTGATTACCAAAGCAAAAAGTACGATTAAAAAACACATATTATTTTAAAAGCAGGTTCACTTATAGTGACTCCTGCTTTTTATTAATCTTCATTTTTTATTTTTCTTCATTATTAATTTTTTTAACTTCCTCTTCATTTAATATGTCTTTAGGAAGTGTTTCTGTAGATACACCCATTAAGTCATCTTTTGCTTTTAAGGACATATAAAATTCGAAAATTGCTGCGTTATAGTATGGGATCAAATATACACTGATTAAAGTTAAAGTAAAAGGAATTAAAATAACCCAACCAATGAAACTTAAATTAAGCAAAAACAATTTTCCTAAATTTCCTTTTGTTAATCTCTTGCTTTCTTTTAAAGCATCGTAGGGGTTTATATCGGTATTTTCAGCTACTATGTATGAAGTGAGTGAATACTGAAGAGATTTGCAGATGCTTGTTACTATAAGCGCCAAAACCAATAGTACTACTATAGCGACAAAAAATGTTGTTTTTGCCTCATATAAAATAGCGATTCCAATACCAAGTAAAAAGCAGATGGGAAGAATCCATAGAAAGACAAATAAGTTAGGGATTAAGCGGGTTAGTAAAGTTTTTACAAATTTGTTGTTTTTGTAAAAGTGAAAACCACTAATTCTTTCACCGGTTCCCTTGTCAGATGAAGCTATAATAGCGATGTTAGCGAACAAAATAGGAAAGATAAAGAACAAACCGATAGTTTGAAATAAATCAGATAGATCTTCTGAATAGTCATAAATCCACGAACTAAGAGCAAGTATAATTATATAAAACAAAAGATATAAACCTGCCGTCTTATAAAGTGGTTTTTTATTTTCTTTTAGCCTTTCTTTTGCTTTTAACTTTAAAGTTTTAATCTTCATAAATTGAAATCACCTCGTTTATAAAATTTTTAGTATTCTACACATTTTTATAATTATATGTGAAGAAAGCTTTTACTTTTTTTATCTAAAAAAAGCAAAACCGTTTTAGTTTTGCTTCTTACTTTTACGTTTATATTTAGCTGTTTACAACTTCTTTAATTGCAAATTCAGCTTCTATCTCTTTAAGCCCTCTTACTTTATCGCTGTTGCTGTACATTTTTTCAAAGTCAATATAACCAGGAGTAACAGGAGCCCCTTGAAATTCCTTTGTGTGCTCAGGGAAATCTACGTAAGGGATTCTACGTCTTTTGAAAAGGGGGAATAACTTAGGATTAAACAAAGCAACACCGTACTTGATATTATTCGCTTTGGCAATAAAATATAGTGAGTATAATAATCTTACTGTATTTTCAAATCTTCCTTCCTCACATAAAGCAAATTTATCTATTTCAATGACGTATCCGTGACTATTCTTTATTTCTTGTAAATCTCCAAAATTATAAATTTCATCACATTCATTGGTTTTATTGTTTTTATATAATGAGAACTGAAATGTCCCAACATCAAAACCGTTAACGTCTTTTAAGATAAATTTTTCTCCTTCCTGAGAATAGGTAACTTCAAAACCTTGTTCTTTCCAAACCTTGTCTACTATCTTTCTAAAGCGTTTTATATGTTCGAGGTTATTTTTATCTACTTTCTCAAACAATGTATCCATTCCTGTGTATTGCAATTTGTCAACAGACATAATAAATTCCTCCATAGAATTACTAGATTTTTAAATCATCAAGATTCTACTTAGGAAACTTATTTTGTGTGTAAAAAAGGGAAAAAGTTAAACGTATAAAAAAACCATTCTGCTTTTAAACAGAATGGTTTTTAAATGTTAAAATCTACCTTTACGCAACGTTAGTTTAATTCCTCCAATTTTAAAGAGGTATCGAGCATCGATTACCTTTTTCATTGTAACAGCAGGAAAACCTTTTAGTTTTTTGCCGAAAACGACACCTACAGCGTATTCTCTGCCAATAGATGCTACTGTTCCTTTTATAGATGGTTTAAACGGCTTTAAACGGTCTTTTTTTCGAATAATAGACACTAAGTTGTGTGCTAGTTTTTCTCCCATTTGCATAGAAATTTGAGCAGTAGGAGGGTAAGGACGTTCAGTTTCTTTGTCAAAAAATACAGAACAGTCACCAATAACAAATACATCATCAAATCCTGGAGCTTTTAAGTAATCATCAACTTTTACACGTCCTCGTCCTGATTCGAAGCCTGATTG
>Ga0268252_1000868_pt1 | contig 18265 bp, 18 predicted proteins | sample AgamicMgSfrz_FD_200244 | JGI IMG/M metagenome (GOLD analysis project Ga0268252, IMG submission 200244) | Agave microbial communities from Guanajuato, Mexico - Mg.Sf.rz (v2) (version 3) | ecosystem: Host-associated > Plants > Phyllosphere > Phylloplane/Leaf | place: Guanajuato, Mexico | collected... | reverse complement strand
GGATACGAAGTGCATTTTCCTCACTATTTTCGCTTTTCATTTCTAACCACGGAGCCATTCCAACAAGCAGTCGAGATAACGCTTCCAAATGAGTGAATTGATCACGGTTCGTGTCTTTTTTCATCTCAATCGGCATTACTTTCTTTAGTATTCCAGCCTTTAAATTTTCAAGTACCGGGTTTGCAATTTTAAGCATGGCTTGAAGCCAATATTTGCGAATTTGCTCGTTCTCCTCGGCCACTTTTTCACCCTCCTATTTCTACCAATTACTTTACTAAATTATAACTTACGTATTATTCTTAAAGTGTTTGTTAAATAACCAAAAATGTTGTTCTATTGCTCTATATCGGGAAAGATAAATAGTTAAAAAGAATAATCTAGAGATCTCAAATAGTAAGCTTTCAATGATTGATTAATAGGTGGAGGAATTTCGGTGAATAATTTATTTGAACAAATTGATCTTAAACCATTTAACTGGGTTTATCGCAGGGTTTCAGAGAAGGATTTCCAAGGTTATTATCACTGGCATCAAGGCTGTGAACTATTATTCGTATATCGTGGAAAAGGGCGAGTAATTGTTAACCAGCAGACTTATGAGATCAAAAGAGGGATGCTTTTCTTTTTTCAGCCATTTCAATTACATAAAATACATGTAGAAGTATCACCTGAAACTCCGTATGAGCGAAGTATTCTTCATTTCGGTACGTTGATGCTTGGAGAAAGTAATCTTAACCATTTCCCTGGTCTTAATAGTCTGTTAAAACAATTACAATATGGCGTAAATGAGCTGCAGGCATTTGATTTAGAAGATATCTATAGTTACCTATATGAGGTTTATGAGATATTTAACAAATCATTACAAACAAAAAACTGGGAGGAAGATGCCCAGCTCTTTCTAATGCAGTTACTCTCTTGTATCCGCTTAAAAGACTACAATACTGATACTAATGCAATCTCTAATCTTCCTTTGCGGCCATTGCTCTATTCTGAAAGGCTTATGAACTGGATAGAAGCTCATTATATGGAGCCCTTTAACTTAGAACAATTAGCTGATGAGCTTCATTTATCAAAATCATATTTATCAAGAAGCTTTAAACGTGAGACGGGAAGCAATTTAACAGAATACCTTACAATTCGAAGGATAAAGGAAGCATGTCAATTACTTGAGATGACTCATAAATCGGTTGAATTTATTGGTGAAAGTGTAGGAATAAAAAATGCGTCCTATTTTATTCAGTTATTTAAAAAAGTGATCGGAATCACCCCGCACCAATATAGATTAACGCACCAGAAAGCTTAAAGAATAGCATTAAAAAAACAATAAAAATAGTAAATGATTGAAAAGTCGAATGGAGACGTGTCTTATCAGATGTGATAAGACACGTCTCGTTTATATACAGAGTAAATCACCTTAGGTACTTGCGTTGTAATCTATTTAATTGCTATGTGAATCTCTATTTGACCATTAGGGTAATATTTCTCAAAATCATAGGAGTAAGCTCTTTTTAATTGCCCCTTCTCTTCACGTTCCCAAATCTTTTGCCAAGCATTTAATACTCCCGTTTCCTCAGAGGTATCTACAGTAAAAACTTCATATTCACTGGTATTTAGTATTGTAATGGAGGGATTGTATGTATCTTCTATAGCTACGCTTACTGTATAGTCACCTTTATAATTACTTTCGTAATTATAATACACTCCATATGTAGCCACATTTTGATTTTCCAAAAGACTTGATGCCTCTTTCCACATCTCTGTGATTTTTTGCATGATGGCTGCATCTTTAAAATTATTCGTTCTAACACTATTAAGAATTCTTAAATTCATATTAATTCTTCCTCCCGCATTTTTATTCCTAAAAGTAAAATTTCGCCATTTAATTTAAATAAATCATAAAAGCAATTAAACTAGCTGTTCTCCATTCACCTCAGATTCTATATTTCTATTTCTTTTTGCTATCAGTATCCGAAAAAGTCTGAATAATTAATATCAACTATACCATAAAATATTAAAAAAAGGAACTTATGTTCTCGTTTGATCAAATAAAAGCATAGCCCCCTTCCATTAACGGAAGAGGGCTATGTTCATCCATATTCAACTTACAGCAACTATTAATCTTTCTTTGACATCACTACCTCTTCAACAGCACTAGTAATATCACTCGCTGTTAACTGATAAAATTCTTTTAAATATTCAAGCTTACCAACCTGACCGAATTGCTCTTTGACGCCAATACGTTTCATTAGTGTAGGGCAATGTTCACTTAATACCTCTGCCACAGCACTTCCTAGTCCTCCGATGATATTATGATTTTCTGCTGTAACAATTGCTTTTGTTGTTTGAGCGTACTTCACAATTAAGTCCTTATCAATTGGTTTAATTGTGAACATATCAATAACCGCTGCTTTTATTCCTTGTTGTTGAAGTATGTCTGCTGCCTTTAATGATTCAGCCACCATAATACCGCTCGCAATAATCGTTACATCCTCCCCTTCACGAAGGACCTTCCCTTTTCCCGCTTCGAAAACTTCATTTTCCGGGTAAAGCTTTACTGCGTTTTTACGGATTGTGCGGATATAATGGATGCCATGCTCTTTTTCCACCTTTAGAAGCAGGTAGCGCAGCATAGTAGAATCACTTACTTCATAAACATGACAATTTGGAATGAGCCTGACTAGGCCGAGATCTTCAAATGCCATATGTGTACCACCGTTATGCTCTGCGGTTACTCCTGAATCAGATCCTAATATTTTTATATTTGTTTTAGCATAGGCGCCTGAAATGAACAGTTGATCAAAGGCACGACGGGTAGCGAACTGACCGAATGTATGAACAAAGGGAATTCTTCCTGTTAGCGATAAACCTGCGGCAACTCCCATCATATTTGCTTCCATAATTCCTGTATTGATCAGTTGATTAGGGATTTCCTTGATAATTTTATTCGTTGAAATGGCGCTCATTAAATCTGCTTCTAAGCCTATCACCTGAGGATTTGCCTTAGCCATTTCCATTAAAGTATTTGCATATACCTGACGCATTTCCACGCTTTCTAATTCATAGTTTTTAGACGCTGTAATCATCCCTTCACACCCTTTCCAAGTTTCGTTTCTAATTCATCAACTGCACTTAAAATAGCTGCTTCATCTGCTTCACTAGGACGGATATGATGGTTATCGGCCTTCTCCTCTAAATAAGGAACCCCTTGCCCTTTGACTGTATCTAGTATAATCGCTATCGGCTTAGCATTTTGCGCTTTTCCCTTTTCAATTGCTTCATATATTTCTTGCACGGAAGCACCATCCACCCTCCTAACATAAAAGCCAAAGGCATTAAATTTCTCTACGAAATCTAGCGGATCAATAATATCCTTCGTTAACCCATCTAGCTGTTTTTTATTGTCATCAACAAGTACAACAAGCTGATTCAGCCTGTGATGCGCTGCAAATTGAAATGCCTCCCAGCACTGTCCTTCGTTTAATTCACCATCTCCCACAATACAGTACGTATAGTTGTCTTTATGAGCGAGCTTATGAGAAAGTGCTACTCCAACAGCCGCTGAAATTCCTTGCCCGAGAGAGCCTGTTGTCATATCGACGCCAGGTGTTAAATTTTTGTCTGGATGTGAAGGCAGCTTCGTACCATTTTGATTTAATGTATACAAAAGGTCTTCTGGGAAATAGCCTTTAGCCGCTAAAGTTGCATATAAACTCGGTCCACCATGCCCTTTTGATAGAATAAAATAATCACGCTCTTCCCAATTAGGATTTTCCGGGTCTATCTTCATCACTTTTCCATATAAGACGGCCAATGCTTCAACAATTGACAAGCTTCCGCCATAATGACCAAAACCTAAGTTATATAACTCTTTTAATGTTTTTAAGCGTATCTCATCTCGGAACAGCTCTAACTTTTGTGTATCCAAACTCATATTAATTCCTCCTTTTGTAAACAAATGACCTGCTATATCAAACATCTCTTCACAAGCAGCGTTAGCGTTCCATATACCTTCTTAGCATCAGACACCAAGCTTTTGTGAATTATTGCTGTCTTTGTTTTTCTTAAAGAAGCCAAATACAACAGCAAGTAAGACAAGACCAACAACCGTAATGGTAACACCAGTAGCTCCAAACGATTTAGCGACGTTTCCAAGAACAATTCCAGATACAGCGAAGTCTGCATCAGAAAATGTTGTGCTAACAAAGCCTAAGTCTCCAAGTACAGGCATTAAGAATACAGGCAGGAAAGTTATTAATAATCCATTAACAAATGATCCAACTGTAGCGCCTCGAACGCCACCTGTTGCATTTCCAAAAACCCCAGCTGTTGCACCAGTAAAGAAATGCGGGACTACACCTGGCAAAATGATTACGGAGCCTGTCAGTGCAAGGATTACCATGCCGACAATTCCGCCAGCAAAGCTTGAAAAGAATCCAATTAAAACTGCATTTGGCGCATATGGAAACACAATAGGGCAATCAAGAGCAGGCTTAGAATTCGGAACTAGTTTCGTAGAAATCCCTTTAAATGCTGGGACGATTTCTGCTAATACGAGACGAACTCCTGAAAGGATGATAAATACTCCTGCAGCAAAAGTAACTCCTTGAATAATAGAGAAAACAAGGTAATGACTGCCATTACTTAGTTCCTGCTCCACATAGGAAGGACCAGCAAAAAGGGCAATGATTACATAAAGAACCACCATTGTTAACGAGATTGTCACAGAACTATCACGCAAGAAGCCTAAACCTTTCGGAAAGTTTATCTCTTCTGTTGAGCGTGATCCTTTTCCTACAAGCTTTCCAATAAGTCCAGACGCAACATAGCCTAAGCTCGAAAAATGGCCAAATCCAACATTATTGTTACCTGTAATTTTACGCATAATCGGCTGACAAATTGCAGGAAACACTGCCATGATTAACCCTAGGGCAAGTGATCCAATAATAATAAGGGGGATTCCTTTTAAACCAGAGACAACTAAGATAACAGCAAGCATACATGCCATATATAAAGTATGATGACCAGTTAAAAAGATATATTTCAACCTTGTAAACCGTGCAATTAAAATGTTGGCAATCATTCCAAAGAACATAATAAAGGCTGTCGTACTGCCAAATTCGTTAAGTGCCACTGCAACAATTGCCTCATTATTCGGAACAACACCTGTTACATTAAAGGCGTGCTGAAACATTTTCCCGAACGGATCGAGAGACTGAGTTATGATTCCAGCGCCTGCTGAAATCACTAGAAAGCCAAGAAACGTTTTAGTTGTACCCTTTACGATTTCACTTGTTGGTTTTTTCTGTATAATAAGTCCTACTAATGAAATTAATGCAATTAAGACAGCTGGTTGGCTCAAAATATCCATCATCAATTTGAGAATTCTTTCACCCATTATATATGCCTCCCTATAGTTCACTTAAACTAGCATTTGATTCTTACAGCAAGCCCTTTTGTTGTAAAACTTCTTGCAGTTTCGCTCGTAGCCCATCCATATCTATGATGCTATCAATAACAATAACCTCACCTAAATGGCCCATTCCTGTGGCAATGTCCTTTGCCGCTATAAACAGATCTGCTGAATCTGGCGTTGCTGAGCTAAGGTCACAATGATCTACCTCAATCCCACTGATCCCAAGCTCTGACAAAATTTGCTGCACGTTCATCTCCAACATAAAACTGCTTCCTAAGCCTGTTCCACAGATTGCTAATATTTTCATCTTTATTCCTCCTAGTAAATGTTTTTTATATTAAACCGCTTCCGAATATAGCTTGAATAAATGAAGAATGCTCTCCAATGACTCTGTTTCTTTTAACATTTCAATGTTGTTTTTATCGCTCAGCAGCTTCGTCAATTGCGACAGTGCTTTAAGATGTGTTGTATTATCGCTGGCCGCAATACAGAAAAACAAGCGGACAGGGTATCTTTCATCATTTAAAATATATACAGGCTCATTAAGCTTTAAAAAGCTCATCCCAACTCGATTCACTCCCATTTCCGGCCGTGCATGCGGGATGGCAACTTCAGGACCAAGTACTACATATGGGCCTAATGTTTTAATATTGGCAATCATCGCTTCTATATAAGTGGACTCAATTATGCCTTTTTCTAACAACGGATTTGCTGCAAATTTTAAAGCTTCCTCCCAATCGGGCAGTTGTTCTACAACTTGAATGGTGTCTTCTTTTAATAAATCGCTTAACACAGGTTGGTTCCTCCCCCTCTGAATATCTGTTTTTCGATAATAAGTCAGTTGACTTAAAGCACTTGTTAATCCCTTTTCATCATATATATTTGCATACCGCCCAATTGTTTGGACAAGCTCTTTCAAAGATATATCATGGTATTGAATATTAAATAGCTGCTGATATACTTCATTAACTAAGCTGTTTTTTTCATTTGGCGTCATTAATGGCTTAACATAATAACAAGGCAGCTTTGACTCGATCTCTACTGTCGAAAAAACAAGGTCGTATTGATTAACATCCTCTTTTTGATATCCTTGTAACGATAATGTTTTTTCTACCGTTATTTCTGAAAAAAGCGACTCGACAAGATGTCTTACCATTAACGAAGAGCTAACACCACTTGGACATACGACAATAGCACGTTTCTTTTTCGGCATAGCCTGCTTTGGTTTTGCTAATAATGCCCCAAAATGAATCGTAATAAAGCCGATTTCTTCCTCTGGGATATTTATTCCTAATAGTAAGCCAATCGGCTGGATCAGCTCCTGTACAATGGTATAAAGCTCTTTATGCTCATTTTTAATTTGTTTGATTAACGGATTATTAATAGGAATGCGGTATTTCATTCGATAATAAGCTGGCTTTAAATGTTGATACAAGGTGTGAACAACTTCATCCTTTTTTTCAAAAACGATGGCCGCTTTATATTCAAAATCAAATACTAGCTGTTCACATAAGTTGAAGAGTAAATCCCTCCCGCTGCCTTGAGTAGCATGACTTCCCAATGAGAGCCCTAATAATTGAATCGTAAAATAGCATAATTCATTTTCATCTGCCTCTAAATCAAGAAAGCGACATAATTCCTCTGCGACTAACCACATAGGGTCTTTTTTTAATAATGCGATCTCATCATAGTGAAAACGAATTAATTTCTGCTCTTTAAGCCGATAAGAATAAAAAATAAGAAAATAAGTAAATTGATGCAATCGTTCCTCTACAAAATGTAAATCAAACTCTTTTTCTATTTGGGTTAATACACGGTGAATCCAATCTAATTGAATTGGATCTTTTCGGTCGTTTCCCAAATAACTGATAATCGTTGAGAAGTAAGGTACTTGCAGCATCTTAGCTACATGATGTTGGAGAAGAATTCTCTTATCAGACTCTGTTCCAGAAAGATGGTAGCCCTTCTGCCTGGAATAGCGAATTTCGACCAATGATGATTGATTTTTTTGATTGGCCTTTTTGACATCGGATATAACCGTATTTTTACTAACCTGTAAAAGCTGTGTTAAATGAACAGATGAAATGGCTTCCTGCCGAATAAACAGATAAAAATAAATGAATATTAAACGTTCCTCTTCTGTTAAAAAAATAGATTGTTCCTTTTTTTCTGGTTGCTGTTTTTTATAATGGAACACCACCTCTTCTGGGACTTGAATATAATTAATTCCTTTGTACGCAATACTAGGCAGCTTTCGCTCCTTTAACCAATAATTGATTTTATCCAAATCATAGGCAATTTGCCGTTTGGATAATTGAGTTTGTTCGATAACCTGATTCATAGTTGTACTCTTCACTTTTAAAAGGTACTCCAGTAAAAGTGCAGGTCGTTTATCAATCATCATTGGAACTACCTCCTGAAACAATCTTATAATAAAACGCTTACATTTAGAGATATCATTGGGAACAAACAATGGTATGCGCGCGTTAGCAAAATTGTGATGAACCCCTGTTGAGACAAAGCTTTGTTTCCTCCTTAACCTTTGCTTGTCTCTATCTATAAAGTACATTTGAGTATAACCATTTAATCATCCAGCCTCAAGAGGATTTTTTATTGGTGGGTTAATAGCCATTTGCTTTTAAAAAATGGTAGAGCTTCACATAATGGAAAACACAATTGAAATTTTTATACCGACAAAAAAAAGGCATTTTCCAATTAAGGAAAACACCTTTTTACACTGCTCTGCTATATTTTTAAAATTACCTTTTCATATATACCTTATAGTAATGCTTGAATTCCGATATAAAACTCATATAAGAAATAGAAGCCGAATCCAAACAATAAAATCCCTGCAATAATAGATGTCCATTTAATCATTTGGCGGTTCATAATTTTTCTTGTAAACGACACGATCGTTAACAACCCAATATCGTGTAATAAAATGCCTGTAATAATACCTAATGCAACAATGACAAAGCTGTTTGATTCACTGCCTTTATAGGAATCTGCTAACACAGCTCCAAATACAGAAACCCAAAACACTAAATTCCCAGGTGATACCGCGACAAGCAGGCCATTACGATATGTTTTGAAAAAGGATTTGTTGACTTTTTCACCTGCCATAGTAATATCCTTATCTGCGTTTTTAATAGAATCATAGGCAAGGAAAAATAAAAAAATGGCTCCCACAATCCATAATGGCATTTGTATAAAGGGAATAGCTAATATCTTCGCTAAGCCTAAATACAGTGCTATGATCAAAATTAAATCAACAGTCATACCTCCGATACCTACTGCCCATCCATGCAAAAACCCATTCTTTAAGCCTTGCTTCGTCATCTCAACTGTAATTGCTCCAACCGGCATTGCAATCGCAAGCCCAACCATTACATAAGCAAAATACAAACTCACATAAACACTTCTTTCAACTCATAAGATTCCTTCTTACGTCCGTTTATATGAATTATTATACATTAAATTTTATAAAAATGAAATATTATCCAGTGATTTCTCTAGTAATTTATTAAGTCACTTATACTATTTCACTACTATAAGGATTGACCTTGCCTGTTTTCCGCCTAATGAGAGGTTGGGACAAAATAAAATATAAGCTATCTACACACGAATAACAGATAATTTCTTCTAAATCTTGTAATGATGGACCTTTGGATTATAAACAGGAATGCTCCTCGTTTTCGCCTGCGGGGTCTCATCTTTTCCTCTATTTCCCTTAGTAGCCGATTCGCCTACGCTCCATTCCACTAGGAAGTTTAGATATAGTATTCCAACAGAAAATACAACAGCACAAACCAAAACTATTAGTCAAAGACTTAAATATACCGGTACGTGATTATACTTAATTACTTATGTCCCAGCCTCATTTCCATCTGATAAGGTACTTACCCTAATTTACGCTTAAACTCTTTACTAGCGAATACGTAAGCTAGTATCGTTAATCCCAAACACCAGGCAAGCGCAATCCAAATATCATTCCCAACAGAACCTTCATATAAAAGGGCTCGAATACTGTTTACGATTGACGTTACAGGCTGGTTCTCAGCGAACACACGAACAATTGTAGGCATTGTTTCTGTCGGAACAAAGGCAGAACTTATAAAGGGCAGGAATACTAGTGGGTATGAATAGGCTGTTGCCCCTTCCATTGAAACAGCTGTTAATCCAGGAATGATCGCCAGCCATGTTAGTGCCAGGGTAAACAACCCTAATATCCCAGCAACCGCAAGCCACTCAACGATATGAGCGCTTGTGCGGAAACCCATTAAGAGCGCGACAAGAATAACCAGCACGACAGTAAGTGCATTTGAAACAAGTGATGTTAACACATGAGCCCATAATACTGCAGAGCGCTTGATAGGCATAGTAATAAATCTTGCCATTAAACCGCTCTTAACATCATTGAACAGCCTTACAGAAGTATAAGCGACACCAGATGCAATCGCCATAAGCAAAATTCCCGGCAATAAATAATTAACGTAGTTATCCGTGCCTGTCTTGATGGCACCGCCGAATACATAAACAAACAGCAGCATCATCATAATCGGCGTAATCGCCACTGTAATAATCGTGTCAGGGCTACGCATAATATTTCGCATTAAACGCCCAAGTAGTACTCCAGTATTGCTGTTCATCTATTTCTCCTCCTTTTTGCTAATGATTGCGAGGAATATTTCCTCTAATGTTGGCTGCTTCTCGATATATTTCACTTCCGCTTTCGGAAACATCTCTTTAAGTTCATTAAGGGTACCTGTCGTGATGATCTTTCCGTCATGCAAAATGGAGATGCGGTCTGCCAGTTGTTCGGCTTCCTCCAAGTACTGGGTTGTCAGCAAAATCGTTGTGCCGCCGCGGGCAAGCTCCTTGACAGTATTCCAGACCTCAAGTCGCGCTTCAGGATCAAGCCCTGTCGTCGGTTCATCGAGAAAAATTACTTCAGGTGTTCCAATCAGACTCATAGCAATATCAAGCCGGCGCCTCATTCCGCCTGAATATTTGTCTGCACGAAGGTTGGCCGCTTCTTGCAGACTGAATTTCGCAAGAAGTGTATCAGCAACTTGTGCTGGATTGGGTACTCTCCGCAGCTTGGCAATCATCAGCAGATTTTCTCTTCCTGTCAGCATACCGTCTAAAGCGGAAAACTGTCCTGTCAGACTAATGCTTTTGCGTACAAGCTCAGAATGAACCATGACATTATGGCCACAAATTGCAACCTCACCACCATCAGGCTTCAGCAGCGTTGACAGGATATTTACCGTTGTCGTTTTACCAGCTCCATTTGAGCCAAGCAGGGCAAAAATTTCACCACGCTGCACTTCAAAGTTCACCTCTTTTAATACCTCTTTGTCTTTAAAGGCTTTTTTTAGTCCCTTAACAGAAATTACTGGACTGCTCATTTTTTTGCCTCCTAAAGGATAATTTTAGAACCAGCTATATAGTCTGACTAATATTCAGTATTACTTAGTACCAAATTAAAAATATAACTGAATAACGAAGGAAAATAACAATCAGCTATTCAGTCTGGATTCAAACTATTCCATTTCACTTTTTTCCTAATTCATCCATGATACTCTTATTCAAATCTTCACGGTACTTAGCAACATATGTTTTTGCGTTTGCGACAAGCTCATCAGCAAATGTGGCAACATCTTCACCAGTTATCTCCAGCACTTGTCTGCCTTCTGCTGCACCACCTTCAAATAACTCTATTAATTCATACTGAATATGCAGCATATCCATTCCGTTGCCTGCAGAGAATTGCCACATATAGTTTTGGATTTTCTTAAAGACAAACTGGTAGTCCTCTGGCAATGCTTCAACCCGTGCCATCATCATCTTATATTCTTTTTTATCACCAAGCATTTTTTTAAACATTTCCAACATATTATTTTCCTCCTTGTTTTAAAAACTAAGCAGCAGTATTTCTCATGAAGCTATGTTGACTTTAAGACACCAATTTTCGAAGATACGAAATCCCACTTTTTCCAAAACAATTCAAGCTCCTGCCGACCAGCCTCATTAAGTGAATAAAACTTTCGCGGCGGTCCCATATCAGATGGTTTCTTTTCTATGTTGACCAGTTTTTTCCTCTCAAGTCGCACAAGAATGGTGTAGACTGTTCCTTCCACAACCTCGGTAAACCCAAGCTCATTTAAGCGACGGGTAATCTCGTAGCCATAGGTTTCTTTACGACTGATGATTTCCAGTACACAGCCCTCTAAGGAACCCTTTAGCATTTCAGTTAAATTTTCGATGTTCAGCGCCTCCTCTATTTTGTGTGACTTATATTCAGTGTTACTTAGTACTAAAATAAAAATGATACCGAACAGCATTTTGTTAGCTATTCAGTATTACTGATTACAGCTACATTGTAGCACCGAGTAGAAGAGGAGTCAATGGGAGCTTTTAAATAATAAAAAAATAGTCAGCTATCCATTTTACACACCTATAAAAAACCCCTAATCACATAATGCAAACAACCACTACCTTAAAAGGCAGTGGTTTTACATAAGTATTTAACATGCAAACTGCAAGAATCATATTATTATTGAGCTTTGCTGCTATTATGTGGATAACAACGATCATGACACTCAAAACTATATGAATCAAGCTCGTTATCAATTATTTCTGTTTGATAGTTGTTTTTTTGTAAATAATTTAATAACTCCGGGAGTTGTGAGACAGTCCCACTTCGGTCATGCATTAAAATAATCGGAGCATGTTTAGACGGATCTAACGTTTTTAATTGATCAATGACGTCTTGGACATAATTTTTATTAGAAGCACTCCAATCATCACTGTCCACATTCCAGTCCCATAAGATAAATTTATTATCACTTAAAACCTTTCTAAATGAATCTGTTAAATAAGGAATGCTGCCATATGGTGTGCGGATTAGATTTGTTTTAACACCTGTTATGCTCAGTAATGTTTCTTGAGCAGTTTGCATTTCCTGTAAAGCAGATTCTGGTGATTGATAAAATTTACTGACATCATGTGTAACACCATGTAAACCAACTCCATGCCCATCTTTCACAGTCCGTTTTACCGCGTCAGGAAATGCCTTCATTCCCGGTTCTAACATAAAGAATGTTGCTTTAACCTTGTACTTGTCGAGAATATCCAATATTTCTAAAGAAGAAGCGGTAGGTCCATCATCGAAAGTAAGATAAACGGTTTTTTCATTCTTGTTATTTTCGGTTGCATTGTTACTCTTATTATCCCCTGTTGGTTTTTCAACCGCTTTGTCTTCTGTTACTTTTTCTTCCTTCTTTGAATCATTTGTAGTCTTATCTTCCTGGTTATCTTCTGTTACCTTTTCGTCCTTTTTACTTTCTGTCATCTTTTCATTCTGCTTATCTTCTGTTGTCTTTTCCTCCTGCTTATCGTCTGTTACTTTTTCGTTTTGTTTTTCTTCGGTTGTTTTTTCATTCTGATTTTCTTCTGTGGGCTTTACATCCTCATTATCTTCCTTCGTATTTTCAGCATTTTTATTTTCAGTCGTATTTTCAACGTTATTGTTTCCCTCTATTTGAACTTCATCTTGTTTACTTGTCATTTTGTCTTCTTCCATTTGTTTTGGCGCAGTGTCACTTGATAATATTCTATTCTTTTCGGCCATGACTAAAACTAATAATATGGCTAAAATACTAAATACGATAACTTTAATTTTTTTCATTTTACTGCCCTTCTCTTTCTATCTTTTAACTTATGACAATATGTATTTTAACTCTTTTCTCTTTTCCCTTTTCCATTAACAAAAAACACCAAAATAAAAAAGGCAAACAACTACTCAAAATAAGAAATTGTTTGACCTTCTTTTAAAATTAACTTTAATTTATAAAGATAAAAGTAAAAACAAACACTTCATTCTGTTTCATGCAGCATACATTTTTAAAAATTTAATGGTACTTGCCTTGATTCTTTCAATGTATCAAAAATAACTTAACTTCATTATATTTATGTAATATTTTAGCATATTTTTGAAATAATTTCTTTATCACCAATGGACTATTCTTAAAAATAAACTAATTTGTTTAACTAAAGGAATGATTGTTGTAAGTATGAACAATTGATTACCTATAAATAGTATTTCTGCAATTGAAATTTTACCCGGTTTAAAAGTGTGCAATTAAAAATCTACCCTTTTAAATAAAACTAATGAAATACTCTCTTACACTATGTTTAATACTAAATACATAAGAGAGAAAAATAAATGGAATACTTCCTATATCTATACTATAAAAAACGAGTTTTCTTCAAGAAAAGTTTCATTTTTTTTAAGAAAATTTCATTATTTTATCAATTTTTAGATATGATTGCGTTTAAATAATGTCTCAACAGAAAATATTAGTGATTTAAAGCTTCCAATTTGCAACGGGATATTATTTCTCATATTACAATGACTTTTTTAAAACACTTTTTATGAATAATAAAGAAAAAAAAACCAATCATAATAATAAAAATATGTGAGGATTTAACTATGTCATTTAAGATTCAAGCAATATTTAATATTTGTATGGTTACAATCTCCTGGTTATCTCTGTATTTTATTGGTATTAAAAATATAAAAAGATTTCTTCCAGCTACCATAATAATCGGTATTATTGAAATTTTGCATGCGAAGGTTGGAAAAGATCGTAAGTGGTGGGTGTTTTATAATAAGCCAAACACTTATGTTGTTGATGAATTGCCCTTTAATACCGGTCCATTTATCTTTATTACCATGTGGACATTAAAGATTGCCTATGGGAATTTCAAGAAGTTTATGCTAATCAATGCCCTCATACATGCGTTTTTTGCATTTCCTTATACTTTTGCTGCAAAAAAACTGAAATACTACACATTAGTTCGCTTTAACAATATCCAGTTTTTTATCTATTTCTTAATGAAAGCACCGTTATTGTATTTGTTACAATACCTTGTTGAAAGAAGCAATACTAGTGTACAGAAGCAGTAAAATGGGGAAAATAGCAAAAAAAACTGTCGACAAACATAATTTGTCGACAGTTTTTTATTGTTTAATTGCGGATTAGATAATCAAATGCTCCTAATGCAGCAGTAGCACCTGATCCCATGGAAATAATAATCTGCTTATATGCACTATTTGTACAATCTCCAGCAGCAAATACTCCAGGGATGTTTGTAGATCCGTGTCTATCAACAACGATTTCACCGAATCGAGTACGTTCAATCGTGTCACCTAACCAGTCAGTATTTGGCACAAGACCAATCTGAACGAACACACCTTGAAGCTCAACATGGTGAACCTCTTCTGTATCACGATCGATATAAGAAATGCCGTTAACTTTATCAGTACCGGTAATTTCTTTTGTTTGTACGTTCTTTAATACTGTTACGTTTGGTAGGCTGTATAGACGATCCTGCAATACTTGATCTGCTTTTAATTCTGGCATGAATTCAAGCACTGTAACATGCTTAACAATTCCTGCTAAATCAATTGCAGCCTCAATACCAGAGTTACCGCCGCCGATAACAGCTACGTCTTTTCCTTCAAACAATGGTCCGTCACAGTGAGGGCAGTACGCAACACCTTTGTTTTTGAACTCAGCTTCTCCAGGCACGTTAACATTTCTCCAACGAGCTCCTGTAGATAGAATGACAGATTTACTTTGAAGAACAGCTCCATTTTCTAGCTCTAATTCAATTAAATCTTTCTTTTCTAAACGTTTAGCACGCTGTAAGTTCATGACATCGATGCCATATTCCTTCACATGCTCCTCAAGGCTTGCTACAAGCTTGGGACCTTCTGTATGCTTCACACTAATGAAGTTTTCAATGCCCAAAGTATCCATAACTTGTCCGCCAAAACGCTCCGCTACAATTCCAGTGCGTATACCTTTACGTGCTGCATAAATAGCTGCACTTGCACCAGCTGGACCGCCGCCGACAACTAATACATCATAAGGGTCTTTATTAGAAAGCTCTGAAGCATCTGGACCGCTGCCGATTTTATTAAGAATTTCTTCTAACGTCATACGGCCGCTGCCGAATGGTTCGCCATTAACGAAAACAGTTGGCACTGCCATAATATCCTTGCTTTCAACTTCCTCTTTAAAAGCTCCACCGTCAATCATCGTATGTGATATTTGAGGATTAAAAATACTCATCACATTCAATGCTTGGACAACATCTGGACAGTTGTGGCAAGTTAAACTGATATATGATTCGAAATGGTATTCACCTTTAATATTCTTAATTTGATCAAGCAAGCTTTGGTCTACTTTAGGAGCTCTCCCGCTCACCTGCAGCAGTGCCAAAACTAATGAAGTAAATTCATGGCCTAATGGAATCCCAGCAAAAATGACACCAGTATCTTCTCCAATACGGTTAACACTAAAGCTTGGTGTTCTTTCTAAAGTAGTATTTTCCACTTTAATTCTTGACGACATTGTAGCCAATTCATCTACTAAGGAAAGCATATCACTAGATACTTTATCAGTACCTGCACTAACCTTTAGTAAAACGTCGCCTTCCATCAGCTGAAGATATTGTTCTAATTGTGCTTTAATCTCCCCATCTAATAACATTGATGACACTCCTTAGATTTTTCCAACAAGATCAAGGCTTGGCTTAAGTGTTTCAGAACCTTCTTGCCATTTAGCTGGGCAAACTTCACCTGGATTGTTGCGAACATATTGTGCAGCTTTAATTTTGTTTACAAGTGTGCTTGCATCACGGCCAATTCCGTCTGCATTGATTTCAACTGTTTGGATAACGCCGTCTGGATCAATGATGAAAGTACCGCGATCAGCAAGGCCTTCTTCTTCATTCAACACATCAAAGATGCGAGAGATTTTTTGAGATGGGTCACCGATCATTATGTATTCGATTTTTCCGATAGCATCAGAATGATCGTGCCATGCTTTATGAGTGAAATGAGTGTCAGTAGAAACAGAATAAACTTCTACTCCAAGATCTTTCAAAGCACCATATTGGTTTTGAAGGTCTTCTAATTCAGTTGGGCATACGAATGTGAAATCTGCTGGGTAGAAGCAAACTACACTCCATTGACCTTTTAAGTTTTGTTCAGAAACATCGATGAATTCACCGTTGTGGAATGCTTTTGCTGAGAATGCTGCGACTTCTTTACCGATTAATGACATAAAAAAATTTCCTCCTTAAAATAGGTTATTGTAAAGTTGATATATATATTAATTTAAAATTAATTTCCACTCAACAACACCAAGTTATAATTAGTATTATAAAATAATTACTATTTATAATCAAATAAAATATCCTTTAATAATTAATTTAATTATAAATTACTCCTAATATTACGGAGACGAGTAGCCTTCAGCATAGGAAATCCCTATATTTTTAAATGATATTCCGCTTACCTTCTTCGGCTAAAACATCTAATTGCAACAATTTAATGCCAATAGTTTCTTCCGTGATTTTTTCAATTACATTGGCTTAAATAATAATGTGTTTCACATGTAAGCTGGGATATCATTTTTTAGAGAACTTTTTTATTTTTCCCCTTTGCAATTATAATCATTCATTCTTGATAATAGATAAAGTCATATAATAAACATAGCATGCAGAAATTACGATTCTTTGAATTGTAAACACAGCCTAGTTAAGAACTACATTGGAACTTGCATGTTTTCATTTCACCATCTTCTTGGTTTTTATATAGATTATCATGTATTTTATTTTAGCGTACGAATTACCTAATACTTATTATTTCCCAAAAAGCGCCATACCCTTCCTGTTTATTGGAAAGATTCCTATTCACCTAATTAATAGAAAAAGGAGAGTCTTTTATATAGATTCTCCAAGACTCTAATTGTATTCATCATAGTGCCGCTGCGATATTATCCCCAATTCTAATGCACGTTCTGAACGGACAAGGAACGCAGGACTTATAGCAAAGAACATGTAAGCGAAAAAATGCAAAAAAGTAAATAAGGAAAGGCCACTTGCACTTGTCGCTAGTGAAACTTGTAAAATGATAAATCCTGCTGTACCTACTGCAAATATACTCACGAAGTAATATAGTAAAAAGCGACTAGGTTCTTTTCTTTTACTGTCCTTTATGCCGTTGAGTCTAAGAGCTAAAAATTCTCGTTTGATAAAACCAACAACAAACGTAGCTAGATGGATGAAAATTGTAAACCAAACCGTCCAGTGGCCCCATATAATACTGAATAAAGGAATAGAAAAATAGACGGACATCATTGTCAACATGATAAAAACATTGACACTATTCAAAAGAATACCACTGTGTCCTAACTTTAACCAAAGGATAAATACTAAAAAAGATATGATTGGGACCGTTAGCATAGTGCCAATGAAAATCTTTAAGTTTTCTGTAACAGCGCCTGTTAATAGTGAAAAAAAGAAGCAAAAAAGGATAATGCTTACGACATTCGTGTGTAATATTGGCTCTCTACCTTTCTTCATCAGAATCCTCCTTATAACCGTTAGTTGTTAGATAAAGGAATGTTGTAATTATTTGGTTTATCTACGGTAAAGGAGGGGATTGGGTTTCAAATTGACGAATGAACAGTTCAAATAGTCTAGAAATAGAGAAATCCTTTATTAATATTCTTGTTGCCCTTTCGGTTTTTTTTTCTTAAACTGTTAGCAGATTCCTTCATTTGTTCTATAGTAGCGGTATAGTCCATTTCGGCATATCGAAATACCTCATCCTTTTCCACTAATAGAATTCTGTCCTCAATAATCTTTTTGACGGTCCAAAGATATTCTTTCTCCATGTCTTCTTGTACCATTTCAAAATATGTTCATTCTCCGAGCATGACATGGTAAATGCCCACACATAATCAAAATCCTTTTTGTCCTCTACTTTGTCTC